>Ga0190360_1000792_pt1 | contig 16914 bp, 24 predicted proteins | sample 48721834_MG_FD_161271 | JGI IMG/M metagenome (GOLD analysis project Ga0190360, IMG submission 161271) | Hydrothermal vent microbial mat bacterial communities from Southern Trench, Guaymas Basin, Mexico - 4872-18-3-4_MG | ecosystem: Environmental > Aquatic > Marine > Hydrothermal vents >... | reverse complement strand
TCCTCAAGATTTAGTGATAGCAGTTTCTCAGTCAGGAGAGACAGCTGATACCTTGGGAGCTTTAAGAGAAGCTAAACAAAAGGGAGGGGTAACTTTAGGAATAGTTAATGTGGTTGGTTCAACTATTTCAAGAGAAGTTGATTCGGGAATCTTTTTACACGCGGGACCGGAAATCGGGGTTGCTTCAACCAAAGCATTCACTTGTCAGCTTACCGCTTTAACCTTGTTGGCTTTGTATCTCAAACAAAAAACCGGATTAGAGCCGGATAAAGAGATCTTAAAGGACCTCAAAGATCTGCCTCAAAAAGTTAGATTGATTTTAGAAAGAGTAGAGAAAATAAAAGAGGTGGCTCAAAGATTTAAAGAGGCTAAAAATTTCCTTTATTTAGGGAGAGGAGTAAATTTCCCGGTCGCTTTAGAAGGAGCTTTAAAACTTAAAGAAATTTCTTACATTCATGCTGAAGGTTACCCGGCTGCTGAAATGAAACACGGGCCTATTGCCTTAATTGATGAGAACATGCCAGTAGTTTTTGTAGCTACCAAAGATCATACTTATGAGAAAATTTTAAGCAATATTGAAGAAGTAAAAGCAAGAAAAGGAAAAATAATCACTTTAATTTCAAAAGAGAATAAGAAAATCTCTGAACTTTCAGATTGTCTCGTCAAAGTTCCTGAAACAAATGAGTTTTTATCGCCAATCTTAAATGTCATACCTTTACAACTTTTGGCCTACTATATTGCTGATTTAAAGGGCATTGACCCAGATAAACCTCGTAATTTAGCAAAATCAGTAACAGTGGAATAAAACTATGTCAGAAAAAATAAAAATTAAAAAAATTTCTGGAAAGGGCCTAAAGTTTACAATTTTAAAAGATAATCAAGAAATGGCGAGAGCCCGGCTTTATATTTTGAAAAACGATTTACATAAAGAACCTTTTGGTTTGGTGGAAGATGTTTATGTTCAAGAAGGAGAAAGAGGCAAAGGGTATGGCACAAAAATTATGAAAGCATTAATAGAGAAAGCTAAAGAAGCTAACTGTTATAAATTAATCTGCACCTCCCGTTTCTCTCGGCCTGAAGTTCACCACTTTTATGAAAAACTGAATTTTAAAAAACACGGTTATGAATTTAGAGTCAATCTTAAATAAATGTGATATAATTAGTTATTGGAGTTATGGAAGAAAAAGAAAAATACAAATATAAAATAGTGGTCTCTGGGGCAGCCGACGTCAGTGGCTGTTGTCCCAAAATAAAAGAATTAGCTGAAGAAGTAGGTAAGGAGGTTATAAGACAGGGAGCTATTTTGCTCACCGGGGCTACCACTGGCGCTCCTTATTTTGCAGCCAGAGGAGCAAAAAAAGTTGGGGGTGTAAGTATTGGTTTTTCCCCGGCTAAAACCGAAAAAGAACATATTAAAACTTATCGTTTACCAACTGATGCTTTTGATTTAATTATTTATACTGGCTTTGATTATGTGGGACGAAATTTAGTATTAACTAAAGCAGCTGATGGGGTCATTATTATCTGTGGCAGAACCGGCACCTTGAATGAATTTACTGTTGCTTTTGAATCAAGAACTCCGATTGGGGTACTGAGGGGCTCTGGAGGTACTGCTGATTTAATTGACGAAGTTTTAAGAAGAGGATATCGTCCAAAAACTCGAATTGTCTACGATAGAGAACCTAAAAAATTAGTTCAAAAATTAATTGAACTTATTAAAAAAGAAAAAAGGTCGAACCAGTCATAATTCATAATTCTTAATTCATAATTCGTAATTCATCTATATATGCCCGAAGAAATTGAAGAAGGCAAACTAATTGGCAAGGTTACTCATTATTTTGATAAAATAGGGGTTGCAGTAATTGAGTTAGATGCTCCTCTAAAAGTTGGTGATACTATTCGAATTGTAGGTGGAGAGTCAACTGACTTTACTCAGGAAGTGGAGTCAATGGAGATGGAACATGAAAAAATTGAGAAAGCAAAAAAAGGTGATTCGATTGGCTTAAAAGTAAAAGAAAAAGTCAGAGAAGGCTACAAGGTGTATAAAGTGTAAATCCCAAATCCCAAATCCTAAATCCTAATGCCCAAAACAGTTTTGAATTTTGAACATTTGAATTTAGATATTGTTTAGGATCTAGATATTAGAGTTTAGGGTTTAGTCTTTTATGGTTTTTGATATTTCACAACTTCAGCCATTTTTACAGCTTTTATTAGCCGCTTTTTTGGGAGGTTTAATTGGTTTGGAGAGAGAATACAAGAGGAAAGAAGCTGGGCTTAAAACTTTCTCTCTCGTCTCTTTAGGGGCTTGCTTCTTTACGGTAGTTGCTGTTTATCTTGGTTCTCGTCCTTCTCATCTTTCTCTTTTGGGTCAAATTGATCCGGGTAGAGTAATTCAGGCAGTAGCTATAGGGATTGGCTTTATTGGCTCGGGATTGATTATTCACCAACGGGGGCAAGTTGAAGGACTAACTACTGCTGCGGCTTTGTGGGCAGCAGCTGCTATTGGAATTGGAGTAGGGGTGAGAATGTATTTCTTAGCTATCTTGGGAGCTTTGATTACTATTGGAATTTTAGCAGGCTTAAGATTAATCGAAGAGAAAATCATTCACAAATCTTCAGAATAGGGATATGAAAGATAAGACCTCTCTATTAGCTTCGGCTACTCTTATTGGAACAATAATTGGCGCTGGTATTTTTGGCATTCCTTATGTGATGATTTGGGGTGGAGTGTTAACCTCCCTTTTTTATTTTTTAATTTTAGGAGGAGTGGTTTTGTTGATTCATTTATTTTTCGGTGAAATCGTTTTAAGAACTAATGAAAAGCACCGTTTAGTTGGTTATACTGAGAAATATTTAGGTAAAAGAGCAAAGATTTTAGTAACTTTTTCTGTTATTTTTGGTACTATTGGCGCCCTTTTGGCTTATATAATTTTGGCTGGAGATTTTTTAAAAATTATCTTCCCTTCTTTTAGTTCTTTTCAATTAAGCCTAATTGCTTGGGCAGTTCTTTCTTTTTTTGTTTTCTGGGGAATAAAATCTATTGCTTGGTCAGAACTTTTGATGAGCTTTGGTTTTTTGGTGGCTATTTTTTTAATTTTCTTTTTTTGCCTTCCTAAAATTAATCTGGCTAACTTCACTTTAATAAATAAGGATTTCCTTTTTTTACCCTATGGAGTTTTACTTTTTAGTTTAATTGGTTGGAATGCCGTTCCAGAAATCGAATTACTTTTAGCTAAAAAAGTTAATCTTAAAAAAGTTATCTTTTTCAGTATGTTGTTTGTTCTCAGTTTTTATTTCTTGTTCGGCTTTATTATCGGGGGAGTTAGTGGGAAAGTCACCAGTCAAGATGCCCTCTCCGGACTCAGCAACTTTCTGGGAGGAAAGATTATGATTTTTGGAGGAATCTTTGGGCTCTTGGCTGTAGCTACCTCTTTTTTAATTTTGGGAAATTACTTAAAAAACACTTTAATTTTTGATTATAAATTTTTCCGACTCTCTGCTTTTTTGGTAGCTTGTTTTACTCCTTTAATTCTGTTTTTAATTGGGATTAGAGAATTCATTTTTGTTATTGCTTTAGTTGGCACTTTTATGGCTCTAATTGATGGCACAATTATTTGTTTAGTTTATCAAAAAGCCAAAAAGCTTGGTGAAAGAGTTCCAGAATACACTCTGAATATCTCTCCTAAATTAATTTATCTGATAATAGCTATTTTAAGCGTAGGCGGTTTCTTGACATTTATTGAAAGTTTTACTATAGCGAAATAGCCTTAAAAATTAAAAAAGTTAATCCTCGCTTACCCCCTTCAAGTTCTCTGTTGAACTGAAGGTTTTTTGACAAACCTTAATGAAAAATGGCAAAATGGAAGTGTGTTCTGGTAAAGGTCGCGAAGATTTTAATTAATGATATCTATGGCAAAAGAAGTTATTAAAAAAGATGGCTCCAGGGAGCCATTTGATACAGAGAAAATTAGAAAATCGATAAGAGCGGCTGCCGATCATACTGATCTTCCAGAAGAGAAAAAAAATGAGATTGTAGAAAAAGTTGCCTTTAATGTAATTCAAATGACTGATGAAAAAGAAGAAATTGCAACAAGTGAAATTAGAGAGAAAATTTTAAGTGAATTAGATAACCTTGAACCTGTTGTTGCTGAAGCTTGGAGAAAGTATGAAGAGGGCAAAGGAGCTGAAGAAGGTGGTGAAGAGAGAGCTGAAGAGGGAGCTGCTGGAGGGGAAGGTGAAGAAGGCGGAGAAGGAGAAGTTCAAACTGAAGAAAGTGGAGAGGAGAAAGTAGAGTAATTGCTACTGAAAATGTGCTTTACCAAACCGCCGCCTCGCAAGGCGGCGGTTTGGTGGTCTGGTAACAAAAGGTAATTTTTTGGTAGGATGAAAGAATAACAGCTTAAATATAAAAAATAAAAGTCGAGCTCCAGAACTTAAATAAATCTTTTAGACAAAAAATTATGAAAGAATTCTTTAGCGAAAACCCCTGGATTGTGCTTTTGGCTGTTTCTTGGATTATTCCTTGGAAAGGTTTGGCTTTATGGAAAGCAGCTCGCCTCCGAGACAAATGGTGGTTTATTGCTTTGTTGGTGATCAATACTTTAGCAATTTTGGAGATTCTTTATATCTTCATTTTTAGTAAGAAAAAAGCTGAAGAATTAAATCAGCCTTAAACTGGAAGAGGGTTTGAAAAGAAAGTGCTTTTTATTTTAAATTAAATTTAACTTCCTCTTAAAAAAAGGATTAAAATAAAGGTCTTTTGCTTCATACTTAAAAACTTATGGGTACCAAAAAGAAACAAAAGAGGAAAAAAGTAAAAAAACATAAATTAAAAAAAAGAAGAAAAAAGATGCGCCACAAAGCAAAGAAGTAAAGATATGCTCAGAGAACAAATCAAGAGTTTAATAAAAGATAAAATCAAAGAGCGAGGATATAAGTTAGTGAGAGTTGAAATTGGCTCACAGAAAGGCGGAATGACTTTAACTATCTTTATCGACAAAGAAGGAGGAGTAGATGTCGAAGATTGTGCGGAAGTTTCAAGATTAATCGATCCCATTATTGAGAAAGCTGGTTTAATAAAGAACAGGTATTTCCTCCAGGTTTCCTCTCCAGGTGGAGAGTAATTTTAGGTTTACTTCACTTGACTAAACGAGGATAAAAAGAGTGATAAAAATGAAAATATGAAATTGGGGGAGAAAATCAATTCTTTTTCGATAGGTGTTTTTGATTCGGGATTTGGGGGGCTTGCCATTTTGAAAGAGATAGTGAAAGTACTACCAGAATACAACTATGTTTATTTAGGAGATACTGCCAGAACCCCTTATGGGAGTCGTTCTCAGGAAGTTATCTACCGCTTCACTTTGCAAGCAGTAAAATTTCTCTTTCAGAAAAACTGCTATTTAGTGATTTTAGCTTGCAATACTTCCTCTAGTGAAGCTTTAAGAAAAATTCAGCAACAATATTTACCCAAATACTATCCTCAAAGAAGAGTTTTGGGCGTTTTAGTACCAACAGCTGAATCAGCAGTGGTGGAGAGCAAAAACAAGCATATTGGAATAATAGCTACTGAAAGCACAGTAAATTCGGGGGCTTTTGTTAGAGAGTTAAAAAAGCTTGATCCGGAAGTAAAAGTTTTTCAAAAAGCAGCTCCTCTTTTGGTGCCAATAATTGAAACAGGCCAGCAGAATTCTGAAATTATAAAATTAGTTCTCGATGACTATCTTCAACCCTTTGTGAAAGAAAATATTGACACTTTAATTCTTGGTTGTACCCATTATGATTTGGTAAAAGAAGAAGTTCAGAAAGTCCTGGGGGGAGAGGTAAAAATTATTTCTGAAGGCAAAATAGTGGCTGAAAAGCTGAGAGATTATTTAATAAGGCATCCAGAGATAGAAAATAAGTTAGGGAAGAACTCAATCCGAAAGTTCTTCACTACCGACTTAACCTCCCGATTCAAAATTTTGGGGAAGGAATTTTTTGGTGAACCAATTCAACCCGAGAAAATAGAATTAACCTAACGATAAAGTTGATTAGATTGCTCTAATCTTTACCCGGAGCATTTTTTTTGTTAAAGTAACTGCATATGGAATGTAAAATTACAGAAAATTTAAAAAATTGTCCTTGCACTTACCCAAATTGTTCCAGAAAAGGTAAATGCTGTGATTGTTTAAAATACCATTTACTGAGAAATGAATTACCAGCTTGCTGTTTTTCAAAAGAGGCAGAAAAAAGCTATGATCGTTCCTTTAAACGATTTATTAAAGACCATCAATAAAAAATGCAAGAGAGTAACAAATTTTGGGATAACAGAAAAATTTATCCTTCAATTACCACTACCGAACCCATTTGGAAAAACCAAATAAAGGAATTGAAGGAATTGGGACTGAAAGAGTTCTGTCTCTTTTTGACTTGTTTAGATAAAAAGAAAAGGGAGGCACTTTATAAAATATTGGGAGAACTAAAGATTGAAAAAATTCCCCTCATTCATATCAAAGAGGACATGGAATTAGGAGAGTTGGATTATTTAGTAAAAAAGTATAAACCAGAAGCGTTTAATATTCACAGCCAGCGACAATACCCTTTCAATCCTTCTCAAGCAAAATACAAAGATATTATTTTTATTGAAAATAGTGTAGTATCTCTTGAAGAAGAAGAACTAAGGGCTTTTGCTGGGGTTTGTCTTGACCTCTCTCATTTAGAAGAAGCCCGACTTTTAAATCCTTCTCTCTATCAAAACTATGTTGAAATCTTAAAAAAATTTCCCTGTGGCTGCAATCATATTAGTGCTATTAAAGAATCACCCTTTAAAAAAGATGGAGAACTAAAATATTCTTGTCATTATTTAGCTAAGCTTTCTGAGTTAGACTATTTGAAGAGATTTCCCAGAGAGTATTTTTCCTCTATCATCGCCCTTGAATTAGAGAATACAATTAGCCAGCAACTTAAAGCTAGAGATTATATAATTGACCTGTTAAAGGATAAGTAATTTTAATAATCCTTAAATTGGATCATTTAATTAATGTGCTTCTTCAATAAAATAAGAAAACTAAAAAGCCCGATTCTAGCAGTAGATGGGTTATTGGTCAAGGGAGATAAAGTTCTATTAGTGAGAAGAAATATCGAGCCCTTCCAGGGATGTTGGGTTCTGCCCGGTGGGCATGTTAGATACGGAGAGAAGGTGGAGGAAGCGATTAAAAGAGAAATGAAAGAAGAATTAGGACTTGAGGTAAAAGTTAGAAAACTATTAGGAGTTTACTCTGATCCAAAAAGAGACCCAAGATATCATGTAGTTTCGTTAGCTTTCCTTCTTAATAGAAATAAAGGTGAGATTCGATTAAATGAAGAAGCTTCGGAATTTAAATATTTTTCTTTAAATCGTCTACCCTCAAAAATCGGCTTTGATCATCACCAAATAATTAATGATTTTAAACAACAAAAAAATGTTAGAAGAATTTAGTGTGACAACTGAAAAGAGATACCAATTAGTTGATATTACCCAGAAAGTAGAGGAGATAATTAAAGAGAGTAAGATTAAAGAAGGAATTGCTTTAATTTTTGTTCCTCATTCCACCGCTGGCATTTTATTAACCGAAAATGAAGAAGGTTTGAAAGAAGATTTTTTAAGAGTTTTTGAGAAAATGGTTAAGGGAATCGATTTTTTGCACAATCGCATAGATAATAATGCTGACTCCCATATTTTAGCTGGAATAGTCGGACAAGAAAGGGCTTTAGCGATCAAGAATGGTAAATTAGTTCGAGGAACCTGGCAGCAAATCTTTTTAGCAGAGTTTGATGGCCCAAGAACTCGTAAGATTTTTGTTAAAATAAAATAATTTTAGAACCTTAAAAATTTTAGTTGGTGGCGAAAATGAAGAATAGAATAAAACTTTTTATTTTAGTTTGGACAATAGGCATTGTGGGAGGATTCTTATTTTGGTTGTTGGTAACGTTTGGAGGGATTCAGCTAAAAGGTTATCGAAAAGAGAAATTCAAACCGAGAGGAAAAGGTTTAGTGGTTATTTCTAATCATCCTTCCCTTTTGGATCCGATAATTCTTTGTTTTCTGTTCTTTTGGGATTATCTGTTCGATTTTCGAAGGACTCCCTATTCTACCCCCGACAAGCGTAACTATTATGATAAATGGTGGTTTTGGCCATTTAGAATAGTTTGTGTTCCGATTGAAAGAGGTAATAGAAAAAAAGAATTAGTTAGTTTGAAAAGAATCAGAAGATTGGTAAAAAGAGGGCATATTGTCATTTTGTTTCCTGAAGGTGGAAGAACTTTTAAAGGAAGAGAATTTAGGTTTTCAATAACTGGAGAAAAATTGAGGAAATTCCCAGCCGGGATCAGAAAGATATTTTTAGGAGTTGACTGTGAAATTTTACCTATTTGGATTAGGGGAAGCGATAAAGTTTGGCAGAACCGGTATGAGTTCCCTTCCTATGTGCCATTTTTAAGGTTATGGAAGAAAGTAGAGATTGTGATTGGTGAAAGAATTAATTCGCTCCAGCTCCCTCAAGATAAGAAAGAAATTGTAGAGTATCTTGAAAATTGTCTGCTTATTTTAGCAGAAAAAAATTTAAAGGAGGTTAAAAGTGGATTTCCAAATTGTTGGGCCAAGTAAAGGGTTGGCAAGAAGTTCTTTAAAGATTTTGGAGATGGTGAAACAAGTGACAGAGAAAGATGGATTTCTCGAGGACCTGAAAAAGATTCCTGACATTAATTTACGTTACAAGAAATTATCCGAAGAATTTTTGTCTAGTTTTAAATTAGCTAATTCTCGTGAGGTAAGAGCCTTTATTTTTCAGTTAGCCAAAACCCTCGGAAAAGATGGTTTGGAGATTTTTGGAATTTGTCCCTATCTCAAAATTGAACTGAAAACTGAAACTCGTCCTTTTATCCAATTCTGTACCAAGAGTAAAAAAGAATGTGCTTGTGCTATTCCTCAACCCTGGTGTGTTATAAGAGATGGAAAGAATGCTCCTCCTAAATATGAGCGTCTATATTTCATCTTCTAAAGTTACCAAAGCGCGGCCTGCAAGGGTAAGGCCGCGCTTTTCCCAACTTAACCTTCCTTCTTTAATGAAGCTAAAAATTCTTCCTCTGTTAGCCAAGGAGCAATTTTTTTAACTTTCTCTAAAATTTTCTCTCTCGCCTCTTTGGTTTTAGCAACTTTATATTTCTCCCTTAACCTTTTCAACTTCTCTCTTCTTTTCCGTCTTTTTTGAATAGTTTTAATGTGGGTTGGCTTTGACATAGATATATATTATTATATCTTTATGGGTAAAACTTTGGAAGAAGTAATTGAGAAGCTAAAGAATGGTAAGGTGAGCGTTTTGCCAACCGACACTATTTATGGATTGGTTGGCTCAGCTTTATCTAAAAAAGTAGTCGAAAGAATTTATCGATTAAAAAAGAGAGATCCGAAAAAGCCGATGATAATTCTTATTAGCTCGATAGATGATTTAGATTTGTTTGAAATAGAAGTTACCCCTCAGATCAAAAGAATTTTAAAAAAACTTTGGCCCGGGAAAGTGAGTATAATTTTGCCCTCTCTCCTAAAAAAGTTTAGTTATCTCCATCGAGGTACAAAAACCCTAGCTTTCCGCTTGCCTCAGCTGAAATGGCTGAGAAATTTACTAAAAGAAACAGGACCGCTGGTCGCTCCCAGTGCTAACCCGGAAGGTTTGCCTCCGGCCGTAACGGTTAGTCAAGCTAGAGAATACTTTGGGGAAAATGTTGATTTTTATTTAGACGGTGGTGAACTTTCTGGCTCTCCATCGACTTTAATCCAGATTAAGAAAGGTAAAATTATTATTAAAAGAAAAGGGTCAGGAAAAATAGAAGATAAGATTTGACCCAATTTAAAAGAATTGTTAGAATAAAGTATCTACACTTGCTTATGAGCAAGGTTTATTTTTTGAAACTTAAAGAAAAAAACCCTCAAAAATTAATCGAAGCGGGGAGAAAGATCTCTGGCCTTTTTCCTAATTTTTTTGATTCAAACGATAAAGTGGCTATTAAACTCCATTTTGGTGAGGAAGGAAATGATACCTATTTGAATCCAATTCTGGTCAGAACTATTTATGAAAATCTCAAAAATAAAGTAAAAGAGCCTGTTTTGATTGACTGCACGGTTTTGTATAAGGGACGAAGAGCTTTAGCTTCTTCCCATAAGGAATTAGCCAAAGAACACGGATTTGATTTTGCCCCGATTGTTATTGCTGATGGTGAAAGAGGAGATGAGGAAATAAAAATTCCAGTGGGGCAAAAGCATTTCTCAGAAGTTAAAATTGGAAAAGCATTGGAAAACTTCAATTCTCTTTTAGTCATTTCTCATCTAACCGGCCATATTCTTACCGGGTTTGGAGGAGCTTTAAAAAACATTGGGATGGGGTTGGGTTCTAAAGGAGGAAAATTGGAGATGCATCAAGCTTTTAACTTGAAGATAAGAAAAACTTCTTGTATTGGGTGTGGAATCTGCCAAAGAGAGTGTCCAGCTGAAGCTATAACCATTAAAAACAATAAAGCTGAGATTAATCAGGCCAAATGTATAGGTTGTGGGAAATGCATTGCTATTTGTTCCCAAGGAGCAGTGGAGATTCCCTGGGCTGACAGTTCCTCCAGGGACCTTCAAGAAAGGATTGTAGAGTATACTTTTGGGGTATTGAAAAATAGAAAAGCTTTCTTTATCAATGTGCTGATGGACATAACTCCGGGCTGCGATTGTCAGAAGGGCAAACAACAACCAATGATGGAAGATATTGGGATTTTAGGTTCTTGTGATATCGTTGCTATTGATCAGGCCAGTTTGGATTTAGCTGGCAAAGATAAGTTTAAAAAACCAGGAGTAGATCCGAGTATTAAAATAAATTATGCCCAAAAACTTGGCCTAGGGGAGAAGGATTATCAGTTGGTTGAAATCAACTAATCTTATGAGTGAGAGAAGTAAAAAATTATCCAGAGAATTTTATACCAGGCCAACTCTAATAGTGGCCAAAGAGTTGTTGGGGAAATATATAGTAAGAAAATTTAGGGGAAAAAAATTAATTGGGAAAATTATTGAAACAGAGGCCTATATTGGTCCTCAAGATAAAGCCTCTCATGCTTATGGAGGTAAAGTGACTCCTCGCAACAAAGCTGAATATCTAATTGGTGGGCATATTTATATTTATTTGGTTTATGGAATGTATTGGCAGCTGAATATTAGCACCGATGGAAAAGGCAAACCAGAATGTGTATTACTAAGAGCGTTAGAAGTGCCCGATAGACCAAAGGATATAGCTTCAGGCCCTGGCAAGCTTTGCCGCTATCTAAAATTAGATAAATCGTTTTACGGAGAAGATTTAACAAAGTCAAAAAGAATCTGGCTAGAGGACCCCGTCCCCCGCAGGATGCAGGGTAAATTAAGGTGGAGTAGAATTCCAGAATCAAAGATAGAAAAGACACCCAGAATCGGTATTGATTACGCGGGTCCTTACTGGGCAAAGAGAAAATGGCGATTTTTAATAAAAAGGTCGGAAAAAAGTAGAAAATAATTAAATATGAACAATCAAGATTTCAAGATAAAACCTATTTTAGGAGTAATCGGGGCGATATTGGGATTATTTTTAATTGGCTGGTTAGCGGTAGAGATTATAAATAATATCAAAGAGGGCGAATACATTGGTCAGGACATTGAATCCCGAAATACCATTACGGTTTCCGATTCCGGTGAGATTTATGCCAAACCTGATTTAGCTTTAGTTACCTTTTCGGTAATTACTGAAGCAAAAACGGTTGAGGAAGCGATGAGTAAAAATACTGAGAAAATGAACTCGGTTATTGAATTTGTCAAAGGGGAAGGGATTGAAGAAAAAGATATTAAAACTACCAGTTTCAACCTTTATCCACGCTACGAATATCACCGAATCGAAAATTATCCTTATCCCCCCGAAGGTAAAAGAGTTTTGGTTGGCTATGAGGTTCGTCAATCTTTAGAAGTTAAAATTAGAGATTTCTCAAAGATCGGCAAGATAATTCAGGGAGCAACAGAGAAAGGAGCTAACCAGGTAAGTGAACTTCAGTTTACCATTGATAAGGAGGATGAGTTAAAAAGCAGAGCCAGAGCTCAAGCAATTGAGAAAGCTAAAGCTAAAGCAAAGGAGTTAGCCAAACAACTAGGAGTGAGATTGGTAAAAATTACCCATTTTACTGAAAGCTCTGTTCTCCCTCGACCCTATTTCCTTGAGAAAGCACCCGCAGGAATGGGAGGAGAAACACCTCAGATTGAGCCTGGCGAAAACAAGATAGAAGTGAATGTTAGTATCACCTACGAAATAAAATAAAAAGAAAAAAAGGGCTTTTGGAGAAGTGAATAAGATGGGTATGGTGGGAGGTGTGACATTTTATTTGAAAGAAGAAGTAAAATGTTATATTTTGAATATGTAGCGATATGAATCTCTCTAAAAAAATTATTATTCTTCTGGTTATTTTAGCTATAATTGGGATAAGCTTCTTTTGGTATTTTTCTTCTCAAAGGTCAAAAACTCAACCTCTTCAATTAGAGATTAAATCTCCAATAATTATGAAATTAGAAAGCCCAGTGTTTAGTAATAATCAGAATATTCCGTCAAAATACACTTGCGATGGAGAAAATGTGAATCCTCCTTTGAAAATCAGCGAAGTCCCGGAAGAGAGCAAAAGTTTAGTTTTGATTGTTGACGATCCCGACGCCCCCATGGGCACTTGGGTTCACTGGACAGTTTGGAATATTTCCCCAAAAACAACAGAGATCCCCGAGAATAGTGTGCCAGAAGGAGCGATTGAGGGAATGACGGATTTCGGTAAACCCGGCTATGGAGGCCCTTGTCCACCATCTGGGACTCACCGCTATTTTTTTAAAATTTACGCTTTAGATACTATTCTGGATTTAGCTCCTTCTGCTAAAAAAGAAGATATTGAAAAAGCAATGGAAGGTCACATTTTAGCTGAAGCCCAATTGATAGGACTGTACCAAAGAAAATAAACTCTATAATTGTCTACGATCGTACGGAATTATAGAATTTTTGTGTATGAAATTTATTGCTGATTTTCATATTCATTCAAAGTATTCAAGAGCTACTTCCTCTCAGATGGATTTAGAACATATAGCAGAGGCTGCTCATCAAAAGGGAATTAAATTGATGGGAACGGGTGATTTTACTCATCCCGAGTGGTTCAACAATCTTAAAGAAAAATTAGAGCCTGCTGAACCAGGACTATTTAGAATCAAGAATCAAGAATTAGGAATTAAGGATGAGGCAACGAGGTTTATTTTAACTTCAGAAGTGAGTTGTATTTATTCTAAAAATGGCAGAGTCCGTAAAATTCATATTTTAATTTTTGCTCCAGATTTTGAAACAGTTGAGAAAATAAACACGCAGCTTGGTTGGATAGGCAATTTAAAAGTTGATGGCCGTCCAATTCTGGGATTAGATGCCAAAGAATTAGTAAAGATTGTTTTGGATATTTCTGAAGATTGCTTCGTCGTTCCCTGCCATATGTGGACGCCTTGGTTTTCTTTATTTGGTTCCAGATCTGGTTTTGATTCAATAGAAGAATGTTTTGAGAATTATTCAAAATACATTTTTGCTGGAGAGACAGGTTTAAGCTCGGATCCCAAGATGAACTGGCGACTCTCAGCTTTAGATAAAATTGCTTTAATCAGTTGCTCAGATGCTCACTCCCCAACCAAAATTGGTAGAGAAGCCAATGTTTTTGACACCCAGTTAAGTTATAATGGGATAATTGAAGCTATCAAACAAAAAGATCCCCAGAAATTCTTGTACACCATTGAATTCTTTCCCGAAGAAGGAAAATACCATTATGATGGACATAGAAATTGTGGGATAAGCTGTTCTCCCCAAGAAACCAAAAAATATAACGGTATCTGTCCGGTTTGCGGAAGACCTTTAACAGTTGGAGTTTTAAACCGAGTGGAACAATTAGCTGACCGACCAGAAGGATTCCGACCAGAAAACGCAATCCCTTATAAAAGTTTAATTCCTTTGAAAGAAATTATTGCGGAGGTCTTAGGAATAGGTGATTCTACTAAAGAGGTCGAGAGTGAATACCAAAAATTAATTAGCCAATTTGGTAATGAATTTGATATTCTCCTGAATGTTTCAGTTTCTGATCTAAAGTCCCTAACCTCACCAGAAATTGCAGAGGGTATTTCTCGAGTTAGAGAAGGAAAAGTAAAAGTTGAGCCTGGTTATGATGGAGTTTACGGGAAAATTAGAATATTTTCTGAGACAGAAAAAAAAGAGGTCTCTGGCCAAAAATCTTTATTTTAAAAACTATGATTGAAGAATATCATTTTGGTTCAATCACTATTGATGGAAAAACCTACAGTCACGATGTCGAAGTCCGCTGGTCAGGAGAAGTTTTGAAATGGTGGCGAGAGGAGAGCCACTTAATTAATGTTGGAGATATTAAAAGAGCCTTAGAACAAGATCCCGAAGTGATTGTTATTGGAACCGGAGAGTCAGGAGTGGCCCGAGTCTCTGAAGAAGCAAAAGCAGAAATTGAAAAAAGAGGCATCAAATTGATAATCGATGTTACCGGCGAAGCAGTTAAAACCTTTAACATCATCAATGAAGAATCTGAGAAAGAAGAAGGGAAAAAAACTAAGGTAATCGGTCTTTTTCACTTGACTTGTTAACAGAAAGGAGTATAATCAAATTTAGTAGTTCTCGGTTCAGTATTAAAGTCTTCAATAATTTCGTTTTACGTAATTCCGAAGACCTTTAAGAATCTGACCAGAACTTAAAGGTCTTTTTATTTGTGTAGTTCCATCCCGCTTAAAGCGGGATGGAAGATAATTCAATGGCATTCGAAAAGATTAATCCTCAACGAGGATTTGAAAGGAAAACTTTCAAAGGAAATTGGAAATGCGCTGATTGTGGAAAAGAGATTACCGAATTACCTTTTGAACCAGATCCTGACCGACCTGTTTATTGTCGGGATTGTTGGTCAAAAAGGAGAACAGCACGAAGATAAAGATAGAATTTAGCAAAAACCCCGCTGGAAGCGGGGTTTTTGCTTTATCTAAAATATAGTAGAATAAAAAGAAGGTCGAAAATCATCGAAGAAAGTGAAGAAATATGATAACTTTTTGGATTTTAATTTTTGTAGGAGCTTTAGTTCTCTTAGTGAAATCAGCTGATTGGCTAGTTGAGTCAGCCGAGAAAGTTGGTTTAGCTTTAAGAATTTCTCCATTTATTATTGGAGTGACCATTGTTGCTGTTGGTACTTCTTTTCCAGAACTTGCTTCTTCTCTTGCTGCCACCTTTAAGGGCGAAACAGCAATTGTTGCCGCCAATGCCATTGGTTCAAATATTGGTAATATTCTATTGATTGTTGGCCTTTCAGCTGTTATTGCTTTCCGGATGGTAATTAAGAGAAGTTTAATTGACTTAGATGCTCCCTTGCTGGCTGCCACTACTGGCCTTTTTGTTTTTATTATATGGGACAGAAAAATAGTTTTTGGTGAGGGTATTTTGTTGTTAGCTGCCTTTGCTGTTTATCTTTTGTATACTATTTTTCAAAGAAGAGGGGAGGAAGGAGAGACAACAGAGATTGTTGAAGTTCTTCCTTCAAGAGTTGAAAGAAGACACAAAACCTTCACCAAGAGCATGAAAGAAAAAGAAATTGCTCCTCAAAAACTAAGTTTAAAAGTTTTTCTTTTTCTTGGTATAGGAATAGTTGGATTAGTTATTGGAGCAAATTATGCAATTGAGAGTTTAACAAAAATCTCTGAGATTTTTAAAATTCCCCCCTCTTTAATTGCTATTACTGCTTTAGCAGTTGGTACTTCTTTGCCAGAGCTTGTGGTTTCAATAAAGGCAGCCAGTAAAAAGAAGTATGAAATTGCTTTAGGAAATGTCTTTGGTTCCAACGTTTTTAATATCTTAATGGTGGTAGGAGTTCCAGCTCTTTTCTCAACCCTCAAGGTTGACGAAACCACCTTTACTATTGGATTTCCATTTTTGGTTCTGGCTACTTTACTTTTTATTATTACCGGGATTTCTCGAAGGATTCATATCTGGGAAGGAGCAATGTATCTTTTGATTTACACTCTCTTTGTAGCTAAACTCATTGGCTTAGTTTGAAGATGTTCAAGCCCAGCTATTTGTCTCTCGCCAAAAAAGAATTTGAAAAGAGAATAGAAACCTTTTTTAAGATTTTAGAAAATTGTCAAATCTGTCCAAGGAACTGCCAAGTTAACCGAGTCAAGGGAGAAAAAGGGTTTTGTGGCTTGAGATATCTGCCCAAAGTTTCAGCTTTTCATCCTCATTTTGGTGAAGAAAAAGTTTTGGTTGGAAAACATGGTTCAGGAACTATCTTTTTTACTTCCTGTAACCTAAATTGTCTCTATTGCCAAAACTATGAAATTTCTCAGTTAGGAGCAGGGGAAGAAGTTTCTTTCAACAGATTAGCCGAAATGATGATAGAACTTCAAAAAATTGGTTGTCATAACATTAATTTGGTTACTCCAACTTGCCAAGTTCCTCAAATTGTAAAAGCCCTTATTTTAGCCAAAAATAAGGGCTTAAAAATTCCTTTGGTCTACAATACTAATACTTACGACTCAGTTAAAACTTTGAAATTGCTGGATGGAATAATTGATATTTATATGCCAGATTTTAAATATTCAGATGATAAGATTGCTCAAAAATATTCAAACGCCCCAGGTTATTTTGAAATTGCTAAAAAAGCCATCAAAGAGATGCACCGGCAAGTTGGTGATTTGGTAGTTGATGAAAAGGGGATTGCTCAAAGGGGCCTTTTAGTTCGCCATCTGATTTTACCTAACAATTTAGCGGGAAGTGAAAAAATTTTCCAATTTTTAGCCAGAGAAATATCAAAGAATACTTTTTTGAACATAATGGA
>Ga0190360_1000789_pt1 | contig 16967 bp, 15 predicted proteins | sample 48721834_MG_FD_161271 | JGI IMG/M metagenome (GOLD analysis project Ga0190360, IMG submission 161271) | Hydrothermal vent microbial mat bacterial communities from Southern Trench, Guaymas Basin, Mexico - 4872-18-3-4_MG | ecosystem: Environmental > Aquatic > Marine > Hydrothermal vents >... | reverse complement strand
CCCCACCTCCTCAGCCACCCCCTTCAAGCTACCCCCCTCCAGGAAGAGGAGGCACCTCTGCCAAAGCTCCTCCCGCCACCTACCCCAGATGGTCTCCATCAAGGGGTAGATCATCTCGGCCACCTCGTCCACGGGCTTCAGCCCCGTCCTGAAGACCACCTCCCTCCGCGCCTCCCTGGCGACTTGTAGGGCCTCGGCGGCGCGACGGAAGGCCTCGCCGTCCATCAGCGATACGTCCTCCACCACCCGGGTGGAGACCCCCCCCGCCCCAACCCCGATCCTCACCTTCCAGGGGAGAAGCCACGCCTTGAGGTCAAAGATGGCCATAGGCACGGGCCCAAGGGAGGAGATCAGGCCCTGAAACTCATCACCGCGGACCACCCGAAAGGGGGAGAGGACCCAGGGGGCGAGACGCCCGTTGATGCGCTCCATCGCCCCCACCAGCCCCTGAAGGAGCCCCTCACGGTCCGAGACCGCCCTCGAGGCCACTATGTCGCCCGTCAGTACCACATACATCTCCCAAAGCATAGGGGAAGGGGGCAGAAAAATCAACCCTATTTGGTTGTTTTTTGCTAAATCAACCGCATTTAGTTGATAAAGTTATCCTCCCCCCTGCGTCGAAAAGGGAGGCAAAAAGGCGATCCCGGGATGAAGGTCCTGGTGGTAGATGACGATCCGGTGTCCCGCCTCATCCTGAGGCGAACCCTGGAGAGAGGCGGCTTTGAGGTCTTGGAGGCCTCCGATGGCCTCGAGGGATGGGAACTCTTTCAGCGCCACAGCGAGGAGATCCGCCTGGCGGTGGTCGACTGGGTGATGCCGGGCATCGATGGGGTGGAGCTCTGCAGGAGGGTCCGCTCCTCGGCGAGCGAGCAGTACGTCTACGTCGTGCTGCTCTCGGCGAAACAAGAAAAGAGGGACATCGTCACAGGTCTTGAGGCAGGGGCCGACGATTACATCGGCAAGCCCTTCGAACCCGCGGAGCTGATATCGCGGATGAAGGTGGGGCTGAGGATCATCGCCCTGGAGCAACGCCTGAAGGAGCTCGCCACCACTGACCCCCTCACCAAGGTCTTGAACCGCAGGGCGATCATCGAACGGCTGAGGGAGGAGCTGCATCGTGCCGGCAGGGAGGACGAGGCGGTGGGGGTGATATTGCTGGATATAGATCACTTCAAGGCCGTCAACGACCGCTACGGCCACCTGGAGGGCGACCGCGTTTTGGCCGAGACGGCAGAGCGCCTCAGGGGTGGCCTGAGGAAATACGACGCCCTCGGTCGCTACGGTGGCGAGGAGTTCCTCGTGGTGATACCCCAACCCAAGGGTCGCACCGCGGAGGTGGCCGAACGCCTCCGCTGCCAGATAGCCGCCACGCCCTACCGGCTGAACAAGGGGCCTCTCGCCCTCACCATCAGCTTGGGGGCGACCGAGGTACAGCCCCCTCCCTTCCAGGGGACGGATCAGGGGACGGAGGCCCTCCTCGAGGAGGTGCTCAAGAGGGCCGATGCCGCCCTCTACGAGGCCAAGGAAGGGGGGAGGAACCAAGTGGTCTTCAGGGGCTTTGCCCCCTGAAGGCCCTTATCTGAGGCCGTCCTCTCCCTTCGCCTCCTCCTTCTTCAGGCCCCCAACCCTGGCCAGCGGCCTGCCCGAGTCGGTGACCACGATGGCCACCAGGATCTCGTCGTCTCGAGGGGCGTCGTGCACCCTCACCTCCATGGCGTCGAAGTGCGACCTGACGAAGGCGGCGTTCTTGAAATGGAGGGGCACATCGAGGGGAGTCCCAGCCCCTCCCATCTTCTTGGCCGAGGGGATAATGGCCTTGCCTCCGCCCACGGCCTCCCGCAAGGGGGCACCGAGTTTGGGGTGGAGGATGGCGGCTGCGTGCTCGAGCTCCCCTCGAAGCCCCACAATGGCCCCCTTGCCGTAGCTGTCCACCCTCTCCTTGGGGATTCCCAGGGCGGCCACCGCCCGCTCGCCGAGCATCCCCCCGAGCTTCTCGCCGTACTCCATCAGCAGCGACAGATCCTCCTCGTAGCGGCCGGCGAAGGGGTTCTTGATCACGGCGATGGCGGCCGCCTTCCTCGTGGGCGGGGATACCTCCCTTCCGGCCTCCTTGTGGGTCTCCTCCACCACGACCACTACCTTCCTTATCTCCATGACCTCCCTCCTTTCTCGGTTCTCTTCAGATCGCCTGGAGGATCTCCTCCATCCCTTCAGTCCACCGGACCCCTCCCTGGAGGTGAAGCAGGGCCCCCCAGATGAGCCCCCGCCTCCGCAGCTCCTCGGCCCGCAGGAGCCCCCTCTGGAGCGCCTCCTCCTTCTCCTCAGGGCTCAGGGGGCCCACCTCGGCGGTCACCCACTCCCCCTGAAGGTCCGTCCCGGGGTCGAGCTCCTCGGCCAAAAGGCGCCTGACCGCCGCGGAGTCGACGGAGGTGGCGTTGGCCACCGCGGTGGCCGCCGCATCCGCCACAGAGGCCCTCGAGGCCAGGACCACCGCTGCCTCGGCCACCCCCTTGGTGAGGCTCCTGCCGCCGAGGCCGCTGGTGGCCACTCCCCGAAGGCCCATGGACCCCTTCAACCTCAATTTGAACATCACGCGACCATCCCCCACCCGCGGTCTCACCCCGACCTCGATCTGCTGGCCGTCCTCCAGGTGCAGGGCGATGTCACCGCCGTTCTCCACCACCACCCTGTCCGCCCCCTGAGAGGCGGTCGCCTCCGCCACCCCTTCGGCGATGGCACCGGCCACCGCGCTCAAGGGGGTGAGATCGGGGTCCCCTACCCGCTGGGCGGCCTCGATCATCGCAGCCACCACCTGAGGCAGGTTGGGCGTGACCTTGAGCCTCCGTGCCTTCACCCGGAGCAGGGGCAGATGGTCGGCCACTTCCTGGAGGCGCTGCAGGGCGCAACGGGCACCCCTTTCGGCCAGCTCGGGGGCAAGGCTGCGGCCCTTCCAGGCCCCCACCTTCATCGTCATCGGACCCCATTGGGCCAGGACCCAGGGGCCACCGAGGGATATCACCCTTCCCTTCTCCATCTCGGGACCTCAAAGGGCTTCATCGCCTCCACATGACCCCCCATGGCCTCGTAGTCATCCAGACGCATGGTGTACTCGATGGGGACCACCAGCGCCGGGGTGGGGACCCAGGTGAAGGAGCCGGCCTTCACCTGTTCCACGTCCACCGCGAAGGTGATCCCGCCCCCCGGGTAGATGAAGGCCGGGGCCCCTCCTAGCGTGAGGCGGGCCTTTTTGGCGTGAACGGCCCGGGTGAGCTTCACCGGGTAGCGGGTCACCCCTGCTCGGGCGCTGCCGCCTGCCCCTCCGACCAAGAGGGCTGAGACCCTGGAGGGCTCGCACGATGAGCGGATGGCCTCCACGGCCTTTTCGGCCTCAGGCGTCAAGGGGATCTCCTCAAAACGCCTTCCCGTCCACCTGAACATGGCCGCCCGCTCGCCGGTGGTCTCGGTCACAAGCAGCGTCATCCCCTCCCAGGCCACGGCTTCGTCCACCCCAGCGATGACCTCCAAGGGGTGAACGAAGGGGGTACCGCCCCAGCCGGGGCCGTGGCCCACGAAATAACGCCCAGGGGTGCTCCGCTGTCCCTTGAGATGCACCCCGCTTGGTCGAGCCCCCACATAGCGGCCCGCTGGGTGCTCGCTCAGCAGCCCCGTTATGTGGGCATCGAGCACCACCACCTCATCGGCGGCCTCGAGGAACAACGGGGCGAATAGCCCCATGGAGGCGCTGCCGCAGCCGACCCGCATCCTCCCCATCCGCTCCCCGTCCACCATCGGGGCCTCCCCCACCTGGAGCTCCAGGCGGCTGCCGCCCTTCACCCTGAGGGAGATCGGCTGCCGGTTGGCCAACTGCGTCATTACCTTGGCGGCCCAGATGCCGTCGGGGTCCGTCAGGAGGTTGACCCCGCCGAGGGAGAGCATCTTGGAGCCGTACTGCTCGGTGGTGAGGTGGCCCACCCTCTTGCCCTTGTAAAGCACGGGGGCCCCCTCCTCACCTATGGGGCGGTCGGTGTCGATCTTCACGAGCAGACTGCTGTAGCTCAGGGGGGCCTCGGTGACCACGGTGACCACCTCCACCCCTTGGACCTCCCCCTTCACGATCCAAGGGGCAGGCCTGGGGTCCGGATAGGTGGTGCCGGCCCCTATCCCCGTGATGAGGGGCCTCCGGATGGCCTCATCGTAGTCCGGACCTACGATATCTCTGACGTCCTCGAAGGTGTGAAGGGGGATCACCCTCCGGAGGGAGCCGCCCTCGGCGATGAAGCGCCTGCAGGCCCCCGTCCCCCCCTCGGGGATCTGGCAGCCGATGGGGCAGGCATCGCACCTGACCCTGCCCGGCTCCGGGGGCCGCTCCTCCTGCCTCAAGGCCCCCTGAGGGCAGACCTTGCTGCATGCGCCGCAGTCGACGCACACCGCCCCGTCCACCTCGGCCCTCTTCCCCTCCTCGGCCTCGACCAGCCCGATGGCCTCCAGGGGGCAGGCCTCAGCGCAGAGTCCACAGCCGGTACAGCTCTTGGGATCTACGATCACTCCGCTTTACACCTCCTCACCGGTGGCGGCGTGTTGCGGCTGACCCAGGCCCGGACCTCCCCGTCCACGATCACTGCGGCGATGCCGGGGATGTCCCCCTCCTCGATGGCCTTGAGGGCATCCTCCCCGGCTGAGCCCATGGGGGCATCCATCACCACGAGGTCGGCCTCATAGCCCTCCCGGATCAGGCCCCTGCGGAGCTTGTAGACCCTGGCCGTGTTCCCCGTGGCCATGGCGATGGCCTCCTCGGCCCCGATCCCCCCCACCGAGGCGAGGAAACAGATCACCCGCAAGATCCCCAAGGGGATGACGCCCGTGCCGGAGGGGGCGTCGTTTCCGATGAGGATTCGCCCGAAGGCCCCCTCCTCCTTGGCCACCTCGAGGATCTGTAGGGCCCTCTTGGGGTTGCCGCAGTGCACTATCTCAAAGGCATAGGGGGTCTCACGGATGATCCTCTCGGCCTCAGGCCAGGGCACCGCCGTAGGGCCGCCGTTCAGGTGCGCCACCACGTCGGGGTCCGTGGCCATCACCTGCTGGGCCGTCACGGTGGAGCTGCCCGGGATGGAGGTGCCGCCTGTGTGCATCATCACCACCATCCCGTATTTCTTGGCCCAGCGGACCATGGGGGCCGCCTCCTCGGGCTGTTTGATCTTGCCGAGGCCTATCTCCCCCACGTGGGTCACGCCCTCGGAGGCCATCTCCCTGAAGTCCTCCTCGGTGAGGCCCGGCTCGAGGATCAGCCCCCCTCCGAGGACCTTCACACCGCCAGGCCTCAGGTTCTGGAAGGCCTTGGCCGCAAGGATCGCCAAGGCCTTCACTCCTGCGGCATCCCGCGGACGGCCCGGGGTGTGGACCTCACCGGCCGAGATCATGGTGGTCACACCACCGTGCAGCGAGCTCTCGATCCAGTCCAGTTGCCTCTGTCTGGGGGTAAAGTCCCCCACCGCCGGGTGGGCGTGGGAGTCGATGAGACCAGGGGTCACTGTCATCCCCTGGACATCGATCACCCGATCCGCCCCCGTGGCCTCGAGCTCCTCAGCCCTCCCCACCTCCCGGATCAGGCCGTCCTCCACCAAGATGGCGTCGGCCTCAAGCAGCGGTTGGGAGATGTCCCCGGAGACCAGCTTCCCTATCCCCTTTATCAGGAGCTTGCCCATCTCCACCTCCTTACATACCCTTGATCCTTTCGATGTCGAGGCGCTCCACGATCATGACCCCTGCGGAGCGCATCTCCTCGAGGGCCTTCTCGATGGTGTCAGGGGCCACTCCGCGGCAGAGCTCCTTGACCACGATGACCTTGTAGCCGGCCTTGGCCGCATCGAGGGCGGTGGCCTTGACGCAGTAGTCGGTGGCGATCCCGTAGACCACCACGGTCTCGATCCCGTTCAACCTCAGGATGGTGTCCATCTCCGTCTTCTGGCCGCCGTCGTCCTGAAAGCCGGAATAGCTGTCGTAGCGCGGGTCCCTGCCCTTCTGGACCACGGCCCGAAAGAGGTTGTTGTCCACGAGGATCCTGGCGCCCTCGGTGCCCTGTGCGCAGTGGGGCGGCCACAGAACCTGCTTACGCCCGTCGACATCTATGACCTCGAAGGGCTTCTTGCCGGGGTGGTTGGTGTAAAAGGATATGTGGTTCGGCGGATGCCAGTCCTGGGTGGCGAAGATGAGGAATCCGGCGTCCCTGAGCTTCCTGGTGACCTCCTCCACCTGGCGGACATAGGCCTCATCGGTTCCCGAGACGGCCAAGGAACCCTCCTTCCACTCGGTGAAGTCCCCCTGCACGTCCACTACGATGACGCCGATCTTGGACCCCGCCCGGGACCTTTCGACCACGAGGCCCACAACGACCAAGACGACCACGATACCTAAGACGATCTTCATCCCTCCACCTCCTTTCTCCTTCAGGGGGTTCTAAGTCTCCCTCTGGAGATCTCCAAGACCCTCTCCAGGTTGGCCGGCAAGCGGTAGATCCGCTCGCCCAAGGCATCTGCTATGGCGTTCAGTACCGCTGGAGCCGTGGGGATGAGGGCCGGCTCCCCAACCCCCTTGGCCCCGAAGGGACCCGTGGGCTCGGGCTCCTCCACGATGATGGGGACCACCTCCGGCATGTCCATGGTGGTGGGGATGAGGTAGTCCTTCATGGAACGGGTCCTCCCTGGATGGAACTCCTCCATCAGGGCGAAGCCCACCCCCATGGCCACGCCGCTCATTATCTGCCCCTCCACCTGCCGCGGGTTGATGGCGCGGCCCACGTCGTGGGCCGCCACGACGCGCTTGACCTGGACCTGCCCTGTGGTCCCATCGATCAGCACCTCCGCCATCTGGCAGGCGAAGGCGTAGGTGGCGTAAGGGACCCCCTGGCCGGTCTCGGGGTCAAGGGGGGTGGTCTCCGGGTCGAAGAAGCCCTCCGCGGCCAGGACCTTCCCCTCCCGGTAGCAGCGTTCGGCCACATCCCTCAAGGAGGCCAGAACCTCGCCGTCAGGGCCCTTGATCAGGCCATTGGACAGCATGAGCTCCTCCGGTCGACGGCCAAGCATCCGGGCCGCCTCCCCGAGCAACATTGCCCTGAGCTTGCCGCAGGCATCAGCCACGGCCCCTCCGGAGATGTAGGTCTGACGGCTCGCAGAGGTAGCCCCCGCATCCAGGGTCAGGGCCGTATCGGCCCGCACCAGCCGCAACTCCTCCCATGGGACCCCGAGGACCGCTGTAGCGATCTGGCAGAGCACGGTGTCAGATCCCTGGCCTATCTCGGCTGCCCCGGTGTAGAGGGTGACCTTGCCCTCCCCATCGACCATCACCCGGGCCCGGGAGGGGTTCTTCATGCCGGTGTTGCCGATCCCGTACCACATAGCCCCGAGGCCCTTGCCGGCGAACTCCCACGGCCGTTCCCCCTTGGGATGGGTCTCCCGCCAGTGGGGCTCGATCCTGCGGAGGCACTCGCCGATGCCGACGCTCGATGAGAGGACCTGGCCCATGGCGGTCCGGGAGCCAGGCCTTAAGGCGTTCCTCATCCTGATCTCCAGGGGGTCAAGTCCCAACCCCTGGGCCAAAAGATCCATCTGGGACTCGTGGGCGAAGGCGATCTGCGGCACCCCGAAGCCCCGCATCGCCCCGCAGAAGGGGTGATTGGTGTAGTAGAGGCGTGAACGGACCTGGACGTTGGGCACCTCATAGGGGCCCGCGGCGTGGACTGCTGCCCGGGTGGCCACGGCAGGCCCGTAGGAGGCGTAAGCACCGGTGTCGCCCACGATCTCCACCTCCACGGCCACCAACCTCCCGTCCCCGCGGACTCCACTGCGGTAGCGCATCATGAGGGGATGGCGCTTGGCGGTGGCCAGATAGGCCTCCTCCCTGGTGTAAACCAGCCTCACCGGTCGCCTCAAGTGGTAGACCGCCAGAGCCAGGTGGCACTGGACGGTGATGTCCAGTTTGGAGCCGAAGCCGCCGCCTGTTGAGGCCTGGATCACCCTCACCCGCGAGGGCTCAAGGCCCAGGACCCGTGCCACCTCCCGCTGGTCGTAATGGGGGTTCTGGGTGGAGGCACAGATGGTGATCCTGCCGTCCTCGTCCACCCATCCAACCCCCGCATCGGGCTCGAGGTAGGTGTGCTCGAGCATACTCGTCAGATAGGTCCGCTCGACGATCAGGTCCGCCTCAGCGAAGCCCCCCTCGGGGTCCCCCCTTCTGATGCGCCGTTCGCAGAGCAGGTTCCCCCCCTCGTGAAGCAGCACCTCCCCCTTTTCTGCCTCCTCCACCGTGTCCACCAGGGGGAGGTCCTCGTACTGGACCCCTATGGCCTCCAGGGCCTGCTCCGCAGCCCTGAGGTCCTCTGCCACCACCAGGGCGATGGGCTCCCCCAGGTGGCGGACGCGCTCTGCGGCGAGCACCGGCTGATCCTTCTTGATGATCCCTATGGAGCTCTCACCGGGGATGTCCCTGTAGGTGAGGATCCTCACCACACCAGGGACCTCCATGGCCCGAGAGATGTCAAGGCCCAAGACCTTGGCGTGGGGCCGGGTGCTCCTCAGGACCTTCATGTGGAGCATCCCCTCGAGGCAGAGGTCCGCCGCGTAGCGAGCCTTCCCCAGGACCCTCTCCCAGGCGTCAGGGCGCGGCACAAACCTGCCGATCTCAGGGGCCACAGACCACCTCCTGCAGGGCCCGCCAGAGAAGGCCCTCTATCGCGGGAAGCTTGTAAGAGGCCGAGGGCCTCCTGCCGCTCAGGGAGGCCACGGCCTCGGCCGCTTGACGGGCCGCCTCCCTGAGGACCCCTTCCTCAGGGGGCTTCCCCCTGAGGGCCTCCTCGGCAGCGTTCATCCTAACGGGGGTAGGCGTGGAGGAGCCCACCGAGACCCGAGCCTCCTGGACGAGGCCGTCCTCGACCTTCAGGGCCAAGGCAAGGTTGATCCTCGACTGGGCGAAGGCCCTCCTCCTTCCCACCTTCCAGAAGCCCCCCTTGAAGCCCCTGAGCCCCCGGAAGCGGACCTCCACTAGGAGCTCTCCCGGTTCGAGGACCGTCATGTAAGGCCCGACGAAGAATCGGCCGAAGGGGACCGTCCTGCGACCCCGGAGCCCCTGGAGCACAAGCTCCGCCTCGAGCACCATCAGGGCCGGGAGGGTATCCGCAGCCGGCGAGGCGTTACAGATGTTCCCCCCCAACGTGCCAACGTTTCTGATCTGAGGGGAGCCCATTTGGGCCGAGGCCAGGGCCAGGGGGAAAGCCTCGGACCTCAGGAGCTCCGAGGAGGCGATCTCCCGGTGGGTGAGAAGGGGTCCGATCCTGATCAAGCCGTCCGATGTCTCCAAGAAACGGAGTTCCTCAAGGCGCGAGATATCCACCAAGAGCTCAGGCCTGATCTTCCCCTCCTTGAGGTCCACCACGAGGTCGGTCCCCCCGGCAAGGGGCCTTCCCCCCTCGGCCAGGGCCTCCAAAGCCTCCCGCAGGTCCTTCGGCCTGAAGTAACGGAACTCAGGTCTCATCGCAGGCGGCCTCCACCGCCTCGATCAGGGGCCAGTAGCCGGTACAGCGGCAGAGGTTCCCCGAGAGGGCCTCGCGGATCCTCTGGCGGTTGGGCCTCGGGTCCTCGTCCAGGAGGGCCTTGGCCGCCATGAGCACCCCGGGGATGCAGAAGCCGCACTGAACAGCCCCGGTCTGCACGAAGGCCCGTTGAAGGGGATGGGGCTCGTCCTCGGTGCCGAGGCCCTCCACGGTCTCGATCCGCCTGCCGTCGGCCTGAGGGGCCAAGAGCAGGCAGGAATAGACGGGCCTTCCGTCAAGAAGGACCGTACAGGCCCCGCACTCCCCGATGCCACAGCCCTCCTTGGCCCCGGTGAGGCCCAGCTCCTCCCTCAGGACCTCAAGGAGGGTGGCCTCGACGGACACCTCCACCTTCTGGGGCTCCCCGTTGAGCAGGAAGCTGATCTCGACCTTCCTCTTTCCCCTCATGGCATCACCAGGTGGGCGGGCTCACCACCCAGACCACCACCGTCTCGCAGTCGGTGGGGTTGGTCCAGCTGTGGGGGATCTGGGAGGAGTAATAGAAACTCTCGTTCTCCTTGACCCTGTACTTGACCCCATTCAGGTTTATCTCGAGCTCCCCCTTGAGCACGATGCCGAACTCCTCCCCCTCGTGGTTGTAGAGGCCTGTGGACCCCCCTCCAGGCTGGATCACCGTGTAGAAGGGCTGCATCCGCTTGCCGCGGGTGCTCTTCACCAACATGTATATCCTGGCCCTCCAACGTCTCATCGAGATTTCCACCCGTTCGTCCTCCCGCGTCACCACCTGCTCGAAGCCATTTGACGAGATGAAGAAGTCCACGATGTTGACCTTGAGGGCGCTGGCTATCTGCTTGAGGGTGGCGATGGAGGGAGAGGCCTTGCCCCGCTCGACCTGTGAGATGAAGGAGGGGGAGCACCTGACGGCTTGGGCCAGATCCTTGACGGTCAATCCCCTCTCCTTCCTTAAGGCGCGTATATTCTGACCGATCTCCTCCGTCCTCATACCCACCTCATGGTCACTGTCTTCTGGTCCATGAAGAGCCGGAAGGAGTCGATCCTCGAATGGGCGACCCCGAAGAAGGACTCCCTCTTGGAGCCCATGGGAAAGAAGGCGTAGGGCTGGGGTATCCCGAGGTTGACTCCGACGTTTCCAACGTTCACCTCACGAATGAACCTGCGGGCCGTCCGACCATCGGTGGTGAGGATACAGGCCGAATGGCCGAGGTTGGTCTTTGAGTTGATCCACTCAATCACCTCATCGAGGTCTGAGGCCCTTATCAGATTGGCCACAGGGCCGAAGGCCTCCTCTTTAGCGATCTTCATGTCGGGATGCACGTCCTCGAGGATCGAAGGGGCGAGGAAGAACCCTCCGGGGTACCCCTCCACCTTCGCCCCCCGGCCGTCCAGAGCCAGCTTGGCCCCCTCCTTGAGGCCCATCTCTATCCAACCGAGGACCTTCTGGCGCCCCTCCTCGGTGGTCATGGGCCCGAGCTCCGTGGACTGGTCGAGGCCGTAGCCGAGCTTCATCCTTGAGGCCGCCTCAATGAAGCGTTCCTTCAGCTCGTTGTAGATCTGGCCCACCACCACGACGTTGTCCGTGCCGAGACACCGCTGGCCCGTCATGCCGAAGCAGCCCCTCAGCAGATACTCCACCGCTCGATCCAGGTCCGCATCGGGCATGATGACGATGTGGTTCTTGCCGTTTCCGTTGATGGAGGAGCGCTTGCCGAGCTCCCCGGCCTCGCGGTAGATGATTTTCCCTACGCGGGTCGAGCCTATGAAGCCCACCCCCTTGATCCGGGGATCGGAGAGAATCAACCCATTGAGCCTCACGTCCTTACCCACATGGACCAGGTTGTGGAGCCCAGGGGGAAAGCCCGCCTCCTGGACCACCTGGGTCACCTTGTCCGCAGCCACGGGGCACTGCCAGCTTGGGCTCCAGACCACGGTGCAGCCGCATGCCAGTGCATAGGGTACGAAGGAACTCCAGGCGTGCATGGGGATGTTGCCAGGGGTGATGATGAGGAAGGGGCCCACCGGCTCCCAGACCAGGTACTCGTCTATTCCCCTGGCGAGCTGATCGACGTGCTCCCCCTTGGAGAGGAGATAGAGGACCGAGCAGGCGGACTCGATGTTCTCGATGCAGCGCCTGACCGACCCCCGGGCCTCCTCTATGGTACGGCCGTGGTCCTGCACCAGGACCCGGGCCAGTTCCTCGAAGTGCTCCTCGAACTTCGCCCTCAAGTTGAAGAGCAACCGTGCCCTGTCCCTCAGGGGGAGATCCCGCCAGGCCGGAAAGGCCCTGGAGGCCGCCTCTACCGCCGCCCGGACCTCCTCCTCGGTGGCGGTGGGATAAGTAGCCATGGGCTCTCCAGTGGCTGGGTTGGGGTCCTCGGCCACCACCTCTGAGCGCGACTCAAGCCACTCCCCGTCGATGAAGAACCTCAGCCTTCCATAGTGTCCCTTTACCTCTTCGAGCAGTGCCATCTTTCCTCCTCCTTCACCTCAGCATCTTGCCCGGCAGAAAGAGGGCGATCTGGGGATAAAGGGTGATAAGGACCACGATGGCGAATATCGAGAGCAGGAAGGGCGCCGCCCCCCTGAAGATCTCCTCCACGGGCGTATCCTTGGCCACCCCAGCCACGGTGAAGATGTTCAGCCCCATGGGCGGGGTGATGAGGCCTGCTTCCATCATCAGGACCGCTATCACCCCGAACCAGATGGGATCAAAGCCCAACTTCAGTATCACAGGGAAGATCACCGGAAGTGTTAGGACCATCATCGATATGGCATCGAGGAAACAGCCCAAGAACAGATAGATCACTACGATGATGCCGAGGATCACGTACCGTGAGAGCTCCATCCCCGCCACCCATGAGGCCACCTGAACGGGGATGGTGGTAAGGGCCAGAAAGTAGCTGAAGACGTTGGCCCCGGCCACCAGCGTCAGGACCATCACCGATACCCGCATGGCCTCCTTCAGGGCGTCGAGCAGGGTAACCCAGTTGAGCCTCCTCTTCACCAGGGCGGTCGCAAAGAGCAGGGTCGCGCCCACAGCCCCCGCCTCTGTAGGGGTGAAGATCCCGATATAGATCCCCCCCATGACCACAATGAAGATGGCGAGCGTCTCCCAAATCCCAGAAAGCGCCCTTATCCTATCCCTCCAGCTCACCGGTTCCGGGCTTGAGGGGGCAAGCTCAGGCCGGAGTTTTACCTTGACGATGACGATGGCGATGTAGGCCGCAGCCAGTATCAACCCCGGAACCATCCCAGCTATTAGGAGCTTGCCCACCGACTGCTCGGTCAACATCCCGTAAACGACGAAGCCTATGCTTGGCGGGATTAGGAAGCCAAGGGTGCCGCCAGCGGCAATGCAACCAGTGGCCAAGTGCGGCCGGTAACCGAAGCGCCGCATTTGAGGCAAGGCCACCGTGGCCATGGTGGCCGCGGTGGCCACCGAGGAACCCGACACGGCTGCAAAGCCCGCACAGGCCGCGATGGTCGCCACCCCGAGTCCCCCTGGGAGCCTTCGCAACCACTTGTCAAAGGCGTCATACAGCTCCTTGGTGAGTCCAGCCGATCCCGCAAATCCACCCATCACGATGAAGAGGGGTATTACCGTATAGGCGTAATGAGCGGCCACCTCGTAAAAGGTGCGGGCCAGCACAGGCAGGGCCGCCTCCACCGAGGATAGGTAGCTCAACCCCAAAAACCCCACCAGCATCAGGGCGAAGGCGATGGGCATCCCCAAAAAGAGAAGGAAGAAGACGAAGAGCGTCCCGATCACCCCCACGACGATGGGGTTCATTCCCCCCTCCTCAGGCTTCTTAAGGCCTCTATCAGGTTGAAGACGAACTCAGCCCCGAGCAAAAGCGCCGCCAGAGGCAAAAGGAGCCGAAAGGGCCTTTGGGGGATCCGCAGCATGTCCGAGACCGTCGTCTCCTCTATCCCCACCACCCATCCCTGCCAAACCAGCATCCCGACGATGAAGACGCAGAGCAGATTGGTGATCACCTCGAGAGAGTACCTCCAACGCGGCCCGAGGCGGGACAAGAGGAAGGTCACCCGGACGTGTCCCTTCACCTGCTGGGTGTAGGCCAGCCCCGAGAAGACGAAGAGCACCAGCATGTAACTCGAGAGCTCCACGGTGCCCATGATGGGCTTGTGCCAGAAGGCCCGAGCCACCACGTCGCAGGTGGTGAGGAGCATCATGGGGATGAGGAGGAACATCCCCCCCATCCCCATGTAGTGGGTTACGCGCTGGATCAGCCTCCTCGGGGCCACAGGTGCCCCTCCGATTACCTCCACTCAGGTGGGCAGGCCACACACTCCACGCCGCGCTTGGCGCACTCGTCGGCGAAAGCCTTGACCGCCTGCGTGGCGGGAAGCCCCTTGGCCTCAAGCTCCGCCACCCATTTCTTGGTCATCTCGCGGAAGCGGGCGTACCAGCGCTGGGCCTCCTTGTCGGGGAGGTTGTAGAGCTCCACGCCCTTTTGGGCGATCTCCTTCATCATTTGCTTGTAGACCTCGCGGGTCAGGCCACCAGTTGTGCGGAAGGGGTTGGAACAAACCTCCTCGATGATGGGCTTGAGATCGTCGGGGGTGCGCTGCCAGCTCTTCAGGTTCATGATCACGCCCTCGGACACACAGCCCATGGTGAGGATGAGGCCGTGCTTGGCCACCTCGTAGAGCTTGAAGGCCAGGACCAGGGGCGGACATGTCACCAGGCCGTCGATGGTCCCAGTCTCCATGGCCAAATAGACGTCACCCAAGGGCATAAAGACCGGCTCGGCGCCGAGGGCCTTGATGGCACGGGTCTGCATTCCCCCGGGAGTCCTGATCCTGAGGCCCTTCAGGTCCTCGAGCTTCCTGATGGGCTTCCTCGTCCAGAAGAAGGCCTGGATGCAACCGTTCAGTTCTATCATCTTCACCCCGGGGAACTCCCTGTAGAGGATCCTCTTGTACATGGCGTTTCCGATGTCAGCGGCCAGATCCTTCCCATCCACCCACGCCGGAAGCGACAACACATCGGTCAAGGGAAAACGCCCTGGAGTCCAAGTGGCGGTGAAATAACCCATATCAGAAAGCCCCTTCTTCACGATATCGTAGTGCTCGGGCCCCTTGCCCAAGGCACCACCGGCGTAAAGGGTGTAGGTAATGCGGCCTCCGGAGCGCTTCTTCAACTCCTCAAGCATGGGGATCCAGACCGTCTTGACCTCACGGCTCGCCGGCGGGTGCCAAGTGCTGAACTTGATGTGCATGGTCTTGCCCGCGGCCACAGCCTGCCCGCCAGAGGCCAGGCAGAACAACACCGCCAACCCCACTACCAAAAGCCCCCCTACCACTCGCTTCATGACCTCCCTCCTTTGTTTTAATTTATGCTGAAATTTATGCTCTTTTACTTAACCCAAAGGTGGGGCTTGTCAAGGGATTCTTGACTGTTTGATCGCCTTTCTTCGGCCGCGGTCGCTCCGCGTCAAGTGTTGAGGCCAAGGTCAGAGAAGTCTTAATCCCTCCTAGGTAGGCTCGCAACTTGATGTCCATTCTTAGAGACGGTGATAATTTCCGCAGTTTCAATCCCTCATTAGGTAGGCTCGCAACATCCCAAGGTGACACGAACGTGCAGGAATGTGAAGCGTTTCAATCCCTCATAGGTAGGCTCGCAACGGATTGTGGTGGACACCAGGGAACAGGCTCCTTACTTGTTTCAATCCCTCATAGGTAGGCTCGCAACCAGATCAGACAATAGCTGTTATTGCGAAGATAGCATAAGTTTCCATCCCTCATAGGTAAGCTCGTAACAGGGGGTTACCACGAAGGGGAAGGCCACAGAGGTGATAGTTTCCATCCCTCATAGGTAAGCTCGTAACCCGAAGTGCCAATAGAGCCTGAGAAACCACACTTCGTTTCCATCCCTCATAGGTAAGCTCGTAACCTGGGGCTCAGCCAGTAACGTGCACGACCTTTAACCAAGTTTCCATCCCTCATAGGTAAGCTCGTAACATGATAGCTGAGAGGGGGTGAGCAGATGTTTTCGCGTTTCCATCCCTCATAGGTAAGCTCGTAACCCTTCAAGCGGGTCCTGGACGACAGCCTCTATTCCCAGTTTCCATCCCTCATAGGTAAGCTCGTAACGGGGAGATCCAGGGCTGGCTACTGACTGCGAACCTCGTTTCCATCCCTCATAGGTAAGCTCGTAACCCGGTACTCCAGGGCCTCGATGTCGGAAAGATAGCGCGTTTCCATCCCTCATAGGTAAGCTCGTAACCCGAAGGTCTTGTGCCCGGCCAGCTCCTGGACCCGCCTGTTTACATCCCTCATAGGTAAGCTCGTAACTGGCAGTCCTGATCCTGATCCCCCAGGCCCGGGCTTCAGTTTCCATCCCTCATAGGTAAGCTCGTAACTCTCCTTACCGGAGCAAGGCTTGAGGAGTGGAATGGTTTCCATCCCTCATAGGTAAGCTCGTAACGAGATGACAAGGTCTGTTTCCGTTCTGCTGTAGCCCGTTTCCATCCCTCATAGGTAAGCTCGTAACGCTCATCTGCCAGCGCTGCAATGGTTCCCTGAAGCTGGTTTCCATCCCTCATAGGTAAGCTCGTAACCTCCTTTCTTCTGTTGTTGGTGTTCCTCCATCATGTGTTTCCATCCCTCATAGGTAAGCTCGTAACCCGACAGTCCTGACAGATCCTCTCGTCGATCTCCTCGTTTCCATCCCTCATAGGTAAGCTCGTAACCGAGATCGATCATCTCTTTTCTTAATAAAACCTCATCGTTTCCATCCCTCATAGGTAAGCTCGTAACGAGGGATCTTTCTGCCTTCGACGTAGCGATACCAGTACGTTTCCATCCCTCATAGGTAAGCTCGTAACGAGGCGGCCACCGTCGATCAGGCTGCCAAGATTCAGGTTTCCATCCCTCATAGGTAAGCTCGTAACCCGGGCTTCAGCGATCGCCAGGACTGAGACCTGTTGTTTCCATCCCTCATAGGTAAGCTCGTAACGGTTGGTGGTCCTGCGGAGTGGGGGTTCTGGAGACGCGTTTCCATCCCTCATAGGTAAGCTCGTAACCAGCACGGGTTCTACGTGCAGCAGTGGACTGCGGCCCGTTTCCATCCCTCATAGGTAAGCTCGTAACGGTTCCGGCAGGAGACTGGGTTGAGCTTTCCAAAATCCGTTTCCATCCCTCATAGGTAAGCTCGTAACGTCAGGTCGGGCCATCTGAGGAGGTCCACGAAGCCAAGAGTTTCCATCCCTCATAGGTAAGCTCGTAACCCTGATAGCCCTTGGGCTGAGCCCCGAGGAGGCAGAAGTTTCCATCCCTCATAGGTAAGCTCGTAACCGATACCCTGCCCCTGCCTTCGGTTTTTGTCTACCGTTTCCATCCCTCATAGGTAAGCTCGTAACAGCTCACCGCGTCGTAGGTGACG
>Ga0190360_1000788_pt1 | contig 16992 bp, 14 predicted proteins | sample 48721834_MG_FD_161271 | JGI IMG/M metagenome (GOLD analysis project Ga0190360, IMG submission 161271) | Hydrothermal vent microbial mat bacterial communities from Southern Trench, Guaymas Basin, Mexico - 4872-18-3-4_MG | ecosystem: Environmental > Aquatic > Marine > Hydrothermal vents >... | reverse complement strand
GCTAACTTTATTATCTCTTTTTTAATACCCCACTCATTTAAAATTTTTTCTGAATCTTCCATAATTCTTTCAATTCGTTCTTTTATAGGTATAATATCATCAATTAATGCAACAGACATTGATGGGACTGGTGAGTCTTTTAATGAAAAATGAAATACTCTCTTATAAAATTCTGTATCGTCATATCCTTTAATTTTAACTAATTTCTCCATTTTAAATTTTTCTGATATTGGACATTCAGTTGTAGCCATTAATAATGTCCCGAAACATACCGCTGAAGCACCCATCATTAATGCTGATAAAAATCCTCTTGCATCAGCTATCCCACCTGCTGCTATTAATTTTGCATTTTTCAAAATCTTTTTTGCTACTGTCATATTTATCAATGTCGTATTTTGCATTGGATTTTTAAAACCTGTCCCCTCTAAGCCTACTATTACAACAAAATCTGCACCATGTTTATCTGCACTAATTGCGTGCTCAATAGTTGCACATTTATGGACCCAAATACACCCTGATTCATGTAATCTTGGGCCAATTTTTTCAGATTTATAAGCACTAGTTGTCATTATTTTAATACCAAAGTCTATTGCAGCTTCCACATAAGGTAAAAAATTGTCCTCGTTCATTAACCGGGCAAAATGTTCAATTGGAGGGTTTAAACTAAAATTTATACCAAATGGTCTCGATGTCAGGGATTGCATTTTCTCAAGCTCTTCTTTAAATTTCTTAACATTTCTAAAATTATGAGCTGTTATTATCCCAAGACCACCAGCTTCAGAAAATGGAGCTGCAAACTCCGCTCGCCCAAGTCCCGCAAATGCACCCATTATCATTGGATGCTCTATTTTCGCTATTTTTGTGAAGGATGTTTCTATTTTAATTGTCATTTAATCACTAAATCACATAGATATTTAATAAGTAAATAATTTAATTTAATTTAACTATTATATCTAAAAATTTTTCTGTAATTTTTTACTATACCGATTAATAGAAAATAAAATAATATTTTTTTAACCATTATCTCCAAAATTTTATTGAAAAACAATATATCCCTTTTAGTTTTTATTAAGAAAAATATACGAGCGCTATTTAAAAATATATTTTAATAATAAATTTTTGTAATATTTGAATTTAGGAAGAAAATAAACATTATAACGAATCAAAATTAGTTTTACTATATTATTCATTACAGAATTTTTTTAAATAACTCAGGTAACATTATTAATTTTAAAAGATTTTCAATTTAGATATTAAACTTTTTAATTACTATTCCAATTTTCTTCATTAATAATTATTTTTAATAAAAATTTCGATATTTAATTATAATAATTTAATTTTATAATTATTCAGATTTATAGAAAATTAATGGTGTGAAAAAATTGAATATTATTTAATAATCAATAAATATTTTGAATTTCTAGATTATGAATAAAATTTTATGGATAAAATTTATTAAAATAATAAATATCATCTAACAAAAACTGGTGTTAAAAATGGACTGGGATTCTATAAGTGAAAAATTAGCTAAATTAGAAGAAAATACTCGGAAAAAAGTTGCAGCTTTAAATGCCATAATACAACAAAAAGACCAGATAATAGCTAATCAATCTGCTGAAATCGAATCATATAAAACAAATATGGAACTAATTAAGGGAGATATCCAGGAATTATTAGCAACGAGTAAAGAAGTTCAAAACCAGAATTTGGAATACAAGACGAGAGTCGAAGAATTGGAAGAAGAAAATAAAAAGCTTTTAGATGAAATAAATGAGTCTAAAAATAAAATTAATGAATATGAAACAAGTCAAAAAGAAAATTTGGAAAAAATTAGAGAATTACAAAACATAGTTGATGAAACAAAAAAAGAAAGAGACGAAATGACAATATTAAAAGAAATAAATGTTTCACTCACAAATAAAAGATTTGAACTTCAACAAAAAGTCATGAAATTAGAGCAAGAATTAAAGCAAAAAAAAGAATCCGAAGAGACCAGCCAAATTTCAGAATCTGAATTTGAAGGTCTTAAAAAAGAACTTGAAGATACAAAAAATGTAAATCAAAATTTAAAAGAAGAAATTGGTAAAAATAAAGAACTTTTAAACAAATTGAATGAAAAAATCGAACACATAGAAAAAGAAAAAGACGGACTTGAAAATGATTTAGAAACATTAAAAGCAGACAAAGAAAATCTTGAAAAAAATAACTTAGACTTAGAACAAAAAAACCAAAATCTAATCCAAAAAAATAAAGAATTAGAAGACAAAATTCGTAACCTAGAGAAAGAAAAATCTGAAATAATATTAAAAGCAAAATCTTTAGAAGAATCAACTATTGATGTAGAAGAGGCTGTTAAAGTAAAAGAAGAAGAAATTTCCAAATTAAATAAAACAATCTCACAATACGAAATGGAAATTAGCTCACTAAAGCAAAAATTGAGCCATATTGATGGACTTGAAAACGAACTTGATAATTTAAAAGAGTCCGTTAAAACATTGACGTTAAATAATAAAGCATTAGAACGAGAAAAAATAAAATTAAAGGAAGAAATAGACAAATTAAATAAAGACCTCCAAAAATTTGATTTAGACAAGAAAAATCTCCTCAGTGAGATCTCAAGATTAAAACTGGAAAATGATGAACTCAATAAAGATCTTGAAAAGGCAAAAGACCAAGATGAAATTGGTAGAATACTAAAAGCAGAAATAGCTAGACTCGAAAAATCAAAATTGGAACTTATTAAACAATTATCAGAGCAAGAGACATTAAAAGCTAAATTACAAAGGTTAGAAAAGGAAAATATTGAACTAATAGAAAATATCAAAAAACTTGAAAGCGATAATTCAAATCTAAAGAAAGAACTACTTAACTTAACACCATATAAAGATGAAAACTTAAAACTGAAAAATAAATTGGACAGTATGCAACAAAATGCCATGACATTAGAAGAAAAATTACGAAAATTACAAAATGAAATCAACCAACAAAAGACCAAAGATATTACAATAATCGAATTAGAACAAAACTACAACAAATTAAAAACGGAGTATTCTCAAATTGTCGAAGAGAAAATCAAACTTGAAGAGGAAAACAAGCTGCACCTTGACCAAATAAAAGAACTTATCGCAAAAGAAGAATTATATTATAGATATAAAGAAGAAAATATGCAATTAGACCAAAATATACTCAATTTACAATTAAAAAATAAGAAACTTGAGGAAGAAATTTCAAAATTCCGCGATTTAGACCTGGAATTCACTAAATTAAAAAATAAATATAATTCCTTAAGCGCTGAAAAATCAAAATTAGAACGCAGCTTTAATGAATTAATTGACCAAAATAAAGAGCTTAATAAATTTAAAGATCTACAAATTCAACAGAACCATAAAATTATGGCATTAGAAAATGACAATAGAATTCTAAGAAACAAAATCTCACAACTTAATTCTGAATTGGAGAAATTTGAAAGAATGAAAGATGATTTCAGAAAAATTAGGGACGAAAATCTTCAACTAAAAACAGAACTCAAAAAATTAATGTGAAATTTTTTATTTAAAAACTCATAAATCATTAAAATTGAATAATTATGGACAACTCTATGTATTCAAAAAATAAAGTGGATATTAGTAAAGATAGAATTAAATCAATAGATATTTTCAAAGGAATCGCTATTTTTTGGATAATTGGTGGGCATATTACTTGGTATTGGCTTAGAGAAGATTCTCTCTGGATAAATGATTTCTTATTGGTCTTCATTTTTTGGCCAATAACTGCAGTCAACTTTATAATGCTGTCGGGAATGAATTTAGGAATAAGTGTTAATGCGAAAAAAGATAATAATTGGTCTAATCACCAAATTAGAAGTTATATATTTAGACGCCTAGCCATTTTATTAATTGTTTCAATTTTTTATAATTTTATGGTCGGACTCTTTACTTCAATGTATGAATGGTATTATCTATACGCTTGGTTTATTTTGCAGACTATTACATTCAGTCTTAGCCTGTTATTAATTTTTATAAATTTAAACCGTATCATTAAAATAGGGATTGGACTCCTTTTTATCATTTTTTCATATCCAATTCATTATCTTTTAATGAAATTAAATACTGGTGTGTCTATTTTAGACTTCATTTTATATTATCCATATGATAAATTTCCATTATTACCATGGGGGGGACTTAGTTTTATTGGATATGTTATTGGAGAAATTTTTTATGATGTTAAATATAAATCTAAAAGTGATCTTAGAATTAAAAAAATGAAAAAGTTCATATTTTACATTCTAATAATTGGGACCGGATTTCTAGTATCCGGAATATTGCTTGGGTCAAATTATCCCGTAAATACACCATATGAAGGATATTGGTATAATTTGGCATTATTTCACATTAATATTATGAATACAAATCAATTTCTTACATTTTTAAACTTGCCGTATTTTATATTAAAAGGGCATTTCACATTTATGTTTTATTCACTTGGAATTGATTTTATTATTTTATCTCTGTTGACTTATTGCGCAGATTTCAAAAGGGTGAAAAATACAATTTTAAATTGTTTTTCTTTTTCAGGAAAATTTGCATTCTCTATTTTTTTGTATCATCATTTTGGGATTCCACTTTTTTATAGGCAATTCGATTATATTTGGGGCTGGCCAGTATGGATCGGTTATGCATTTCTTGTTATTTTTCTAATCTGGATTTCAGTTAAAAAATTTAATGGAATAGGGACTATTGAATGGTTGATGGTAATTTTTACATACAAGCAGCGAAAAAAAATTGAGCTTAAAATAAAAAATCTGAATATATTTCAAAATGAGTTTCCATTATAGATAATTTTAAATTTAATAATATAATTTAATAAACAATTTTTTCAGTATTATTATTACAATAAATGTAATTAGGTTTATCTAAAAGTAATTAATGGCTTTTTAAAGTTTTTCTGCTAATTCTCTCTGTATTAACTAAAGATTCGGTTAAAGTAACTTAATTATGTTAAAAATAATCGAATTTAATTTGAATTGAAATTAATTTGGTATAAATTAATCAAAATTTTTATTAAAAAAAACCAAAGCTTTTTATATATACGGTGTATATACTAATATATATACCAAATTCAAACTTAGATTTTTTTGAATTTGAAGGCTATAAAACTCTAAAAAATGTGAAAAAAAATGTTTACACATGAATTATTAAGATGTAGTAAATGTGAAAGCGAAAATATCACAGCATATCAAATAATTCAGACCAGAAAACAGATTGTAATTTGGTATAGATGTATTGATTGTGGCATTAAAGATAAATTAGCCTTAGATATAAGTGAAAAAGTTTATTTATTAGGAAATTTAAGTAGAATCTTTTTTAAATGTTATAGATGTGGAAGTCCTATTGTAATTCAAGAATTAAAATCAAATGCCAAAGTTAAGGTACTAAAATATCTTTGCTTGAAGAAAGGTAAATCAGGTAAAAAGATAATCAGTAATGTATTATATTCTGACTTAAGAATGAAGTATTTGAGTATAAAAGAAAAGCCTGAACAACCTCTATCTGATGATGATTATAAAAAAATTAAAAGTATAAAAATTACATGCCCAAATTGCAAAAATTTGATCTCAAGATATGCAAAATATTGTACATATTGTGGAATAAATTTAGATGAGTTTAAACATAAAAATGGGCATTGTTCTCGCTGCGGTGCTGTCATAAAACCCAATGCAAATTTTTGTACTAGTTGTGGCTTAAACCTAAAAGCTGAGAAATCAAATTTAACCGAATCAAATGGTTCAGATGACCCATTTAAAAATCAGGTAGAATGTCATTATTGTGGAGCAATAATTCCAGATGGTGAGAATTGTCCAGTTTGTGGTGCAAGGCTCCATTGTGAATGCGGTGCTTTATATAAACAAGGTGCTAAATATTGCATGCAATGCGGAAGAGAAGTCGAAATACCTGATGAAAACGAAGAGGAATTTGAAAGTGAAAACTATGTAGTATGTCCAAATTGTAAGAATGAAGTAGAAATTAGCTACAATTATTGTACATTTTGTGGATATAACATGGAAAACGTAGTCCCTGAGAAAAAAGATAAGCAAAAAAATCTAAGTAAAAGTGATTCAATAAATTGGGAGGAATCAAAATAATGACAGTGGATAAGATGTTAGAAGTTTCCATTTTTCCGGCTTTTGAAAATTGTTGTGATAATCCAGATATAATAGAATATGAAGGTAATTATATCTGTCAGAACTGCGGCTTAGTACATGGCCCAGTGATTTTAATGAATGAAAAAAGAATATTTACCCCATCCGATGTTAAGACGCGGAAACAGAATGAGCCAGTAACTAAAGTAGGTGCTCGTACGATGATTTTAAATAAAGGTATTAAGGATTCTAATGGTACAGTTTTGGACGCAAAAAAGAGAATGAAATTTGCCAAGCTTTCTAAGATAAATAATTCATATTCCACTACATATGAAAGAAATCTTACAATAGCAACACCAAAATTAAAAAACTTTTGCGCAAAATTAGGGCTACCTAACTCAATAGTAGACGAAACATTATATTACTATTCAAAAGCTGTTAAAAAACGACTGACAATGGGAAAATCTATTGAATGTCTAATATGTGCTTGTATATATTTGACTACAAGGTTAAGAAAACTACCAAGAAGTTTGGAAGAAATTTCAAATATCTGCGAAATCTCTGTTAAAAGTATAAGAAGAACTTATCGTATGTTACTAAAATATTTAGAGATCCCAAATTTAAAACCTATAGACCATAGTCAGTATATAGCAAGATATGGAGAGGAACTTGGAATTAGCCTGGAAATACAAAAAAGAGCAATAGAAATTATAGAAAATGCAAAATCTGACCCTGATATCAAAGTATTAGGTAAAGACCCTAAAGGATTTGCAGCTGCAGCATTATATATCGCATGTAAAGAAGCAAAAAAATCAAAAAGCCAAGCATTACTTTCTCAAGTAGCTCATGTATCGGAAGTAACATTAAGATACAGGATAAGAAACTTAAAAAAACAAAATTAATTTATTTTTTAAATTGCTAAACAAAACTTATTGGTCTATTTATATTTAATTTTCCATTAATCATTTTATTTTAAAATTATTATTAATCATTAATTATTCAAAAATAGTTAGAACATAAGTTCTAATTAGTTTATAATAACAATTCAATGCTTAATAGCTGAATATAAATTGGCAGAATGCCTCAAAACCTACTTTTTTATATTTAATGTTCTTATCAAATTTTTGTTAGAGGTCAAGATGAATTTTGGAGTTTTAAGAGCAAATTAAATATCATTCTGACTTTAATTAAATAATACTTTGACTTCAAACTTTATATTATTGTGATTTATATGCAATTTTTAAAAAATTATGATAACTTATAAGGCTAAATTATTGTTCCTATTTTTTTTATTAATTCGCATTATATAATTTAAAAAGATAAATATTTTTTTAGGAAAGAATAATTTATATTTCAATATTACAATACTGAATTAATTAAAGAATTTATTTTGGTAATTTAAATGAAAAAAGAACCGATAATTGTGGCTATTAAAAAATCAGTTTTATTTTGTCTGATCCTTTTAATAGTTTACGCAGCTCTATTTCTTAATTCAATAGGTCCATGGTTAATGACAAAAAATCTTAAATATCCATTATTAACATTCATTGGAGATACAAAGACTTCAATGGGAATATCATTTGAAACGCCAGTAAAATGCAAAGCGACTATTTATTATGGGGAAAACACATCATTAATGGAAGTTCCCTTGACTGAAACTTCAGCCAGAATGATACACAAATTTAATTTAACTGGATTGAGACCAAGCACCGAATATTATTATCTGATAAATTCAACCACAGTAAATTATGATTTTATGAATAAAATATTCCATTTTAAAACAGCACCAAATGCTTCGCTGAGCTTACCAGTAAGGTTTGCTGTTTTTGGAGATACTCGGCCGGATATTTGGGGAAATACACAACATTCTTATATAATAAGTAAAATGATAACACATAATCCTACATTTATAATGAATGTTGGAGATATTGTAATGGGGCCAAGTTATGCAAATGAATGGGATAGATTTTATTACGAAACATATCAATGCACATTACATGGTATCCCATATATGGTAACGATGGGAAATCACGAAGAGCATGAGGGTCCAGGTGGAATGGAAGATAAGGGCAGGACATATTATAAATATATGCATTTTCCAGATACAAATTTCTATTATCATTTTAATTATAGTAATATAATGGTTATAAGTCTTAATATAGCCGACCCAGATAATATAACACAGGCTCAAATAAACTGGTTAAATAATACACTTTTTGAAGCAAATAAAAGTAGCGATATCGATTGGATTTTTGTATTCTCACATTATCCGCCATATAGTTCGACCGAAAATACACCAAGTATTATCAACAAAATAGTCCCTTTAATTAAATTGTACAAAGTAGATATTTATTTTTCAGCTCATCATCACCATTATGAGAGGATAATAAAAGACGGCATAACCTATATTATTACTGGAGGTGGAGGAGCAGAAACAGATTTATATTTACAGCCATCTGAATGGACAGTAACGAAAGCAATAGCATTCCAATATTGTATAATTGATATTACTAATAAAACCCTTAATTTCAAGTGCTATAATCAAGATGGCATAACAATCTTAGACCAATTCAATTTAACAAGTTGGAGGAACCCATAAAATGGTATTAATTCCAGAATTTAGAATTACATATTTTTTAATAGGAGCAATATTGTTCCTAACAATGAAAATTTTTGAAAAATTCAAATGGTTCGGGGCAAAAGAATTACCACAAAAAGATTCACTATTAATAATATACCTAATGGTTGGTGATGCATTTATCTGGGTAGTTGCAGACCAAATAATTTATTTTATAAGCCTTCCTGCAAGTTGTGTAGGGATCATTTTTAACCAATTATTGAGTACAATCTTACTCTCAATTAGTGCAATTATTTTTTGTAGCAATGCGTTTATAAATCCCAGCAAAAATTTTCTTATTTCAGTAATAATAGGTGGTGCTTCTGCTATTATATTAACATTTGTCTTTATTCAAACATTGCCGGGTATTATATTTGAAGGGTATGGTTCCGTTATATGGGGATTTCTTGCTCATTTTATTGGTCTGATTATAGGAATAATTGTTTATATAATTTTATATTTTATCAATAAAAATGGACTCAAAGAATTATGGACTGCAAAAAAATACTGGAATATTGTAAATCACTATGGACTGTTAATCCCTTTACTAATATTGACAATCATTGAATCAGTTCTAGGTCTGCATTTCTTGAGCTTACTCACAATTTTCTTTTATTAAATTCTTTTTTTATTAAATTTACTTTTTAAAATAATAAAATAGAAAATCAGTCAATTAAAAATTATTTGTTTTTCCTTTAATAATATTTTAGAATTATTAAATGCGCAAAAAGACCATATTAATGTATATAATACGCAAATGGACTAGGAAGTATAATAAATTTCCCAAAAATAAGTTATTAATTTCTGTGGTGTTTATATCTATCCTATAAAATATTAAAAAGTATGCAATCAAAAGGAATTTATCGGAAATTTTATGATAATTATATAAAATTAGAGATTAAAAAGCAAGAAAAAATAATCCCGGCAAGTTTTAATGAATGGTTAAAATTTGACTTAAAATATAAAACAGGTGTATTTGCAACTACATGTCCATTTTGTTCAAGTAAAAATGTCAAGAAAGGTATAAAATTAGATACAACTAATGCAGGTTTACGAGATAATAGATATATAGAATATAGATGTAATGATTGTGGTGGATATTTTCTTATTTAATTATTTTTTTATTTTGTAGAAACCATTATTTTTTTAGTTTGTTTTTTAAACTTGAAAAGAAGATAATTACAAAAATTTACTTATATCTTTTTAAATATATTTGTGCGTTTTTTTAGTGAAATTTTTAATAAGATTTATAATTCTTTTCGTAGGAATTGAATAGTTTATTGAAATAACAAATTGCCATAGAATATAACAGATATCGGATGAAAAATAATGCAAGATAATATATTCAAGAATGAAAAAGATTTAGAAGATGAGTTAGAGACTTTAACTAACTATTTAAGTAAATATAAAGCGTCTCAAGATATTGCAGGAATAGCCTCTGAACTTTATAAAATTGGTGATATATTAATTAAGCTTAATAGATTTGATGAAGCACTTAATAATCTCCGAGAATCACTTAGAATCCACAGAGAGTTAAAAGATATTGTAGAAGAATCATATGTTTTAGCTATGATTGGAAAATGCTTAAAATTACAAAAAAGGTATAACGAAGCATTAGAAAGCTATAAAAACGCAATAAAAGTAATTGAAAATAATGAATTAGAGGAACAAGTGCTTGTATATATCAATTATTATGGTGAAATCGGTAAAATATATCTAAAAATGGGTGATTATGATAATGCACTTAAGTATTTCAAAATTACAAATGAAATGCACGAAAAAAACATTGACAAAATCTTTAGTGATGAATTCTTACGATTTCAAAGAGTTGGTAAATTAGGAGTAGCTGATTCACTCCAAAATATTGGAGAACTATATGAATTAAAAGGCGATTATGACCAAGCAATAGAATATTATAAACAATCATTAAATTATTACGATGAAATTGATATAATTGATGATAAAGCAATAGTTTTACAAAAATTAGCAAAAATTTACCGAATATTAGAGGATTATCAAAATGCGTATGATGTCCTAAAAGAAGCAAGTGAAATCCATTATAAATTTAAAGATATGAGAAACTTTGCATTAGACTTAGAACAAATGTGCGAAATAATAAGCTTTGAATATCCTGACGAAGCAATAAAATTATTGAATAAATGTTTACAAATTTATGACCAATTAAGCGATAAAATAAAAAAAGCTGAAATATTTAGGCAAATAGCACTTATTTACAGAGAAAAAGAAGATTTATATACTGCCCTAGAATTCCATAATAAAGCAATGGATATCTATCAAGAGTATAGAATTAATATTGCCATGGCAAGAGAACTCAGAAGTATTGGAGAAATAATGCACGATTTAAATAATAATGAAGATGCTTTGGAATATTATGAAAAAAGCTTGGAAATATTTCAAAAATTAGGGAATAAAATTGAAATAGCAGGAACCTATATGAATATGGCAATTTTATATAACGACCTACAAGATAAAGAAAAATCTATTAATTACATAGAAAATGCCATTAAATTTGCTGATGAATCCAATTCGGATAAGTTAGTCGCTGAATTTAAAAAGTTGAAGGATGAATTTTTGAATTAACTTAAAAGGCTAAAAAGTTCAGAAAAAGTTTTTTGGACTTTCTCACTTAAATTAATACTTCCAGGTAATAATTGGACACTACCATTAATAACTTTAAATCTTAAGAGAGGTTGATCACCTTCAATTGCATATTCATTTTTTGCATTTTTACCTATAAACAATGCAGGAAATTCATCGAGTAAACTTACAATCAACATACCTGCAATGGCTTTATCTCGAACAGTAAATTGTTGTAGTATTGTAGTTTGAGTACCTGAAGTAATTTCTACTAAATATTTCCCTTTTTCTTTAATAGGCATAGTAAATAATGATTGTAGTTTTTGATATTTTTGTGCCATTTCTGGGTCATTTAAATGTCGTTGGTCAATAATAATTGCATTTTGACAGCGTAACCCAACTTTAATACCCTCTGATTCATGTCCATTTGCTCTTAATTTATCTATTACTGAATTCAATTGATTTCTTGTTTTTTGAGTAATGTCTGATCCAAGCCACACCCAAAATACATTATTAAGTTCATCGATTATTATAGCTGCTCTTCTACGATCTTTGATATAATTTAATTTGAACTTAATCTCTCGGATCATTCCAAATCCGCCAAATTCTAACATTATCAAATTTGCCATTTTCAATTACCGAAATCTTTTATTATTTAATGTTTTAAAATTATCTAGCAAATATATTAAAATAGATATTATTGATATTAAAATGATTATTGATCCTCATATTCATACCAAATTTTCACCTTGTAGTCAAATTGGACTAAAGGATTTATTCAATACATCTATAAATATTGGATTAAATGCTATTATAATTACAGATCATAATATTCTTTCATTTCAAATTTTGGAAAAATTGCCTAATGAATATAAAGAAGACTTGTTGGTATTAATAGGAGAGGAAATTACTTCTGTTGATGGTGATATTTTAGCATATGGTATAAAAAATGTTGTTCCTCAAGGTTTAACCGCCGAAAAAACCATAGAATTAATTCATGCCCAAAATGGTATTGCCATAGCAGCTCACCCATATCGTTTATTTCATAAAGGATATTCACCTTTTGGCCTTGGAGATAAAATTTTTGAACTTAATTTAGATGCAATTGAAGGCATAAATGGTGGAAATTCAATTGAATCTAATAGAAAAGCAGTTAAAGCTGCAAAAACCCTAAATTTACCTGCAATAGGTGGTAGCGATGCTCATTTTTCCAACGATATAGGAAAGGTAATAATGAAAATACCTGAAATCAAAAAAATTGAAGAATTTATCAAATGTGTAAAAGAAAAAAGATTTCGAGTTTTTTCAAGATTTTAAATAATATTGTTTAAATTTTAATTAAAAAACTAATTCTTTTTTGGTCAATATCAAATCTTCCATTTTTAACTGATTTTTATATAATTTTTTCAATTCGGTTGAAACTTCAGGAGATAAATTTTCTAATTTGAGTAAATTTTGAGTGCAACTCTTAATTACTTTTATTAGTTCTTGCAGATCTCCAACTAAATAAACAAATAAATCGTCTTTTTTCAATTTTAATTCGATTAACCTTTTATCCAATTTTTTAATAAGTTTAACAAATTTTAATTCTAAATCGATAATACGTTTTTGGACCTCAATATTTTTGCCAATAATTACCAATTTGGGAGTATTATTTTCAGATATTTTTATACAAAAAAAGTCGAGCCAGATATAATTTTCATCACTTTTTTTAAGTCTAACTCTTATTATGCCTTTAGTTTCTCTCCCATCGAAAATCTCTATTATTAAATTAATAAAAGCTCCAGCATCTTCGGGATGAATAAAGTCTGGAGTATATTTACCCATTAAATCTTCTTTTTCATATCCTAAAATCTTACAAAATGCTTTGTTAGTATATTCGATTTCTAAATTAGTATTTAAACATATTATTAAATCATCAATATTATCAAGAATTTCTTTAATGAACATTCGGAATTCACCTTTTTCCAGAGAAATCCAACCCATTATAAAGATAAAATCTATGTACAATATTATTTCTTGTATGATTTTTAAATTTAATGTAAATTTTTTAATTTAATCAAAATTAATATTTCAATTTAATTTAATAATATAATTTATTTCTAATTCTCTTATTATTTAATATTTATTAAAATTTGAAAGAAAAAATAATTGAATTACACAATTTTTATCGATAATTTACCCAGTTTATTAATAATTTCATAATAAATTTTGTCAAATAAATTATTAAATTATGATGAATCCTTAATTAGTTTTGTCCGTTTTAAATGCTTGGTCTATACAATCTTGATTAGAATATTTTGGTACCCAACCTAAATATTTTCTAATTTTGGTAGTATCTAACTTACTATTATAAATTATAGCTTTTAGCCAACTCGAATAAATTTTAATTGAGTTGAAAAAATTACCAAAAAATATCATCAAATTCAAAATAAACCTTGGGACAAGTATTTTTGCATTTATATCATATTTCGATCTGATATATTCATTGAAATCAATTATATTACTTGCAATATTATAGATACTTGGAAAATCTTTTTTAATAGCTAGAATTATGGCGTCAATTAGATCATCTTCATGAATTAATTGTAATAATGATTGTTTATTTCCCTGAGGAATAATCCTAAAGGTCGTTAAATTTTTGATAATAAGAAGATTATTAATAAAATGTTTACCTGTAATAATCGGTGGCCTAAATCTTGTAATTATGATATTGCGTGATTTTTCAAAATTTATCAAATATTTTTCTATTACTGCTTTGGAATAAGCATAATAAAAACTTTTATTTTTTATTCCAAGTAGTGGAGCTTCTTCAGAAACAAATTCAGGAACGTTTGGTAGGTAGCCATATACACTTTGGCTGCTTATATAAATGATTTTTTTAATGTTATTATTTGCTGATGCCCTAAAAACATTAATAGAGCCCTTAATATTAATATCATATATTTCTTTAATTGAATATTTTTTATTAGGGGATACAATAAAAGCAAAATGGATTAATATATCGGCCTGCTTAAGTATTTTGTTTATTATATCAAAAATTCTAATATCTTCTCTATAAAATTGAATTTTATGATGATTTCCATTATAATTAGTAATATCTATCCCTATTATTCTCTCGATTTCTGGGGCGTCTTGTAATCTTGGTACAAGTGCTTTTCCAAGTCCAGATGAAATTCCAGTTATTGCTATGATCATTTCATTAAAATTTTTTAAAGTATAATCTTTGAAATTTACTTTTTAAAATAAAAATTAGAATCAAATATTTGTAAATCGGCTATTAGGTATTATTTATAATTTCAAAAGCTTTTTAGCATTAAGTCCTAATATTTTTTTAATTTCTCCTTCGGTGAGAATTTCCAATTCATCAAAAAACTTTGGAATTATTTCTAACATTTCAGGACAAAAAGCATCTGAACCATACAATATTTTATCTATTCCAATAATTTCCTTAGCTGTTAAAAGCATGTCCTTTAGTCTATTTGGTTGCATATATATCAAATTAGAAATGTCTAGATATATATTTGGGAACTGGACGGCTAATGAAATAGCAACATCAATAAAAGGATAGCCCATATGGGCAATAACAAATTTTAATTTAGGAAATGAATGGCTAATATCCTCTAAATAAATAGGATTTCCATATTTTAATATAGTTTTTTTTGTTCCAGGTGGTGGATAACCAGTATGAAAAACAACAGGGACCCGATTATTTTCAGCAAATTCCCAAACACCCCACATTGTTTTATCATTGAGATATCTTTGACGGAATGGAAGCATAATTTTAAGTCCCTTATAAAAATTATTATTAAATGCTCCTTCAATATCCTCGACAATTTTACTTGGCTCACCCTTTTCAATTGGATTATAAAATGGAATAAATAAGTTCGGGTTATGTTCAAACCAATTTTTTACCAAATAATTTTCATTATTACTTAATGGTAATAATACTACTTTATCAAGACCAGCATTTTCGGCATGAAATTCTGTTTTTATAATTATATCGTTTGTTTGAACTGATTTTGTATCTTTGACACTTCTAATTATTCTATCATAAAAACCATAATTTTCAAAATTCTTAAATTGAAATTTCAGAAACTCTAAGGTATTTAAACATTCTTTATAGAATATATGACAATGAAAATCGATTTTCAAATCAATTTACTTCCTTTTCTTTAATAAAAAGCAATTTAAATATTTTGAATGATATATTTTTTCAAGTATTTAAATAAATATATTTATAAATTAAATCACATAAATATTATTCCAGAATTTATTAATAATAACTATTTTCATTCGAGGATAAAATAAATTAGGTGTGTAATAAATGAAAGAATATTATCCAGAAATTATGGAAAAATATATGCCAGAAATTGAACCATATTTAGAGGGCGAAAAAGTTCAAATGCGGTTTGTTGGTGTGTGGTTAGGTGCTGGAGCTAGACTTTCTGGACTATTTGTTGTAACTGATAAGAAATTATATTTTAGGGGAAAAGCTAAAATGTCTGCGTGGTCTTCAACCTATTCCTTGGCTACCTCTGGAGCCAAATCCAAACATGTCCAAATGATCCCTTTAGATTCAATTATTGATCTTAAGCAAAAGAAAAATAAATTTATTATAACTGAAGTTTTAGACTGGATGGGCGGAAAATATGCTGGAAAAGGCAAAAAGATGAAAGTTATCATTGAAATGGCTCAAGGAAAAGAGAATGGAAAAAAAGAGACTAAGGATGAATTATTTGCCCGATGCGATGAACTTAAAAATTATATTGAATCAAAAAAATCTGTGTAATTGTCTAATATTTATTTTTTTCATTTTATTATTTTATAAATGGACTATTTCTTTTTAAAATTCTAAATTCCAACCTATTTTTTAGTATATGGACCAAAATCAAATGTAATAATTAAATTACCATCACACTTAATTAAATTATAAATATCTAGAATTTAAATTTTTCAATTTATTAAAAATGAATGTTAAATAAGATATTTATTTTGGAAAATGATTAATTACATATAATTAAGAACCTAATAATTGAGGTTGAATTATGAACAATAGAAGGACGATATTGTTATTAATGTTATTCATTTCATTCAGTATTTTAACTACATTTATATTTATAGAGAAAATAGAAGCAAACAATACTTATCTATTTTCCGGAAAAATAACTAAAGATATATCTACAACATATATTATTAGAGAGTATTCAAATGATATTGATTTCAAAACTAAAACGAATTCCTCATTTCAAATTTTTGCAAATGAAACAAAAGTCGGGCTAAATTTTTCATTGTTTTCCATTAGGACTGATATTTTAAATTTTAAATCAAATGATACAAAATATGTAATAGCAAATAATATCTCAAATATTACGGCGATTGAAAAAACCCCAATTTTTGGATATGCTCAGCAGTTTATATTGGCACGCCCAATGTACATTAATTATTTAGGTATTTATGTCAATAATTCGGGGAATAAAAATAATTTAAAGATTTTATTAGATTTTTATAGAAATTTAACTCAATCACCAATAAATTTATGGCAACTTTCTACAAATGTTCCTGCACATTATATTGGGTGGTACAATATTTCAGTTAATCTTTACTTTAGACCGGGGTCCTATTTTTTCACTTTAAG
>Ga0190360_1000786_pt1 | contig 17023 bp, 15 predicted proteins | sample 48721834_MG_FD_161271 | JGI IMG/M metagenome (GOLD analysis project Ga0190360, IMG submission 161271) | Hydrothermal vent microbial mat bacterial communities from Southern Trench, Guaymas Basin, Mexico - 4872-18-3-4_MG | ecosystem: Environmental > Aquatic > Marine > Hydrothermal vents >... | reverse complement strand
ACAAGGTAAATTTTCCCCCCTTTTATCACTTGGGCAAAGGATGAAGGAAAGGCAAACAATAAAAGAATTAAAGAAAAGACTAAATATCTCTTCATTGGCTCCCTCCTCGATTCGTATTCCATTACCCTGATTAAACCCCTCACTTGATATTCAAAAGGTGTTTTCCTCTGAGATAGCTTCATCGGCATACTGAAGCGCTCCTTGAATATCGTTGTCCAATAAAGCCTCAAAATAAAGCTTTTGATATTGAGAAAAGAGGTTCGAGTCATCCTCTATTAAACCAGCGTTCTTTAACTGACAGAAAAGGCGCCAAACTTCCTTGCCTTTCTCAAAAAGGGCATCAACTGAATCCTTCCTTCCCTTAACAGTAGCAAACTCCTCATCCCCTTTAGCTTCAGGATAACTGAAATCCCAATAAGCATCGCTCCAATCTATGTCTTCGAACCCCCAATAAGCAATGACACCACCCCTTTCGCCCCCATAGTTCTCGTCATCGATGTTTGCTATCCAGCAAACCGTATATAGATGCTTCGGGTAAGGGAAAATCCCTTGTGTTGACTCTCCCCTTACCCAGCCATAATTCGGGATCCAGATCTCCACTATATAATGGGTGGTATCCCCGAATAAAACGCGAGCGGGTATCCCCAATGCCCGGCATAAGGCGACAGCTAAATTTGCCTTACCCGTACATACCGCATGCCCTTCCGTCAAGGCATCAAGCGCCGTCTGCATTCCTCCTTCGTATTTGATCTCATTGCCAGTGAAACGGATGATATCCTTTAAAATCTCGATAACATTTCCCTCCCAATTGCCGTAAAGGATATCAAAAGCCTTCTTCCTTATCTGCTCAGCATCCGACTGCACAGCGGAGGACGGTTGGAGGTAATATTTAAGTTCATCACTTAAATTGGAATAAGAAGAAAGAGAAACGGCTTTCGGCATATCACTATAGTTAGAGAACTTTTTCAGGGCGTAGACCTCAAAAACTATATACACCTTCTCATCCTTGGCGCAATTTTTTAGAGTAAACCTTATTAGATTTTGATCCTCATTCTCCCTGACCTTCTTAAAATTGAAACCCGTGACCTTCGCATTATAATTCTCCTCCTCCGATAATCTAATAAAGAGGGGAATACTGTCCTTAGTAATAACCGGTAGATGGGTGATAAAATGTACCTCCCCTAAATCCCTGTGAGGGATGATAAAATAAACCATCTTATGGAAACTTATGACGAAGGTTTCCTCCTCTTCTGAAAAGGAGAAGGAACAAAAAGCGAAGAGAAGGAGGAAAACAGCTATAACGAGAAACCGCCTTCTAACTTTTAGCCCCATTTTTAGCTCCTTTCCCTGAAGAAGAATAAAGAGATATTCAGATTCGCTTTTTTGTAAAGCAAAAGTCATGCCATCTTCCTTAATTGACTTAAAGACATTATTTTAATTAATTTTTTATACTTAGACAGTAAACCAGGTAAGAACGATCGGCATAATGTATTCTATTGGATACAACAATCGTCACCTTTTGAGGACAGTTTCAAATAAGAATGCTATTTGAGATATTATCTCCTGCGTTCGAGGCGGTTTCCCGCTCGCTCGAGGAAGGTGATAAGAATGAGTATTGTAGCCCCCTGACCAAGAAGGATCAATGCATCCTTGGTGGTCGCCGAACGGAGAAGAAGGGCGGTAATACCAAGGCAAATGCTTATAAGGTAAATGAAAAGAACACTCTGTTTTTTACTGCGGAAGAGGGATTCAAACCGATGATGGATATGATCCCGTCCCACATAAGCAATCCACTCCTTCACACTCTTTACCTTTCCCGTAAGAACACGGCTCACCGTGATATGAACCATATCGTAGATCATCACCGCAAATATAAGAAGAGGGGCGGTAAGAGAGACGATGGGATTGTTATCCGCCCACTCCCCTTTTACCGCGATCGAAGCGAGGATGAAACCGAGGAAGGTGCTTCCCGAGTCCCCCAAGAATATCTCCGCATCTCCTCTTATCTTAAAGTTATAGGGAAGAAAACCGACCGAACTTCCTAATGCAGCCACCGCCAGCCAGCCAAGATGGGGCTGATTGGTCTCAAAGGCGACCATTCCAAGAAAGAAAGCAGTGATCCCGGAAAGCCCTGCAGCAAGACCATCCATACCATCGAGGAAATTAAAGGCATTGGCTATTCCAATAACCCAGAGGTAAGTGAGGACGGCATTTACCACCATCCCCCACCAAAGATAGGGAGGAAAAAGAACAAGATAGACCCCATATTTAAGAAGCAAAGAAACAGCGAGTATCTGCACCCCTAACCGGAGGGCAGGTGAAAGTCGTTTTATGTCATCGATAAGGCTAAAAAGAAATACAACCGTTGCTCCAAGAAGGACCGCTTTCATCCCTGGATCGAGGATAAAGTTCTTCAAAAGGGAAAAGGTGAACGCAGAATAAACTGCAACTCCACCCAAGATGGGAGTGGGATGGCGATGAATCTTCCTTGCCGAAGGGAAATCGAGGAGCTTAAACTTGAGGGCGATCCGCTTCATAATTGGAGTAAGGGAGAGAGATAAGGAAAGAGAGAAAATAAGGATGTAAACCCACCTCAATCCTGCTCTCCGGAAGAACGATTCCACCGAAGGAAACCAAAGCGATATAAAAACAACCAAAGCAAGAGGGTAGCAAAACTTGATAGGTATGATGTTCAGACACTTCCTCTCGACATTCATCAACCGACTGCCTCAATTACTGCAGAAAGTACCCTTTTTATCTCCCCCTCCTTTAAGTCAGGATAGATGGGGAGGGACACCGCCTTGCTAAATGCCTCATCGGTTCTGGTAAAACCGGATAAACCGAGATATGAGGAAAGGGGACGGAAAACCGGCTTCCTCGCCTCTATGCCTCGCTCTTTTAGGGAATGAATAAGCTCATCTGCTCCCTTATTTTCAGCCCGGATAACAAAGCGAAAGAATATACCCTCCCTCTCCGAAGATGTTTCTGGAAGAATTAAGGGCAGCTTCTCAAAAGCGGAAATATACCTTCGCGCTATCTTTCTTCTTTTCTCGATAAACCGGGGAAGCTTCTTAAGCTGTATCAACCCTATCGCTGCCTCTATGTCGTTCATCTTGAAGTTGAAGCGGGGGATAAAATCTTCTTTCTCATCGTACTCTCGCATCTCCTTCACCCTTTCTATTATCCGACAAGAATGAGAAAAAACCATCCCCCCCTCCCCAGTGGTGATGACCTTGGTGGCGTAAAAGGAAAATATCGAAACCACTCCAAAGGAGCCCACCGGCTTACCCTGATAGCTTGCCCCGATACTCATAGCACAGTCCTCAATCACCGGGATGCCAAGCGACAAAACCTCATCTAAGCTCGCAGGAAAGCCGAACATATGAGGAAGAATAACCGCTTTTGTCCTCTTGGTAATCTTCTTTCTTAAATCGGCAGGGTCGAGATTAAACCCTGAGGGCTCTATATCGATCAACAAGGGGGAAGCACCACAGGAGATTAAAGCGTAAAGGGGAGCGGTACAGACGAAGGCGGGAAGCGCCACCTCATCGCCCTGCCCTATCCCGAGTGCCTTTAAGGCGAGGAATAAAGCAGCAGTTCCCGAAGAGCAAGCAGCGGCAAATCCCCCCCCCAGCGATTGGGCAAGGGCTTCTTCAAATTGGACTACCTTCTCTCCCCCTGCTATCATCCCCGAGCGGATAACCGCATTAACCGCCTCTATCTCCTCTTTACCTAAGCTCGGTTTTGAGTGCGGTATCATTGTAGCTCCGCTATATATTGATGAACAGACGAAGAGAAACAAACCCCTCGGCGTACTGAACCTTTGCCTGGGTCCCTCGGAAATGAGCAGTGGCTCGAGCTATATCCAATATGGAAAGACCCTCTACATTGGTCTTGGTTATCTGGGAGCTATGGGCTTCAAGGGAAGCGAGCTTTGCCTCGAATGTCTGTTTTATATCTATAAACACATTGGGTGAGAAATTGACCGTGGTCGGAACCTCATAGAAAAGCACATTGCGAATGTATCTGGTAGCGGAAAGGGATGCTTTCGCCAGGGCTACATGGTCTTGGTGGGTATCCTCATAATAATTGACGAAGATAAAACTCGGCTTCACCCTTTCGATAACTTCCTCGATCTTGTGAATAAGGGGTAAACTCATCGTTAGCTCGGTATCCCTATACCCACCAAAAAAGACCTCTTTTGCTCCGATAATCCGTTTTGCCTCAAACTGCTCCCTCCTTCTCACCTCGGGATCCCCACCCAACTCTCCCAAGGTTAAGATAAGAAGATAGATATCACATCCCTTCTTCCGATATTTTATCAGGCTGCCCCCACAGCCAAACTCGATGTCATCGGGATGGGCACCTATCGCCAATATATTCATAGCTTCCCTCCCTCAAGGATTATTTTGCCACTTTCCTCTCCCAAGTTAAAGAGCAGGTCTACCACAGAGAGATAAGGTTCAAACTCTCCATAAAGTTGAGGATATACTGGATGCTTGAATTCCTGAAAGATTACCTTTATCCCTGCCTTTTCAAACTTCGTTAATTCAAGATAACCTCTCCCCCCAGCGCCGGATATGTAGGTGTTTCCACCAAGCTTTCGGCAGATAGCCACCAATCTATCCGTCGCCCCCTCTGGAAGGGATTCAAGCTCAGAGGCCACTACAAACCTTTTCTCTATAGCCAGCGCTTCGGCTATCTTTTCAACGAAGTAAATATTAAGGGGAGAAAGGTAAACCCATTCCTTCTCAAGCCCTTCAACAAATATGGGGAAAAAACGCTCAAAGTACGGTGCCTTGCGGTAGTTTATCTCGAGCGTCCTCAGATGTTTCTTTCTCCAATTCTCCCGATTGTTTATCATCACTTCAGAGATAAGTTGAGGAAAACGGTGAATAACGGGTACGGTGAGCCAGATCACCCTATCCTTTGTCTTTATCCGATTCCTGTTCTGGAACTCGTTCTTCTTGAACTGGACATTATCGAGAAAGACGAAGACATCAGCCATCATCATCTTATGGAAATAACCGAGCCAGGGTAGATACTGCGGTTGGTGAACAGCGATCTTCATTCCTTCATTCTCCGCACAAATATCGGGTTGCTAACGATGGTATGAGGGTAATGGGTAGTTGCCTCAATACGATAATACCCCTTTTTCATCCCCGCTGGAGGCACATCGACAAAGCTTATCTCGAGGCTCCCTTTGCCGCTTGCCGTCTTTATAACTTCACCATCTCTTATTACCTTTACCGTTATCATCTCATCAGGCTGCGGGGGGATGAGCGACAGGGATATATTGACCCTCACCGAAGAGGAAAAAGAAACGGTGTCCCCAGATATGCCCCTGCCTTTTTCCCCTTCCAAACTGAAATCATCAAGCACCATCTTATATTCCCTTGTCCTTCTTAAGGCGTACATTCTCCCCCGCTTAAGGGCAGATATTACACTCTTCTTGTCAATTGTATCTATCAGAAATACCGTCTGCACATCATCAATTCTTTTACCTCCCTCCCCTTCATAATGATAATCGAGCTCTCCTATAGTGAAGGGAGGATTCGCTCTTAATCCCATTATATACTCTTTAAGCGCCTTATCCCAATATCCTCCGGGGTTAGCACATTCCTTCATCCCCTCGTAAAGCGAGGCAAACCCGGTATAGTTCTTGGTCTTAATCAGCATTTCTGGATATTTCCTGGTCCTGAAAAAAGCCAGCCGGTAATCCCTGGTTGCCTCTGCCTCTGGATGAGCGATAAAAACCACCCCTCCCTTCCCCGTCACATAGTCTATGAAAAACTGATATGGCTTCATCCCTTGATCCCCATGATATTGATCGAAAGGAGCAACCTTAAATGGGAAATTGTTAGCTAAGAAGATAAGGGAAAGGACAATGAGCGATATCCCCCAACCCCGATATCTCTTCACCACCTTAACCTGAACCAATCTCAACTTTATTATCTTCGTCTTCTTCCTTTTGGTGAGAAATAAGCCGAAGAACAAAAGAACAAGGGGCCAAAAAAGGAGGATGGAACGAAAGGAGTAATGGTAAAGCCGTGAATTGCCAACCATTGGTAAATTAAGGATATCTTCCTCTTTCTCAAGGCCTATTACCAGAAGGTGCTTGGACCAAGAATTGACTTTAAGTCTTCCGGGAAGGGGAAGTCCGCTAAAATAGTAAAAGGGCGCTGCCTCTAAGCCGGGGATAACCAACACCTGAGGATGAGTTCTATCTACCCTTCTGATCTCCGCGAGGTACCGCCCAACCCCCTTGGTGAAGACCGAACTCTCCATCACCTTCTTCTTCACAATATTACGGAGAAGGGGGACACCATACTCAAACTCGGCTAAAGGGTGATCAGTGATAATTACCACCTTTATTCCTCTTTCCTCGGCGAGTTTAACTATCTTCTCAACGGAATATCTACCCGTGCTATAGGTAGTATGGATGTGGATTATCCCTGGCACCTGGTTCACCAGCGCCATTAAAGGGAAACCAACAATACTAAACAAGAAAGAGAGTAAAATCCTTTTCATTCCCTTCCCCCTTCTCCGACAAGCTCAAGGTAAACCTTTTCTATCTCTTTAACCATACGAGAGGCGCTGAAAAGACTTGCCCTCTCCCTTCCTTTCCTCCCCAATCTTTCACCAAGATCAGGATAACGAAGTAGGCTCAATATCGCCTGTGCTAAAGCATCGGGGTCAGCCGGGGGAACAAGAAAACCGGTCTCCCCCTCCACTACCACCTCAGGAAGCCCGCCTACTTTAGTGGCTACTACCGGCTTTCCCATCGCCATCGCTTCGACCGCTGCCCTTCCCATTCCCTCGTTTAGCGAAGGGAGAACGAATATATCGACGATAGCGAGGTAAGGACGGATATCATCCTTCATCCCGGTAATAGTAAGAGGAAGAGAAGCCCTACGAGCCAACTCCTCAGCCCTCGAGCGGAGAGGACCATCTCCTACCCAGATAAAGTGGATTTCCGGATACTCCTTCGCTATTCTTTCTCCTGCTATTATTAGATTGAGTGGATCCTTTATTGGGACCAGTCTTCCCACACTACCTATCACCTTGGCTTTAGCCGGTATATTCAGCTCTTTCTTCACCTTCTTCTGATCGACATCGAACTTAAAAAAACGCTCAAGCTCAACACCACTTGGAATGACAACGAACCTGCTCTTCTTACCGATCTTCCTCTCCAGATGTTCCTTCACCTCCCTTCCGGTTAAACCGATTATCACATCGGTAAACCTGGATACAAACCTCTCAAGGAGGATGAAGAGCCAACTGATAATCCTTCCGTAATAGCCGTAAAATATATGACCGTGAGGGGTATGGACGATATACGGCGTTCCAGCGAAATAGGCGGCAAGACGCCCTAAAAAACCGGCTTTCGAAGAATGGGTATGAACGATATGATATCTCCCCTTCCTAATCCTCCTGAAAAGGGCGAAGAAGGAAACGATATCTTTCACCGGATTGACCGGGCGAATGAGTGAGGAAAGTTCTTCATATTCTACTTTGTTAACTGCCTGGGAGAGCTTAGGTGAGGGATTAGTTGTCCTTCCCGCTATCAAGGCTACATCAAACCTCCTCCTATCAAGAGAGGAAACCGTTATTAAGGTGTTATCGGCAGAACCACCGCGATCGAGCCTAGTAATGATATGAAGGACCCTTATTTTATCATCAGCCATAGAGCTTCCTCTTCACCTCGGTGAAAACTTTCTCCCCTACCTTTTCCCAACTCGATGCTAAGGCTATCCTCCTTCCACCCTCACCCAATTTCCTCGCAAATTCTGGATTTTCAAGCAACCCTATCACCGCTTCTGCTACCTTTCCCACATCTGCCTCAGGGAGAAGAACCCCATTTACCCCATCGATCACCGCATCTTCAACACCTCCATAACGCGAGGCGATAACCGGTTTACCACAAGCACCTGCCTCGAGGAAGACCAAACCGAACCCTTCGAAATCCACCTCATTTACCACCTGATTTACCATTAGGAATATGTCGCAGGCATTGTAATAAAGAGGAAGAAGGCCATCAGATACCCTTCCCACCAATTTGACTTCAGCTTCTACCCCAAGTTCTTCAATAAGCTTGAGAAGTTTCTTTCTCTCTGGTCCCTCACCCACGATAAGATAGGTAATATTAGGTATCTTCCGCTTAATAAGAGGGATCGCCCGAATAACGATCTCCTGCCCCTTTCTCGGAATGAGCCTTCCTACGGTTAGAAGTACCTTTTTCCCATTCAGGTTATACATTTTCTTGACGACATCACTGGCATCCATCGGTTTGAACCGATGGATATCTACCCCGTTGCCAATGACCAAGACCTTTTCCCTTGGCAAGTTAAGGGAATAAAGAAGTGAAGCGGTATAATTACTTACCGCAAAGGTAAGCTCCCCCCCCGCAAAAACCTTCTTCATCCAATTCCTTACAAAGGGCTTCCTCTGATATCTGCTTATCTCAAGTCCATGGGCGAATACGAAATAAGGAGGACCATTTCCTCTCATAAGGTAAGCCAAGCTACCCCCATAAAGCCAGGAGGTAGCGATTATCGCCTCTGGCTTATGGGTATTTATGATCTTTTTCAAGTTCACCCATAAAGGGATTGCTTTGAGATACCGAAGGGCATCCCATCCTGCCCTCAATATCCTTAGATCATCCTCCCTTTCATCGAACTCCTTATAACCGGAGGCTTTAGTAGCGAGTACCACCGTTTCCGGAAAGCCTTGCTTAATTGCCTCCTTCGCCAGATAGTAAGAGACCACGCCAATTCCTCCCGGAAGCGGCGGAAATTCAGTGGTGAGTATGAGGAGTCTTCCTCTCATCGTACCCTTTCCAACACCTCGATAAATAAACTCAATATTCCCTCTGTCATTTTCTTCGTAGTGAACATAGCTGCCCGCCTTCTCCCTTTAATGGAAAGTTCCTTCCGTAAGTTACGATCGGCAATAAGCAATTTTATCTTCCCCGTAAGTTCATCGGGATGAGTAGGAGGGAAATAGAAACCAGCATCTCCTACCACTTCAGGAAGAGATGAGGAGGAGGAAACAATTACTGGAGTACCACAAGCCATCGCCTCAAGCGGAGGATAGCCAAAGCCTTCATATAAAGAAGGGAAAATGAAAATAGAGGCGGCGGAGTAGAAATAGGAAAGCTCCTCATCAGGAACGAAGTGGAGAAATTTCACCTTTAGCGAAAGGCTATCGGCCATTTTCTTCAGCGGACGGGCACTCTGTTCATCGCCTCCCACAAGGAGCAAGGGGTGTTTCTCCCTGATTTTATCCGGGAGCTTGGCATAAGCGGAGAGGAGTAAAGGAAGGTTTTTGTGCGGTTTGAAATTACCTACATAGAGGAGGTATCCTTTCTCCAAACCATATTTTTTTAGGATTGGCTCCGTCTCTTTCTCATTCTTCGGCGCGAAGCTCGAATCTATCCCCGGATAGATTACTTTAATTTTATCCTCTGGCAGGAGGAAGTGTTCCAATATATCCCTTTTCGAACAATTGGAATCGGTGATCACCGCTTGAACCTTTCGGAGGATAATACTTGCATACCGCTTAAACAGCGGATTCTTCAAAAAACGCTCCCCGAAGTTCTTTGGAAAATGGAGAAAAAGGAGGTCATGGATGGTCACTACAGCAGGACAGGGAGGATGAATCGGTGCTTTATAGTAAGGCGAGAAGAAAAGGTCGACCTCATCCTCCTCGAGTGCTCGAGGGAGATGATACTGGTCCCATAACGGGGTAAGCCGTCCAGGAACGACTTTTAGCCTCGTTCGCGGAAGATTGAACCCTTTGATATCCGAATCGGCATAAAGCCAAAACTCAAAATCAGGAGCCATTCTCGTTGCTTCAGAAAGAAAAAAGAGGAGATAACGCCCAATGCCGGTGCGTCTCCCGGGAACCAACTCCCTAAAATCTATTCCCACCCTCAACCTTTGCTCTCCATTATGGTGCGATATAGTCTTTTTATCTCTTTAATATGGCATTCCGCACTAAACAGTCTCTCTACCTTTTTCCTTCCCCGCTTCCCCATCTCCAATCTCTTTCTTTCATCCTTAAGCAGGGATAAAACCGCTGAAGCCATCATCTCAATATCACAAGGAGGAACAAGGATACCCTCTTCTCCATCCTCTACAATCTCCGGGATCGCCCCTGAACGATAGGCAACAACGGGAAGGGAACCCGCCATCGCCTCAATAACCACCCTCCCAAAGGGCTCATCAAGCGAGGTGATAACAAAAAGATCGAGACTCCTTACAATTTTCGGTATATCCTTCCGGAAACCAAGGAAGAAAACCTTCTTTCCAATTCCAAGTTCTGAGACGATCTCCTTAAGTCGTGAGAGATACTCACCACCAGTGATATCTGCTCCCACCACTACAAATCTAACATTGGGGCAATCCCTTATCACCTTGGAAGCGAGAAGGATAAAGTCCTTAATCCTCTTTTTTGGTTGGAGTTGGGCGATGGTTCCGATCAACAAATCGTCCTCACCAATCTTCAGTTCTTCTCGTAAGGTAGGCTTTGCTCGATCAAATGGCAAAAGATCAACCCCGTTGTAAATCACAGTTAGCTTCTTTTCGGACAGCCAGGGGAACCTTCTTTCTGCCACAAACCTTGAAATGGCGATCACTCTGGTAGAAAGTGAAGCCAAGACCCTATCGATAAACCCATCGGATTCCGCTATCCGCACATGCCATATCACGGGCAACCGAAGAAGTCTTCCCACTATCCCTCCGTACCACATCGCTCTTGAGGTGTTGGCATGGATTATATCCACTTTCTCCCTTCGGCTGATCCTCCATACTTTAAGTAAACTCTTGAATATAGCAATTAAGTTGAGGTTTTTTAGGCTAACCAAGGGAAATACTTCAAGTGATACATTAAGTTTCCTCGCCCTCGAAGCTACTTCACTTTCCGAAGAAGGAGCAACGAGTATAGGACGAAAATCCCCACCCGCGAGATAGGAAAGAAGGGTGAGTAAACTTATCTGCCCTCCCCCCTTAACCCATCCAGTATGGTCGAGAAATAAAACCGTAATTTTATTCATCCCCTTTAATCTGCTTTTCCCAGACCTTGGCATAAGCGATAAAGATGGTGAGCCCGGAGGAAAAACTGATGAAGAAACCATAAAAACCGTCCCCCACACCCCACTTGACCAAATACTTGTAGAAGAAGAAATAAAGCGGTTTAACAAAGAAAAACAGAGGAATGTTATACCACCGAACCCTAACCCCCTGATCATATAACTCTTTTGCCATCTCTGTAGTGTACCGGTCCAGCTTACCCAAATATTGAGAAAGAGAGGAGTAAGAGAGATGGATTAAAGCATTTTTAAGATATCCGCATTTTCCTTTAGGTATCCCATGGGAATGAACGGTCGGGGGGAAATCAACAAAACCCTTTTTAACTAAACGGAGGATATAGCTCGGATACCAGCCACATCCCCTTATCCATTTTCCCAAGAAGTGATTCTTTACGGGAATATAGTAGCCTATCTCGTCACGGGTAGGATCGTTCACCAGACCAAGCATCTCCTCGGCAAGCTCTGGACTTACCCGCTCATCTGCCTCGAGGAGAAGGACCCATTCGTTTCTCGCCTTTTCTATGGAAAACATCCGATCAGGGTTACATATCCCCTTAGGTTCAGTAACGAATACCCTATCAGTGAACCTTTTTGCGATCTCAACGGTCTTGTCCTCACTCGACTGATCAACCACGATGATATCGTCCGACCAAACTACGCTCTTCAGGCACTCTTCAATATTCCTTTCTTCGTTCCTCACAATAAGGGCTATCGATATCCCCTTTTTGTTCTTATTTTTCATCGTCTTCTCCATAAATCGATAAGATAAGAAATTCTTCCCCATTCAAGTCCAACATCCATCACGAGCTTCACCAAAGGCAACACCAATAGGGGCGATAAATTACCGAGGTACCTATAACCAAAGCGATACCGATAGATCATCAAAATATAATAAAGCAAACCCGTTGCTGCGATGATAAACCAGAAGGGGAAGGGAAGGAAGGTTCCAAAAGCAAACAGCAGAAGCAACTTAAGAGAAAGCGAACTTCTCACAAACCACCGATAAACCTCTCTTCTTGGGAAAAAACGAGCAAGGTCCATATCGGTTTTCCCTCTTACAGAAAACCAACGAAATATTCTTCCTAAACTACCTCGAGGAAGATGATATACCTTCGCCTCAGGATTATAGAGCAGAGGATATTTTGAAGAAATACGGAAGGATAGGAGAAAATCTTCCCCAAAATAGCGGAGCCCTCTCTCAAATCCTCCTGCCTCTATAACCTTCTCCTTAAGGTAGGCACAGTTACAAGTGGAGAGATATCTTGTCTTTCGCCAGTTTCCACCTGTTTGGTGATAGTACTTAAGCCCTCCTCCAGGGAAACCGAGTAGATTTTCAGCATAACCTATAGCCCCCGTGTCTTTGACAAACACTGATCCTCCGACACCAACGGCTTCACCAGCAACGATGGGAGAAACGAGTTCTCTCAGCCAATCCCTTTCCACCTCACAATCATCGTCGGTGAAGGCAACTACACCAAACTGGGCGTTCTCTAAAGCGATGTTGCGAGAATAGGCTATTCCCCTACCCTCTTCTGGTATAGGGATATACTTCACTCCCTTGATAGGTTGAGGGCAACTGGTTTCTTCCACTACTACCACTTCGTACCTATCCCGAGGGTAATCCATCCTAAAGATGGATGAAAGGGCTTTGTCAAGGAGTTTCCTCCTTCCCTTAGTGCTTATTAGGATAGAGACATAAGGCAATTCGGTATCTCTCATATACAAAACACCCCGAGTTTCAAAGAGGAGTAAATCCGTCCCAAGGTCATCGCGAACGATTTGAGGAAAAGAAGACCAACAATACCCATCTGCTCAACTATATCGGCTTGGAAGACTTCGTCTTTAAGCCTTTTCCTCACATCAACCAGTAAATACAGAAAATAAGCAGGGATTAAAAGGAAGAACAAATGATAAATCAACCCGGCAACAAGAAGAAACAATAGCTTTTTATCAGCCGAGTTAAAATTGAACCATATCCTTGCGGGAAAGCGGAAATTCATTATGGTCTTTCGGGGAAACTCTATTACCGCTGCTTTATCAAAGTGCTTCCTGAGCATTCCCCCCTGCCTCTTACCGAAAGCGAAACTCTGCCGGATCATACCTAATAAAGTTTCCCTATGGATGTGGTAAACAAGGGGTTTTGGTGAATAGAGTATCATATATCCCTTCTTATAAATCCGAGCACATAGATCGTGGTCCTCGGGAATAACCGGATTTTCATCGAACGACCCAACCTCATTAAAAACCCCCTTCCTTATCGCCAGATTGGTTGTAGCGAACCCTCCAAAGACCAAGTTATAGTTCCGCACCTTTATCTCCCGGGTAGGAGTATGCAGGGTAAAAAGGGAGAGAAACTTCTGAACGGTGTTCCTCGGTCTATATCCTCGTATCATCCCGGCTACTCCAGCAAGGAGGGTTGACTTCTCCCTCAAAAAAATCTGCTCCAACTCATAAAGCCAATCCCTATGAGGAACGCAGTCGGAATCGGTAAACACGATGATATCACCTTTAGCAATTGATATGGCTTTATTCCGAGGAGGAGCGAATCCCTTTTTCTTTTCAGTGGTTATAACGATTTTGAAACCAGGATCGCTTCTTAAAAATTCATGCGCTATCCTCAGGGAGGAATCGGTGGAGCTATTATCGACTAAGATAAGTTCATCTGGCTTCCGGGATTGATTGGCGATAGCGGTAAGACAAAGGGGAAGGGTCTTTTCGGAATTATAGAATGTGACCACTACCGATAACTTCATTATCTCCCTCTTGGAACAAAGAAAGACATCAATTCCATCCGCTCCTCTTTAGGAATGGCTCCCGAAACAAGGAGAAAAAATAAATAGAAAAAAGCGGCTACAGGGATAGAAAGAAAAAGGGAATAACCTCTTAGAAGATATGTAATTAACGACATAAGGAACACTCCTATCCCTCCCCTTACGGAAAATATCTTTCGGAGAGAAAGCGGGATCTCTCCCCTCACTACCAAGAAAGAGGTTAAGAAAAGAAAGATCTCGGTAAAAAGGGTGGCTATCGCTGCTCCTCTTGCCCCCAAAGCGGGGATCAATTCCATATTAAGAGCAACATTTATCCCAAGGGCAATACCGCTTATCAACGCTACCTTCTTCTCTTTACCCATTGAATTCAAGGTAGTTATAAGAGTGTAGTTCAGCCAGATGAGTGCCACCACTAAAAGAAGGATGGAGAAAACAGGAATGGAGGGAACATATTCCTTCCGATAGAAGAGAAGGAGTAGCTCCTTTCTCAGGATAATCCCACCGAAGACAATGGGAAGACTTAGAAGGAGAAGATACCTCAAGACCCTGGAGAGGGCGTGGAGCAATTTTCCTTTATCCTCCTTAGAATATCGAGAAAACCTGGGGAAAAGCGCGGCGGTAAGAGAGGCAGGGAAAAAATTTAAGGCATAAATGAGATTATAGGGGGCGTTGTAATATCCCACTTCTTTAACCCCCTTTAGCAACTTTAGCATCACACTATCAACCCGGAAATAGACAAAAAGGAATATCCCAGAAAGGGCGAAGGGGATGCCACGACGAATCAAAAAGCCAAAAAAGGTCCAATCGAATTTAAACATCGGCTTGGTGAGCCTACTCGGACTTATAGATATCCAAGCGAGAAGCCCGACAAGGCTCATCATCAGATAAACAGATCCTACTGCGATGAGGCCTCTCTTCGTGAGAAGCACGAACATAATCCCTAAAAGCAAAAGAAGCTCTCTTCCTGTATTGATGATGGCGTTTATCTCCATCCGTTCAAAGGCGGTCGAGATATTTTCGAAGCAATTGGCAAAGGCGTTTGCCACCATCATCCCAGCTATCAAGGCAATAAGGATGAGTGATGCGCCTGTTTCCTTAAGCAGAAGGGCAATAACGATTATCAAAAAATAGGTTACAAGCGATAACCCTCCTCGCAAAAAGAGACTGGCACCGAGATACCGAGCTCCCTCTTCCCTTCTCCGTGCCACTTCCCTGATGGTGAGGGTAGAGATGCCGAGATCAGAAAGAAACACGAACAAAGTAACCAAGGATATGGCATAAGCTATTTTTCCATATCCTGAAGGACCAAAATGGTTGGCGATAAGGAGAGAAACAATAAAAGAAATCAGTTTATTTGCTAAGCTACTCCCGCTAAGGAATAAAGTGTTTTTTAAAACCTTCCCGTTTGTCTTATTGTTTTTTCCTATTAGAATCATAGTATTAAATCTGGCCGCTTTTCAGTTGGACGAAGTAGATCAGGAAGCATGATAACTATAGCGGTGAAGAGCCAGAATGGCTCCATAATTCTAATGATGATAAAGGTATTAGCCCCTATTCCATGGAATATTAAGCCAACGAAGCCAGCAATATACCCCATAACAATCCCACGATAAAAAGGAGAAGAAAGCTTTCTATATACCTTAATCGCCTCCCGATATATTCGAAAGAGGAGATAAAGGAATATGAAGAAACCAACCAATCCTGTCTCTACCAGAGTCCTTATATACTGAGCATCCATAAAGGCAAAACCGGTAACCCCATAGCCGAATAGCGGATGCTTGGTCCAACCGTTCAAACCAAATCTCCATGATCTTATTCTCGCTGAAGCCGAGGTATCGAGTTTAACACCTCCAACTTGGATCTGCCCCCTCGCTGGAGGCTGGTTGAAGGTGTAGTCGATCCGCTCTCTCACTTTAGACGGAGCAAAGATGACGAGCCCTACTACCAAAAAGATCAACAAAAATAAGACGGGAATCCTTTTATCACTGAGAATAAGAAAGACAATTGCCGCAGGGAGAGCTGCCAACCAAGAGGTACGAGATAATGTATAAAGGAAGGGAACTATCAAAACCAGCGCAAATATACCCCAGCGAAACCTTTCTTTCGAACTTCCCGTAGTGAGAAATATCCCTCCAGCAAGGGCTATCATAAATAAAAGATATCCTCCCAAGGTATTTGGTTCTCCAGTCTTTCCTTCAAAGGGTGCGGTCACTCTTTCTCCAGACGGAATCTGAGAGATGGCAAAAATCGCTATAAGAAAAGCGGTAAGAAAAGCGATGAATATAAACCTTTTTGCTTTTCTTTCACTATCGAGATTGTTAACCACCATAAAATAGATGAGAAAATACTCCACATATTTCAACACATAAAGGAGACCTAACTTCAGGTTCAGCCTACCAGCGAGTCCTCCTAAAAAGGTAGAGAGGAAACAGATGCTGATGTAAGCGAAAATGGGACGGTTTAATGGGGTCTTCAAGAAAAGTCCCAGCTCTTTATAAAATGCGGTCTTGGCAAGCCAGCTCAATCCTATAAGGAGGATTAGGATATCGTCCAACCTAACTATCAACTGCCTACTTGCCTCAAGGCTACCTCCGCCCGCTGCTGGAGCTATTGCAAATTCTGGTGAAAGAAGCATTGACAGAATAAGGAGGTAAATGGCGTATTCCGTCTTAACCAAAGCGAGTAAAGCAATGGCTATCCCAAAAAGGGAGAGCAACACCACCTTGGGAGAAAACTTGGCTATTCCAAAAGAAACTGCTAAGGATATGACCAAAATTATAATTACAGGAAGAAAGACCTTCCTCATTTTCCCCTTTCTTTATAGCCAAGTCCTTCGTATTGAATAAGTCTATTAGCGATATCCCAAATCGCCCTTCCCGCATCACTCCTCGGCTTCCTGAGGAAGAAAGGCTCTTTTCCTCTTACTGCATTCATAACCTTTTTATCAAAAGGAACTGCTCCTAAGAATCTCACCTCAATAGCAAGGTACTTCCTTACCACCTCCTGAAATCGTTCATACAGTTTAAGTTGAGCTTTGTTTTGAACCATATTAAAAACCAGATAAGGGCGGAAACTGTGGATCAGAGTTTCTACACTCTGGGCGGAAATGGGGTCTTCCATCCTTATCCTGACTATTAGCTCGGCTATCGTGCGAACCTGC
>Ga0190360_1000785_pt1 | contig 17027 bp, 17 predicted proteins | sample 48721834_MG_FD_161271 | JGI IMG/M metagenome (GOLD analysis project Ga0190360, IMG submission 161271) | Hydrothermal vent microbial mat bacterial communities from Southern Trench, Guaymas Basin, Mexico - 4872-18-3-4_MG | ecosystem: Environmental > Aquatic > Marine > Hydrothermal vents >... | reverse complement strand
AGCTCGTCAATTTTTTCTCACTCAAATAAACAGGTTCAAAAAACTCATAATTAAAATCCTTTCTTATTATCTCAGTACCATCAATCCCATTAAGTGAAATAAGAATTCCTTCTCTTGATCCAAACATAAAATCCGGAGTCTTATCTCCATTCATCTCACCAATTGTTCCCGTGTTTGAAATATGAATTTTCTCACCTGTCTCTTCCGGTAGGACACCACCAGGATATTCCCACACTATTCCGGTGTTTATATTCTCACCTTCCGATAATTCAACCCCACCAATCAACCTCTCCCTCGTATATTCCAGAATTTCTTCTTCGGAATAAACTGGTTTTTCAATAAAACTCTCCTGCTTAAAGATTGACAGCTCTATAGATTTCAGGTAAGCAATGGGATCTGCCAACTTTAAAAGTTCTTCCTTTCCCGGTTTTTCAACGCTGGGTCGAACTTCTTCTGTAGTTTGTGGCGGAGTTTCGCCCGCTCCCAATGGAGTTGTTCCTGTACCTACAGGAGGGACTTCCTCACCAGAAATACCTATCCCAGGCTGAATAACCTCCTCTCCTTTACCTCCACCCAGAAGACGCTTCATTGGATTTACAAAAAACCTGGTAAAAAATCCCGTCTCCCTGCTTACTGAAACCTCTTCAGCGGATGTTGCAGGCAGGGTTTCCTCACCGGGAAAGGCCTCCATTTTACCTTCAGAAGGTTGACCCTCCTGTGCTGGAGGAGCTTCTCCCTTCATTCCCCCTGTTCCCTTAAATCCAGGTTTCTGAACCTGTTCAAAAGTCAACTCAGGTGATACTACTATAGGGATTTTCCTAAAAAACAACCTTCTCAACCCTCTGGGAACCGCAACAGCTTTTCTTTTCTGAATTTCCTCAGGCGTGGGTTCTGGAAGCCCTACCATCCTTCTTTGAAATAAAGTGGAAAGTCTTGCAACGAGACCTTTTTTTTCCGAGATTATTTCCGGCTGTGGAGCCACACCTCGTCTTGCTTCGAGAAGTTTTCCCGCAGCTTCTGGCCTAATTTCCTTCTCAGGTTTCATCTCCTTCAATTTAGGGGCAACTTTTTTCACAACAGGCGGTTGTTCTTTCCCGGCTGACGTAATACCAGTTATCTCTTCTAGGCTGGGAGCCTCTCCAACTATCTCAGTAAGTGCCATTTTTTCACCAACAACAGTGGAAATCTGCCTTGTTGTGAAGTAAAAAACCATAATTATGCTCACAATTATAATTAAACCACCTCCACCTATAATCATATACAATTTAGGTCTTGCACCAACCTTCTTTCTGGTTTCTGGATAGAACAGACATATAACGGGGCCCAGAGCAATTCTGTCACCATAATTCAGATTTATCCTGTCAATTTTTTTCCCATTGACCGTGGTATTCTCCCTTTCAGAGAGATTTTTAATGAAAAAAGCGCCCGCTTCATTAGTAATCTCTGCATGATGAGCCTCCACTTCCTCATGAGAGACTATAAGATCATTATCTTCAGACGATCCTATCCTGAATACAGGCTTGTCAAACTCTACTTCCTGAATTCTATTGTCTGGATACCTTACAATGAGTCTTGCCATTAATTAACCCTGATTTTTGAACTGGGGAGTATTTCAATTTTTAATTTTATTTTCACTTTATTATCGGTTTTTTTCTATAAATGTAAACTATGCAGTGTGCCTTAAAGACCTTGCAATTGTGAGAAGATTTACCAATTTTGCTCCCGCTTCCTTGAGAGCTTCAGCGCACAGAGAGGCTGTTGTTCCAGTGGTAAGAACATCATCAATAAGTAAAACTGATCTATTATTAACCACATCTATAAATCTACTATTTACAAAAAAATTATCTTTCGGCCCGTAAATTCTTTCCTCAAGGGTTCTGGTTTCAGATTGTGGAATAGAGTTACCTCTTCTTTTAATTAAGGTATTGAAATATTCAATTACCCTAGCTCCCCTAACTTCCATTTTTGCTGACAATTTTCTGGCAATCAACTCCGATTGATTAAAACCCCGTTCAGAAAACCTCTTCTTGGTAACAGGCACGGCCACAAGAAGTTCGTGCTCTTGTATATATTTCCCGTAATTTCTGTAAAATAGATCCGCAAAAATTTCGCTAAGGCAACGCCTTTTATTGAACTTAAATTGATGTATCAGCGTTTTCAATTTCCCATCAAATATTCCAAGAGAAACGTTTCTGTTAAAACTGAATGTATAAGAACAACACTGCTTACAACACTGGGCATCACTTTGGGATTCTGTAAGGGGTGCTCCACATCTACTGCATGTATTACTGATTGTAAAGTATATCTCAGAAATACAATCAGCGCATACAACACATCCCTCATCCAAAATTGCATTACAAAATATACACCTATTCGGATATAGTGCTTTTAATATCGAATTTATCAGTTTTAGCACTATGTGCCAATCCTTTTATTATCTATTTTCAAACCTCCGTCAATCTTACAGAGAATCGAGTATTAGACAGTGATTTTCATTTAGCAAAAAAATGGAATATATGACTACGGCTATCAAAGTAAGGAGAATCTAGTATTCCCCGGTGATTACTTTTTCTCCTTTTATTAATTTAACAGATTTTAATACTCCCTTGATCTCAGAAAGCATGTAAACTCCATCAATAATAGGGCCAGGATTTACAATTTTTGTTTCTCCAATCTCATCGATTGCCCTGGATTCATGTATATGTCCACAAACTACCAGTAATGGTCTGACTTTTTCAATAAAATCCCTAACCGCTCTGCTTCCCACATGCTGGCCTGCTCTTGTCAAATCACACATCGTATCATATGGGGGTTCGTGAGTTACAAAAACAACTTTAGAACCTGATGGGATTTTTTCAGCAATACCATTGAGAATATTTTCTATTTCACTTTCAGCATACTCATTTGGAGTTCTACCAGGACACGGGAGTGAACCACCTATCCCGGTAAAAATTATACCTTCATATTCAACAATCCTTCCATGTAAACTAACACCCTCTTTTTCAAGGAAGAACCTGACATCAGGATAATCACAGTTACCATGCACTGCAAAAACGTTTTTGTTTTTCATCTTTACAATACTAATCACATTGGAAGCCTGAAACTCATGGCCAAAATTTGTTAGATCCCCAGAAATTAAAACCACATCACCCTGGCTGAAGTAATCCACCATGGTACTTAGTTTCTCAGTATGACCATGAACATCAGATATTCCTACTACTCTCATCCTAATTTTCATACCTCCCTCTCGTCAATTTATGTGCTTCCCGTATAGGCTCAGGTAACCTATACCCCCTACAACAATTTAATGCAATATCAATACAGGTTTCCACTGTGATTTTATGCCCAGGCGATATATATATAGGCTTTACTCCATTTCTCGACCTTAACACTGCGCCTATAACATCGCCTTCATGATAAATATACCTATAAGAACCAGATTCCAGCCCAGGTTCTTCGTATTCACCTATCAGGGGTGATTTGGCGCATCCAATGCTCGGTTTATCCAGTATTACACCCACATGTGAAGCAAGTCCAAACCTTCTGGGATGTGCAATTCCCTGCCCGTCCATCATTATAAGATCAGGTTCATTCTCTATCTCTTCGAGAAGAGGAATAATAATTGGCAGTTCTCTAAAACTTAAAAGTCCAGGAATATAAGGATAATCAACATCTGTAACTATGATATGGTTTTCCATAATATTCAGATCAGGATAACTCATAATTACGCATGCTCCAATGCCTCTCAACTTTTTTTTGGGATCTTTCCCTCTTCTAATCCCCACATCGAAACCCGCTATTGTTCTAATATTCTTAAACTCATCCCTGAGAACCACTTTCGTCCGTAGTTCTTCCTGAAGTTTTACTGCTTCCTTTGGACTCAGTTTCCAATCATGTAGATTTTTTACTTTCATAATTCATATTTATCAAATATTAACTGAATAGAGAAGTAAAAATTACATAGAACCTGGTTGATTTATTAATTCTTTCACTTCTTCAATTGCTGGAAATGAGGTTTGCGCACCCATTCTGGAAACTGCAATCGCCGCAACTGCAGATGCAAACTTTATAGCACTATCAATACTATCTCCCAATGAAAGCTTATATGCAAGACCAGCATTAAACGCATCTCCTGCGCCTGTAACATCCACCTGTTTCACCCTGAAAACCCCATAATGTTTCCGAATACTTTTTGAAACAAATACGGAACCATTTTTGCCAAGCGTTATTACCACATTCCTGGGTCCCAGATCCAGCAGTTTCTCACCAAGCCTGTATACATCTTCAATGGATAAGCTGGAATAATCCTCTCCAACAAAATCTAAACTCAATTCCGCTCCTACAAGCTCTATAGCTTCTGCAAGGTTTGGGGTAAGAATCTCTGCACCCTTAATTATATCTTCACCTCTATAAACCAGTGGTGCCGGATTTACCATATAAGGAATCCCGTACTTTCGTGCAATCTCAACCACAGTAAGGTTGGTTTCCTCCATGAGCTCAAATTGTAGCATAATCAGAGAGGATTTTCTAATCTCATTTTCTCTTTCCTTTATGTCATCAGGTGCTAATTTAAGATTTGCTCCATAGTCGGGGACCATAACATGCTCACCATCAGGATCAACAAAAATTATTACAGCCCCTGTCAGGGCTTCCTTCGTAATTTTAAGATTATCAAGAATTATACCCTCTTTCTCCATAATGGAAACCACATCACTTCCAAAACCTCCACTCCCTATACATCCGATAAACTCAACATTTGCCCCAAGCCTCGCTAGAGCTACAGCCTGGTTAGCACCCTTTCCACCACAAACCACTGAGAGCTTACCACCCAGCAGGGTTTCTCCGGGTCGTGGAAACCTTGGAACACTCATTACCAGATCCATATTTGCACTTCCAACAACTGTAATAAGTCCTGGAGCCATAGTTTTCATCTCCTTTACTTTATATATCATCTTCTAATCTGTATAATATCTCACCTGCATTTTCTACCACAAGAATACCCTCTTCTTCACGATTCTTTAACTCATCCAGATTTAACCCTTCAGGGTTTAAATAGCCAAGGTTTATTTCCCTACAAACACTCTCTGGAATAGATGTAGCCAGAATCACATCAATTCTTGGCTCTTCGATTCCGTTCTGATATATACCAGTTCCTTTAACATGGCTTGAGTGGGCAAGCACAGCCTTTGGAATATCTCGAAAACGTTCCATCTGACTTAAAAAATAATCTCTGATATGATACCCAATTTTGTGAAGATATTTTCCCCATGTATATGATATGGTTTTTAAATACGGAGCATAAATTATGAGCCTTCCACCATTCTCAACCACGGGCTCAAGTTTGTACATTGTCTTTCCACCTGTCCAGAGTTCATCATATTTATCCGAAGTTACACCAATAATAAGTCTGAAAGGATGGGGTACTCTCTTTACATGGATCAGTGATGAGAGCTCGGCTGCCTTCAACCAGGCATCATTTACATCCCCGGCATACAATCCCTTAAGGTTTCTATCCATATCGAGTACCGTTGAGATACCCACTATATTGAGCTCCAAAAACTCTGCAGCCCTGTTTATGAGACGCCTCACGGGAGTATCAATCCTTCCAATTATTTTCATATTTGTAATCACTGCACCCAACCAATGAAAGAAATGGAGGAATTTTCCACCTGATATGCCCGGAAAAAAATACTTATATCCTCCCGAAAACCCCACAATCTCATGGGGAAATACAGGTCCAAGAATCACTATCAAATCGTATTCAAAAACCGCTCTATTTATTGTGATTTCAACCTCTTCAGAAAAAATTCCCTCAGTAAAGCTCCTTATCTCATCTTCACCAAGGTAACCAATTTTTTTGAAAGTAGAAACTACATCCCACCTGTGGTTTAAAAATGATACCCTATCGGTAAGGAGAGCTCTAAATTCAGATACCTCAAATAATTCTTCAAGCTCCCTATCTGTAAGAATTCTGTGGGTTCCTAGCGCCACCATAAAATCTATTTTTTTAGCAATCCTACCGTATGCCTTCACAAATATTCTGATAAACATACCATGTGGAAAAGTACGAGTCCTATCAGGAGTTAACACGAGTATCTTTTTTCCATTAACACTCGAAGGAGGAATAACATTCAGAATTATGTCGGTCACCTCTGACTCACTCAAAAAAGAGTCCTGACTCCCCCAGCCATAATACATTTTTGCACCTCCAATCAAAATAATAATCCCTAACACCGAATTCAGTAAAGGTAATTAAAAACCTTTAAAATCTCTGAGTTCGAACTTCCTTAAACATCAACTTCATTAAAAAGTAGAAAAAGTCAATTCAGAAAAATCTCAAAAATACGAGTCAAAATCATAATTTGATTTAATTAATTTATTTATAATATAGAAAAAATAACTTGACATAATACCGATGTAAACGCATAATGGGAATATAGTGTAACTTATTAACTTTTAATCATTTAAAGGAGGTCGAAGAATGAAATTAGTAAACTTTCTACTGGTTGCTCTGTTCATCCTCGTTCCAATGGCATTATTTTCGCAAACTGTACTTCTGGATGAAACCTTTTCATCACCTGCATCCCTCTCAGGATGGTGGGCCACCGCTGGAGACTGGAAGGTAATGAAAGGCAGACTTTATCAAACAGACACCAAAGAAACAATGGCAATGATCACAGTACCGGTTAAGCAGTCCGGAACAATGCTCTATGAGTTTGACCTCAGATATGTGGCTGGTGGTGAAGATGACTATGCTGGTTTCGGAATACATATCTGCGTCAATAATCCGAGCAGGGTAAGAAGCTGGGGTAACGGACAATCTCTGCTGGGATGGATAACATGGGATCCCAAAACCTACGGATATCCAGGTGCATTCATCCAGGTATACGAGAGCAAAGGCCTGACTAACATGGGACTTTATACAAAAATTTTCCCTGGTTCGGATCCGATTGCATACGGTGACATGCTCCCCGTAAGAGAGGAATACTTAAAGTACGAATATCTCGATGCTACTGTCCCAATTAAGATAATGATAAACCTTGACACTGGTGAGGGCAGATTCTACGATCCCCTTGATCCTGACAGATACTACTACTCATTCTATCTGGGAGGCCCTGTAAAGCCAGGGAACTATTTTTCATTCAGAATGAATAGCGTTTCTCTAAGCCTGGATAACCTAAAAATTACAAAGATTAAATAGTAAAAAGTTTGATTCAATAAGCCCAGAGAGTTATTAAAAGCATCTCTCTGGGCTTTCTGTTTTAACCCGAAAATTGTCACTTCAAGCCTTATATCTATTTCTGATAATTAAAAAAGTACTCATTAGATAATTAACCTAAAATTAGTAGCTGCATACCTCTAATCAAATTTGTTTAATAGTGAACGAAAAAGTGATATGTCTAAAAGGTAAGCTATCATAGAGATGAAATATTTTCCAACGATAGGCTTAATTCTGCTAACTATTTTTATCTCTATTTTTCCCTGCAACCCCGCATTCAGTTCTAGAAAACCAATTTTCTCTGATTTTTTTGAATCATCACCAGAAGAAATACTGAAAGAGATGACACTTGAGGAAAAAATTGGCCAGATTCTCATGTTTGGTTTCTGGGGTAAAAAATTAGATAAAGATTATCAGTACTGGTTGAGAAGCGGAAAACTCGGAAATATTAAAATCTTTCTTAGAAATGTAGAATCAAGAGAACAGCTACAGGAACTAACCGAAAACATCAATTTATTAACATCCAGCTCGAAGCATGGTATCCCTCCATTCATTGCCACTGATATGGAGGGTGGAACGGTAAACCACATCAGATATGATGGTATCCACCTTGCTCCTTCTGCAGGTTTGATTGGAGCCACAGGAAATATAGAGTACTGTAGAGAATCATCAAGATTAATTGCCATAACGCTTTTTAACCTTGGAATAAATATGAATTTTGCACCTTCTGCTGACGTACTTACCTCTCCAATGAACCGTGTGGTTGCAACGAGGTCTTATTCATCAGATCCAGAAGTAGTATTTAAAATGAACAGAGCCTTTATCGAAGAACACAGAAAGCTCGGAATTGTTACAACGGTAAAACATTATCCAGGACATGGTATGAGCAGTTTTGATTCGCATATAGCAGTTGGAAATGTCGATATAAAACTAGATAAATTAATAGAAACCCATCTTTATCCTTACGTTAGATTAATTTCCGAGGATAAACTCGATGGGGTCATGGTAAGCCATATTATATACACAAGTATTGATCCATTTTACCCTGCCGCCTTTTCAAAGTACATCATTACCGATCTTCTCAGATCATATCTGGGATTCGACGGGGTCATAGTAACTGATGACCTAGAAATGGAAGGAGCTGAAGGTTTCGCAGAAAGTATTGCAGGTGCCTTTCAGCTTGCATTCAATGCCGGTAACGATTTGCTCCTTGTCGCCCATACCAAGAAGAAACAGATGGAATTGCTGGAAAAAGCAAAGCACCTTTTTGAAAATGGGCTTCTCAGCACTGAGGAACTCGATAGAAAAGTTTTGAGAATCATTAAATTAAAAAAGAAGTATCTGGGCACCTACTACTCAATTAAAAACAATGACCCAGACTACAATTATGCATATTCAAAAGCCGTTAAAAAAACAGAGGAAGCAGCCAGAAATGGTATAACAATGATAAGTAAAAAGTTCGACATGAAACTCCCCGATTTCTTCAAATACTTTCGAAAAAATAAGCTAAAAGGCATAATTCTCTCTCCAAGCGATAGTTTTACATTCCATTTAAAAAGATTCCTTCCAGACTGGGATGTTATTGATATAGGATACTATCCAAATAAAATGGAAAACTACAGGAGAATATTTGACTCCTATGAAAAACTTCAAAAATGCGATCTGGCGATACTCGGTCTTGCAAACGAAAGGCAGGTTAACTGGGCTGATTTCCTGCAGAAAATAAATATACCTTTTGGAATAATCTGTATAGATCGTCCCCACTACGCTTTACTTTTCCAAAAAGATGCCCTCTTTATTGTTGCAAGCTATTCTCCCCTTGGTCCAGAAACCGAGGCCCTATACAAATGCATCTTTATAACAGGGGATTTCAAAGGTAGGATTCCATACCACTTTGATAAACAGAGACTGGAAGCATTCTTCTGAAAATCCTACGTCCTTATATCTATCTCGCCCCGTTTTCTCATTCCCTGAAATGCACTCACCACTCCACCACTACCAATAATCAAAACTAAAATCAATAAAATTGGACCAACTACTGGAATAAATCTCACAAGACTTAAAATGGCAAGACCAACGAGAAAGGAAATTAATAGAACCTTTTTCTCCACATCGAATCTGTTTTTCCTCAATAAAAATCTCCCAATAAATATTTCAAAACCCACGATTCCTGCCGAAACAACCATTGTATATATGGATATTAAAATCAGCGCAACAGGAATGCTAACAATAAAAACAAACGCTACAATACTAAAAATAGGAACAATCACCGCAATTAACAGACCCCACAAAAAACTGGGAATTGGTTTCTCATAAACTGTGTTTGCCACTCTGTTTATAACTCTGGGAGAGAAAAGAATAAAAAAGATTCCCACTATAAGACCCGACAGAAACCTCACAAACATCCATATATATGGATTAATTTTGAGTAAATAGGAAAATAATGATCTGCGAGGCCCGGTCCCATCAGGGGCCTCTCTCATAATCTTACCTTTTATCTCTGCACCAGGAAATACAACAGCATTTTTATTACTTCTGTAAAATACACCTCCTCCAATTTTTGTTCTGGACCTGAGCTCCAGATCACCTGCCCAGAACTTCGATTCACCATCAATACTGCTATTTATTATAATCTTTTTTCCAGCTCCATACATATTTTTCTTGAAAATACCTTCTACATCGACCTCTTTTCCCGCAAATACCACATCACCACCAACAAATGTGTCTCTATTGATAATTATCTGAGAACCGAGTAAAAAAGCATCTTTCCCTACCTCGGCGGATATAAAAATATCTTTTCCCACAACCTTAATTCCTCCAACGATCACGCCACCAAAAGAAATCGATGAACCAATTATGTAAACATTACCACTTATCTGTCCATTTATTGAGATTACCCCACCAACGATCCACAAGTCTCCATTAATCGTCCCATTTATTTCAACCTCACTTGCCCTGATGTACATATCCTCATTTATTATCTCATCAGGTTCAATAACAATTTTTTCACCCCTCTTCAACACAAACGGGAAAGCCATATTACTGTAAAAGAGGAAAAAACAAATGGTACATAAAATAAAAATATGTATGACTTTTATAGATTTACGTTTATTCATTCTTTTAGATCCAAGAAAGATTATTAAACAATAAACCCAAAAAATAGAAACTTTTCAAAAACAAAAAACCTTATGGTTATTCAAGCCCCTTGAGCTTTTCTGGAGTTGCCTCACCAATCAGAAGTTTCACAATGTTTTTATATCCTATCCTCCTATTGTCCCTGAAAAATTGAGCAAACCTTTCATAAGCCTCGGGGAACTCTTCCTTCAATTTTTTTAATCCGGCATCAATGGCCTTGAGCTCTTCAAGACTGGCAATCGCAGGCATAACAATCCTCCCACAAATATAGTTCTGTAAAATTTATCCCGAAACCTGAAATTAATCAATTCAATAAACTTTTCAGGTTAAATCTTCAATCAACTTTATTTTGACTGCTATCTTGACATTTTTGAGTTTAGAACTTATTCTTTGAAACAGATATAAGGTATAATAGAACCGCTGGGAATAAAATGGCAATAAGTGGATGGCTGAGATACCTGGTTGCAAGGGCGCTTACAGAATCTATGGATGTCAGAACAATGACGCATCTCGTGCGCAGACTTGTAAACAATTACAATCTCTACGAGAGAACAGGCTTTCCCACAAACATCGCAATCCCCAACCGTGATGCGGCAAATCAGATAGTAAAAGATATGTGCGAATGGGAATTAATTCTACCATTTATAAAACTTCTCTATGATATAAGAGAAACAGGACTTATGGGAAGAAGATACCAGGTCCCATACCTGCGCGAAATAGGAAAGGAACTCCAGAAATGCGGGTATATATTCGATAACGAATCTAAAATGTTCGTAGAGAACCCATCAGTAAGGAAGACACAGAACTGGGGGATTCTCCGAGAAGATGAAGAATATATTTTTACATTTCTCAGGGTTGATATGGTGGATAACACCGGTTTTGTTAGGAGAAACTCTCCTCAAACAGTTGAAAAAGTATACTCGGATGTCAGATCAATTGTTCAACTTTCGGTTGAAAAAAGAAACGGGAGAATATGGAACTGGGAAGGTGATGGAGGATTGGGAGTATTCTTCTTCGGGAAAAAAAACAACCTTGCAGCCCTCTGTGGTATAGAGATACTTCATGAATTATACATATATAATATACTGAACCATGACTCAGAAAAAATCAGATTAAGAATAGCGATACACACCGGGCCATGTTCATACAAACACAACTATAGCGAGATCAGAAGTGAAACAATTAACTATACTGAATTAATAGAAGCAAAATCAAATTATGAAAATAGTGTTTTAATCTCCAACACATGTTTCAGGATGCTGGATCACCAGATTGCAGAGCTATTTCACCAGATAAACATTAACGAAATTGGTAAACTCTACTGCTATCGAATCTGACGGTAACAGTACATAATAATTTAAAATCAATCTTGAAAGGCCATAATGGATACATTTGAGGTAATAATATTCACAGATAATAATAAGCTGGAAGAAAGCTTCAGGAGAGTAAAATCAAAGTCCGGATGGAATGTAATAACCCACCCCATAGATTACCTGTACAGGGAAACATTACATTTGCCTGCTCAGAGTTTTTACTACCTAGATATTACAGGATTTGATAGGAAGAAATTCATCTCACTTCTAAAGCAGATAAAACGCAAAAAAATCAAGAACTGGGGAATCATTGATCCAGAATCAATAATAATAGATCCTGCCAGAGTCTTGTCTCACGGTGCCTTTGATTACATAAATAGAGAACTTCTATCAAAAGGCATAAATCATCAAAGATTAACAAGGTTAAAAAACAGGGTCTCGGATAAACTTAGATTGAAAGAAAGTTCAGGTAAAATTGAACCCAAAATCATTCCCACACCAAATTCCTGGGAAGGCATTCAGATTGGCAAGGAATATACCTTCTGGCTGATGTTTATAGAGATCGATAATCAGGAAAAAATTAAATCAAAGTTAGGCGATCACCAACTCGAACTGGCTTATAATTCATTTTATAATTTCCTCGAAAAAACTATTGCAGGAATAGATGGAAGAATATGGATCTGGAATAATGGCGGAGGGGTCATTATATTTCCATTTAGTGGAGGCATTTTCAGTCCAATAATTACTGGAATGCGTTTGATCTTATCCCGAAAACTCATCAGTATAGAACACCTCTACTTTGGCTTTACAATATCCTACAGAATTGTATTCCATCTGGGAAACACAATATACATGCCAAGAGGAAAAACAGGCACCATTGTTTCCGATGATATAAACTCACTGTTCCACATAGGGAAAAGATTTGCTAAAAATGGCAAGCTTTATATCACTGAAAGACTTCTTGATTACATACCAAAAGGAATAAAAGAGAAGCTTGTACTGTGTGGAGAATCTGAGAATCTTAGTATTTACCAGCTAGAAATATAGATATTATCAGGCAAACTTTGTAATTCCTCTTATTATACGTCAAACCAAATTTAAAGAAAAGGAGACCTCTGGATGATTTCTGCAAAACACCGAATAGTGATACTGATCTTTGCTGCAATAATGGTATTTGCTCTTCAGCATCCTGAAAATCTTTTCCCAAAAGAACAAAAACTCCTCATCGCCACAACCACAAGCCTAGACAATACAGGGTTTCTCGATTCTTTGAATGAGCTTTGGAGGAAAAAAACGGGTTTGGGTTTCGAATGGATATCAGTGGGAACAGGCTTGGCATTAGAAGCTGCTAAAAACTGTAATGTTGACCTGGTTCTTGTCCATGCACCCGAACTTGAAAAAAAGTTCATTAAGGAAGGCTATGGTTTTTACAGAAAAACCTTTATGAGAAGCTGGTTTATCATAGTTGGACCGGAATCAGATCCAGTATCCATAAAAGGACTTAATCCCGTTGAAGCATTTCAGAGGATATATAAAAAGAGGGCCAAATTCGTCTCTCGTGGAGACCATTCCGGTACAAATGTGAAAGAACTCTGGCTATGGAAAATGGCTGGTTTAAAACCACCTTTCAAAGACGAGTGGTATGTAGAAAGTGGTCAGGGTATGCTTGCTACTTTAAGAATAGCGGACAACATTGGAGCATATACACTGACAGATAGACCCACATATCTAAGATTCCTTCAACTTGAAAAAGATAGCACTGGACTAAGAGAGTTGGCCTGGGATAAAGAACTCTTAAATAACCCTTACAGCGCTATTGCTGTTAATCCAGAAAAATGCCCGGATACAAAGTTTAAGATTGCAGTAGAGTTTATAGACTGGTTATCATCTCCAGATGTAATTTATTTCATACGCTCTTTTAAGATAAATAACGAATTTTGTTTTGAATTTAAGTCGAACCTCGAGTTTTAATCATGAGACGCAAATTATTAATTCAAAATAAAAAAACAAAAGATATAGATATAAATTGTTCGAAGTTCGCCGGCACTGCTACATTTTTGGTTCTATTTTGCATCAGGATTTCTATTTTTCAGAAAACTTGACATTCGTGCATTTATAAAGCGATAGAATTAAATAATAGAAAACTACTTTTTCATGTATCAAAAGAAATAAAAAACAACTGGACAGGTTAATGTCTTTTATAATACATGGTATAGCCCAGGCCTTTATACTCCTATTCAGAGGGGACCCTGAAACCTTTTCTGCAATCTTTACAACCCTGAAAGCAACAACATCTTCAATTTGCCTGAGCAGTATAATTGGTCTTCCAGTTGGTTTCGTTATAGGATTCCTGGATTTCCCGGGGAGAAAACAGCTGAAGGTGCTATTTGATACCCTTCTCTCTCTCCCCACGGTTGTTGTTGGACTGGTAGTTTATGGACTCCTTTCAAAAAATGGACCGTTTGGAGGGTACGGTTTGATTTATTCACTTCCAGCTATAATAATTGCACAGACAATTCTCATTCTTCCAATCGTGATTGCTCTAACATCATCTGCAATCGAAAACGCAGATGAACGGATGTATATTGCATTAAAATCTTACGGGCTTAAAGGGATTAAATTTTTTCTGGCAACAATTTACGAAATAAGAATCATGATAATCATGGCAATTATAACCGCATGGGCAAGAGCATTTTCAGAGGTAGGGGCATCTATAATCGTGGGTGGAAATATAAAATGGAAAACCAGAACAATAACAACCGCTATTGCACTTGAAGCAACGCGTGGAAACTTTGCACGGGCAATTGCTCTGGGGGTTGTACTCCTTGCAATTGCACTTCTCATTAACATACTTCTACACATCTACAAAAAAAGGGTTTGAAATTGAGAGATTCTAAACATTACAATATTCCACCTAAATACCATATAAAAGAGCTGAAAAAAAGCTATCCTACTGGATTTAATCTGTATATCCAGGAGCTTGTCATAAATCGTGGAGAAGTACTTGGAATCCAGGGTGAAAATGGCAGTGGTAAAAGTACCCTTCTTAAAATCCTTTCACTTCTAGAATCTCCCGACTCAGGAACAATACTCATAGATGGGGTTGAAGCAGGGAAAGAGAAGAATTCATTTTTGAATAATAAAATATCAATACTACCTCAGAATCCATATCTCCTAAAGCGTACAGTGTTTGAACAGGTAGCATTCCCGCTTAAGAAAACCCATAAATCAAGAGACACAAAGTCTTCCATTAAAAAAAGAGTCTACAGGGCACTCTCAGAAGTTGGATTGAAACCAGAGAAATACTCGAAAAGAAAATGGTATGAGCTTTCAGGGGGAGAAGCACAGAGAGTTGCCCTTGCATCAAGACTCATCACCAGCCCCAGCACGATAATACTTGACGAACCAACGACAGGATGCGATAAGGAAAGCATTGTAAAAATCAAAAGCACCATTACCAGGCTCTGGGAAAAAGAAAAACCAACAATAATTATCGCAAGTCATGATATTTACTGGCTAAGGTCAACATGCAGAAGGTTGATAAGACTTCATGAAGGGAAAATAATTACATCAGAGATGGAAAATGTAATTCCAGGGCCCTGGGAAGTAATAAAAGAAGGTATTCTCAGAAAGGTGCTTTCGGATGGGCAATGTATCTATGCCTCCAAAAACGGTCCCTTAGAGAATACACTGAAGGCAATCATCAAACCAAATGATATAGTGATTTCCACAAAGGAAGTAAAAAATATCTCGGCCCAGAACATTCTGAAAGGTTTTATTACAGGTATGTACCACGATAACTATGATAACACTATTAAAGTAGAGATTCGTATATCAGAATTGAATCTGATAAGTTTTATTACAACCCGTGCAATAGATCAGTTAAAAATTTACCCCGGCATGGAGATTTACGCAATCTTTAAAGCAACTGCTTTTGAATGGGTATAAATATCCAGGCAGAAAATTAAATTACTAGAATGGCTTGCTACTCTTACGTCTTATATATATCTCATCTACAGCAGCTCTATCTGAAATAGATAGAAGATATTCCACAGCATCCGCTATATCTTCAGGTGACATTAATATCTTTGGATCAAGATCCGGTCTTGCTATCATTGCAAGATCAGTTTCAACACCACCAGGCATAATAACAGAAACCCTTATATTATACTCCTGAGCTTCAACCGCCAGAGACTTGGTAAGACCCATAACCCCGTGCTTCGTTGCCGTATATGCAGATTGGTTGGGATATCCTTTAAACCCAACCACACTTGAGATATTAATTATATAACCTTTTTTAGCCCTCATCATAATCCTCATTGCCTGCTGGCAACACAGGAAAACTCCTCTGAGATTCACCCGATACAGTTCATCAAAACTCTCTACCGGAAAATCAACCAGAGAACCGAACCTTCCTATACCTGCATTATTTACAAGGATATCAAGCCTTCCTAATTCCTTCTTTATGAAATTAAAAAGTCTTTCAACCTGTTTTTCGTCTCCAACATCAGTACTGAATACCGATGATAGCCTATTTTTAGCCCGTATTTCTTCGCTAACCTTTTCAAGCTGCTCTTTTGATCTTGCCGCAAGAACCACATGAGCCCCAAGATCGGCAATCCTTATAGCTACACTGCGTCCTATGCCTCTTCCCGCCCCGGTTACAAGGGCTACCTGTCCTTTAAGATTTGGCCTCATACCCAGCCCCCTTTCACCTTATTCGCAACAATTCGTAAAATTCTCCAACGAGTTTCTCCAGCATTTTTCTATCCAGCCCTATCACTTCGGAGGATTCGGGATCCTCTTTCGATATATGCCTTAGCGCAAGATATATAAGTCTTGCCTCATTATCCGATAAAACAACCACGTGTTTTGTTATTGTTTTGGCCTTCATATTACCACCCGGGATGTTGGGTATTAAAGATCCACAAGCCCCATTCCGCCCTCTTTATTCCGAGAGGGTTTGGAGGGTTTGATCCTTTTGAGCAGATCCAATGCATTATTGATAAACTCCTCGTCGAGATCCCCGCTTATTGCCCCGATCTTTTTCTCTCCATTCTGCCTGATTGCATAAAATGCGCAAAACTCATAATCCTGGTACTCTCCAAAACCATGCTCGCTGCAGTATCTAGCAAGCACTCCATTCAGAAGCTCGGCGTAAACTCTATCAATATCTTCTTCTCTCATAGCTCGATTCCTTTTTTACTTTCTAACATTACCATGTTTTAAGTAATAATCAATGGAAAAGATATCTGACTATATCTCCATCCTGGATTACATAATCCTTCCCTTCATATCTAAGTTTTCCCCGCTCCTTTATTGCATGCTCGGATCCCATTTCAACAAGATCCGAGTAATTG
>Ga0190360_1000781_pt1 | contig 17071 bp, 17 predicted proteins | sample 48721834_MG_FD_161271 | JGI IMG/M metagenome (GOLD analysis project Ga0190360, IMG submission 161271) | Hydrothermal vent microbial mat bacterial communities from Southern Trench, Guaymas Basin, Mexico - 4872-18-3-4_MG | ecosystem: Environmental > Aquatic > Marine > Hydrothermal vents >... | reverse complement strand
GAAGCATCCTCGATCGGGGAAGCTCCCTCTTGTCCCTGATCTCACCTGAAGGGATCCATACCTCGGGCAAGGTGCCGGTCCTTTGCAGGATGTTCAACCCCCTGGCATCAAGTTTATCACTTTTGTCGATCATCCCCATCATCACCTTCGCCTTTCTGGCGTGAACGAGCCTGGGTCTCAATCCTTGGGCCTCTATCTCATCCACCACCCAGTACCAGCTCCCTATGGTCTCAAGAGCTACAGGTGTACCGGGCTCAAATCCCTCCAGGAACTCAAGGAAGATCCCCCTCCTGTGGGGGATCCTTCCCTCCCAGAGCTCCCTTCCCGATGCATCCTCCACCCTGGCGAAGGTGTAGCGCCTGTGGCAATCAAAGGCTATATAGTTCATCGTGCCCTCCTTTTAAGTTTTCCCAAAGCCTACCATGTCTTGGGAGGGCACGCGCTTTCATGGAATCAGGGCAGGTTGACAGTGCCACCATATAGCCAATGTTGACAATACGTTAAGTTTCTTCTAAGATTGGATTAAAATTAAACAATATGGAGAAACGAGACGTAAGATCCCACAGATTTATCTTTTGCGATAGGCCCTCCTCGCTGATGAAATCAGAGAGCGCTTCGATGCGGAACATCCCCGCATCGTCGCCGACTACACCGGAGGCACAAAGGCGATGTCGGTGGCTTTGGCCCTTGTGGTGATGGTCGAGGAAGACTGGGAGCTGCATCTGAACAATGGGCCACGGGTCGACCTGGTAAAGGTCAAGGAGGGCGACGTCCCCATATTGGTCAACAAATGGGAGGTGTTTGCAGACCGCGTTCTTAACGCTATCAGCGGGATTTTTTCCCGTTATGATTATGCCGGGGCTGCTGAACTTGCCTCTGATGCCTTAAGACGTCCCCTTTCCGAGGAGCGACAAAATCATTTTCAGCGCATCTATACCTTAGCCAGGGCCTTTGAAGCCTGGGACAGGTTCGACTATGAAGAAGCCTACAAGCTATTGGAGCCCTTTGCAAAGGATTTTGTCGAGCATAAGATTGCCCTTGAGCGCATCTTGGGGCGCAGCGAAAAGATCAGCGGATACGAAAAAGTGGGAGACCTGATCCGAAATGCTGAGCGCCGTGCTGTTCAATGTCGTTACGATGGTGCTGTGGCAAGGTTATATAGAGCCCTGGAGCTTTTCGCCCAGTTGCGGCTTAAGCAGATTCTGTCCCGTAGAGGAATCTGAAAAGACGGATGCAGAGGAAGAATTTAAGATTTCCTTAAGAAGTCTCCCTGAAGGGGTAAGAGACAAGTATCGGCCTTATGCTGACAAAAGAGTACTGAAAATCGGACTTATCAAGGATTATGAACTTTTGGCTGACTTAAGGCATCCGGTGGGCTGTTTATTTCAGAAGCAAAGAAAAAAGGTGCTCAATGGGTTGAAACGGCGGAACTATTCCATTCTAGCACACGGGCTATCACCCCTCAGAGACATAGAATATAACGACGTCCGGGATACGATCAATGGATTTATCAAAAAGGCGGCTGCCGAGCTGAAGGTGGAATTTCGGGTCCCTCAACTGCCGAGAGAATTTTAAGGGCCTGCTCTTTGACAATTTGGCAACCCTTTTTTGAGGCTGTCTTGTGTCTCAAAGGCAACGTGGAAGTGTGATGTGAACATTTCCAATACTGACCGAGAGGAGGAGCAAGGTTTTTCATTCCCCTTCACAATCCTGCCCCCTCTTTCTAACCGGTTGAAATCATTGAAAAATTGAAGGGGGTCTGTTAGGAATCAGACCTGTAAAAGAAGGGATTGCGACCTCGCGATAGACGATCCCTGTTTCTCGATGCCGATATATCGTTAGGAATCAGACCTGTAAAAGAAGGGATTGCGACTCCTCCAGGCGCCTACGAGTAGCCCGGGCCTCGTCCCGTTAGGAATCAGACCTGTAAAAGAAGGGATTGCGACCAATACACGCTCGAGCTCCTCAAGCTTCTCACGCGTTAGGAATCAGACCTGTAAAAGAAGGGATTGCGACGGCATGTGAGGATGAAGGTGTCCTGTGACTCGTAGACGGTTAGGAATCAGACCTGTAAAAGAAGGGATTGCGACACCTGAGGCCGGGAGCGGTGCAGCGGCCCTACTTACTGTTAGGAATCAGACCTGTAAAAGAAGGGATTGCGACGATAACGCCCTTTTCATGATTGTCGAGCAACATGTAAGTTAGGAATCAGACCTGTAAAAGAAGGGATTGCGACGTTTTGCTCCGGTAAGGAGGGGTCTGATCTTTTCTTCGTTAGGAATCAGACCTGTAAAAGAAGGGATTGCGACGACGACCGGGACGGGGATGTCCTCCAGGTGGAACTCGGCGTTAGGAATCAGACCTGTAAAAGAAGGGATTGCGACGGGGCCTTTGCTGTGCCCCGATTTCAACGGGTCGGGGCGGTGGTTAGGAATCAGACCTGTAAAAGAAGGGATTGCGACGATGTCTTTTAAAAATAGCCTTCTTTTCGAGGGCTTCGTTAGGAATCAGACCTGTAAAAGAAGGGATTGCGACTTGTTGTCCTGTCCACTTCATCTCCATCCTCCTTCCCCTTCCCGTTAGGAATCAGACCTGTAAAAGAAGGGATTGCGACGAAGTTTTCATAAATAAGTTTTACTGCTTCTGGCTGAGTTAGGAATCAGACCTGTAAAAGAAGGGATTGCGACCCAAAGATTTGGTCAATCTTCTCTTTTGTTAGCTTTGTTAGGAATCAGACCTGTAAAAGAAGGGATTGCGACTCCCTTTCGGGAGAGCCCCTGGATTGTCACGGCTCCAGGGGTGTTAGGAATCAGACCTGTAAAAGAAGGGATTGCGACCACTTCAGGTATCTTGAACTTGAAAAGTCGCTCTTGCGCCAGTTAGGAGTCACCTGTTTCTGATTCATCCCGACCATATCGACACCTTCGAGCGCATCACGGCGGTAGAGAAGCGCGGGGTGCTCAACACCCTCTCGCTGGCCATGAAGAAGCTGCTCGACTAGGAGGTGCCGCAGGACCGACCCAGTCTCATCACCTACGACAGTTATTGGGAAACCCTGCGCCGCAACCCGGCCTTCTATGCCATGCGCGCCATCCGCGAAGTGAAAGGGGTGATCGATTGTAGCCATCTGCTGGAATCCCGTGTCGAGCAGGCCTTCACGTGGCCGGCGTACAAGCCCATGGTGCTCCTCATCATTCACGCGGTGTCGGTACACCGAGAGCCTGAACAAGAAGAAAGAGACAAGCCAAGGCGAAATCCGCAAAGTGACCAAACCAACGGCCGGCCTTTGGAAAACGAATGGGAAGGAGGCACGGCCCTATGCCGCATCATGTGGAGGTACAAATGAGACTAACAATCAAAACATTAACCCTCTTGTGGACCGGCGGTGTAGACGGCAAGGTAGACCGTATCCACGAGACCGGCATCCTCGGGAGCCTGCGCTGGTGGTACGAGGTTATTGTGCGCGGGCTGGGCGGAAAGGCATGTGATCCGACGAGCAACGACCGTTGTAAGTACGATCCAAGAGACTCGCGCCCGCCAGAAGAGCAACTATGTGCGGTGTGTTATCTATTTGGTGCCACCGGCTGGCGGCGGCGGTTTCGGTTGGAGGTGGTGGAAACAGACGTCTCGGATGCCCAAATTGATCACACTATTTCTTTGAGCAATCGCCTGTACACAGACTATAAAGGGAATCAACGTGCGCCGACCTGGTATTTTCGTGATCCAACTCAGTCGGGCGAGCCGAAGCCCAATACACCGAAACAAGGGCGTTTCATTATCCAAATCCAAAGTCTGACTCCAGAGTTTAACTCGCAAGTTATCGCCGGACTCATCCAGTTCATCGCCGATTGGGCTTCCCTTGGTGCGAGGGCACAGATGGGGTTTGGAGTAATTGCGTTGCCCAGCGGTCGCATCGACACGCAGCCGCTTTATGACTGGCTCATACGTGCAGCCGGCCACTGCACCTACACAGACTTGCCCTCGCTACGCAACATCTTTCTGGCGCGTATCTCGCCCAAGAATGATAAACCTTTCAGCGAGCAGGACACCTTCAACCTGAAATATGACCTGCGCCGGCTGTTCGCAAACAACGAAAGAGTTCGCCATTTCATTATGGGGACAGCCAAATGCAAGAGGATAGCCGCCAAAGTCAAAATGTCGCGACCCTACAATAACGCCAAGGAAATGCGCGTGTGGGGGTGGATACCGGAGGAAGCGAAGGTTTATCAGGGTTCTTGGGATCGGAACAAGGTTGTAAACGCTATTTATCACTATCTGAAGAGAAGCTACAATGTGCAGGTCTGGCGTGAGATGAACGCGTCCAGGGATACTGTAACGCCCAACAACGACGCTCTGGCGTTTTTGCGGAGTTTACTTGGCCTGAGGGAGGAAGATCATGCGGCGTGACTACTATGCTTTCCGAAATTCAGAGTTGAGCAAAAGCCTGAACGATTTTGAAAAGGCGTATGATAATCTTGAGAAAGCGAAAAAGGAAAAAGACAAAAAGGCTCGCAAGCAGGCAAAACAAGAAATGAACAATGCCGCCAAACAAGCAACTTCGATTGAACCGCACCTGGCTTATCTCTGGTATTGGGCTCAAAGAGAAGAAGCAGAAAGGCAGAAACAACAGGAAAAATCAAGGCGGTTCTCGGAACTCGCCAACGCCATCCGCGATGCCTGGAAAAAACATCTGGCTGTCGTTGATGCCCATCCAGCACCTCAAGCACATTTTGACTTCCGAAAGCTACCAGATACTTTTCGCTTCGTGCCCAAACCGGGTAGTGATAGCGTTGCCCGCCTTCCTCGGCTCAGCTTCTTGCTATACATTCCATTTCGTCTCCAAAAACCCTATCTCAGCGAGGACGAGCGTGACTTCTATCTGATCGACAACCCACTGCGCAGGGAGAAGGTCTTCCAGACGCCGATGGTCGCCTCGACCAGTTGGAAGGGCGCGCTGCGATCTGCCATGATACAAAAATTAGCGGCAGATTTGCATTCAGGTCGTAAGAATGAAAGTGACTTCTTAGAAGAGCGCCTACGCTTATACCGTTTGTTTGGCAATGAGAAAGATGGGGTATCTGAATTCCTCAACAGAGCGTTAACCTTGCATCGTGTTGGACCTCCGCCCACAGAGAAGCAACAGAGAGAAGAATGGGAAAAACGTTATGAACAAATCTATAAGCAGGTAGCCCACGAATTTGAGGAAAAAGTACGTGCAAAGGGATATCGCAAAGAAAACGTTGAGGGTTTCCAGGGCTGTCTCTATTTCTTCCCCACCTTTTTCGACAACATCGGTCTCGAAGTCATCAACCCGCATGACCGCAAAACCGGCGTGGGCGCTCGGGGGCCAATTTTAGTGGAATGCGTGCCGCAGGAAACCAAAGGCGAATTGGTTTTGCTCTACGTTCCGTTTAGTCCCAGTGAGCAAAAGGAGGACGAAAGACGCGCCCAGGTTGCCAAGGACCTGGAAGCGGTGGCCGAGGGCATTCGGGCGATGCTCACCACCTATGGTTTTGGTGCCAAAACCAGCAGCGGGTACGGGGTGGCAAAAAATGAGTTGGATAGGAAAGGGAAACTCATTACTCATGTCCCATCAGAGACATCACGAGTACAGAAAGAATTTTCCACTCTAAGTGAACTTTGCCAGGTGGCGCGGCACGTAGCGGGTGAATTGCAAAAAGGAGGTGAGATATGACCACCGATCAGAAGACAGCACAACGACGGGCGCTTCTGGAGGCGGAGCTGAAACGTTACGTCGAACGGCCACGGGAAGCGTACGACCCTGAACGCATTTTGTTGTTTGGATCGCTGGCCTCAAACAATGTGGAAGAATGGTCCGATATCGACCTGGTGATCATCAAAGAGACTAAGAGCAGGTTTTTGGACCGCATCCGCGAAGTGATGCAATTGCTTCGTCCCCAGGTCGGCGTGGACATACTGGTTTACACGCCGGATGAATTCGCGCTTGGTCAAAGAGAGAGCCTTTGTGCGCCAGGAGATCCTCGAAAAAGGAAAGGTGCTGTATGAGCGAAGCAAGTAAACGTTGGCTTGATTTTGCATATCAAGACCTGCGTATGCCTGAATTAGCCATGAGGGAGACATTGTACAACCAGGTCTGCCTTAAAGCCCAGCAGTGTGCGGAAAAAGCAATCAAAGAGCCGCAGGCCCACCAGGGACAAACGCCGCCGCGCACGCATCGTCTGGCCGATCTGCTAGGTCTGCTTGATCTCAATCCGTTTGCAGAACAGCAATTTGAAGTGCAGTTGTTGGATCGTTTCCACATTCCGACCCGTTACCCAGAGGCCCTCCTCGGTTCATTACCTGAAGGGCTGACCAATGCGCAGGATGCGAAGGAGGCCCTGACCATAGCCAAACAAATAATGGACCGATCGAACAACTTATTCAGGAGGTGAATAACGACCATTGATTTGCCCGTGCTGGCGGATAAACGGAACTGACTGCTGTGCCTGGCATAACGCAATAGGTGGTTGAGGAATAGTACAAGGGAGGTACGTCATGAGCCAACTGCATCTTGAGATTTTGGCCCAACATCGCGATGCACTCCTGCTGGCGGAGGTGGCGGCGTGGTTACATATGTTGGGAAAATTCCATGAAGATTTCTTGAGGGGTAATTATAATCTTGATGTTCGAATTCCGCCAGATTTGGCACAAGACTTCCCGAGTTTGAATGACATACTGACAGATGACTGGACAGGAAAAATCTGGGACAAGTTAGGTGTATCTGAATTACAAGCGAGTTCTCTGACTATTTTCGACCTAATTAAGGAACACAAAAATCGCAATGCGCCAACAGGATTGCAACGATTGATGCAGGATGCTCACGGGCGCGGCTCGGGCACAGAGAAAGGCGTTCTTAATCGATTCTTTTCAGAGCAACAGCATCACGTTTTTCTCTGCACTGCGGTTGGGGATGAACGACTTATTGATTTGAAAGAAGTAGAAAGTCAGCGGCACGATTTGTACCAATTTTTACAAGATAAACTTCAAGAACTAAAAAAGGAATTACAGGGACCAAATGGGAACGTAGACTGGTCAACTTTTCGGGGTGAGTTTATCGCCCAGATAGAAAAGGCGTTTCGACTGAGTGCTGCAGAGACGCGACGTCCTATCAACGACGTCACGTTATTTGACCAGACCGCTGCCAGCGTCGCTTTTTTCAAAGCAGCACTGGCGCAGAACTTGTTGCGCGGTTGGCATGACCCACTACAAAGTGATCCAGGCAAAAAGTATCACTGGCGCATTTTGCGCGTAGGCCTGGATGGGCTGCAATTTTGGGGGAAATCGGCAAAATTGACCGATTTGCTGGGGCGCAAAGGGCCTGTTAAAAGCGGACTGGATGCCGTAAAACAACTCTTCGAGCAAGACTATCCACTTGCCACCGAGATTTACCGCGATGAAAACGGCAGCTTGTTTATTGTGCCGGATGTTGATGACCTGCTCGAAGCATCACTCGAGGAAGGAACTTTGCAAAAACGCTTGCAAGAAATCGCACAAGAAAGACTGGAAAATGAGGCCCAATTTGCGCTAATGTTGAGCAATCCCACGCGCAACATGCTTTCTTTTGGGCAACTGGCAAACGAGAAATTACCGCCGCCTTCCGTAAATCCACAAGCTGGGGATTCGATATGGAAGTCGCTGAAAGATGAAGAAAGGACCGATATCTGTACTGTATGTGGCATGCGCCCACAAGGGTATGCCGGGAATGGTCAACCGCTCAACCAAAAAGCGCTACAACGCAATGTTTGCGGCATTTGCGAACGCCGACGTGTTGATCGGGCTTCCGAATGGGCAGGCAAACTTCAAACAACCGTCTGGACTAACGAAGTATCTGACACAAACGGACGTTTGGCACTGATGGTAGGCCAATTTGCTTTGGATGATTGGCTGACCGGCCAAGCATTTAAGAGCATCATGGCATTTGACCCATCAACTCGGAATGTGAGAGATCCAAAGCGAAACAACGGGCAATATCGTTTTGATTATCTGCGGCTTATCTCCGAAATCCAGCGAGCGCTCTTGCCCGAAAACCTGAATCAAAAATTGGGTAAATGGGTGCGATTGCTACATAACCTTTTACTTAAAGATGCGCGCGGCGGGTTGAGCAAGTTTCCTGATATATACAACCTGTATGTTGGTGACACCGACCTGAATCGAAATACAGAGGAAGCCCATTTGTTCGCGTTGTCCTTGATGCGCCAGCAGCCTTCCCCGGCCCGCATTCGCCGGATCTGGGAGACGACTCGCAATTTCTGGCAGGAAGTGCTGCCTACCGATCAAGATAGGGACCTGCTTCAATCGCTGACAGGCAAGGTGATCGGAGTAGCCGGTCCACGCTTTGAAATCAGGGGAGGGCTTCAGCCCGGACAGGCTGGTGATACCTTAGGTCCCTACCACGCCTACGAACTGGTACTGCCCCGTGGCGTGAAACTAAGCGTGGTCTGGGATGCGAAAAACCAACGGTTCATCACTGCCGATAACTTGGCTTACCTCAGCAGCGACCGGCAACTGGGCAGACCAGTGAAAGATGTCCTTCAAAGTGGTGTGGAGCTCACGATCAAGGAGCCGGTCGGCTACGGCGCCAAAAACAAGGTATGGGGAACTATCACGATTCAAGAGGTCCAGGAACTCCCGGAACGGTATCTGCCTGCCATTCCCATTCTTGCCGAACCGCGCACCTTTATGGCTCTGGTCCCGGCTGAGAAATCGTTAGAAGTAATCAGACGCATTAAAGAGAAATATGAGCATGAGATGGGGAAAGTACGTAATCGCCTGCCCCTGCATCTGGGGTGCGTCTATGCCCATCGTCGTACACCCATCCGCGCCCTGTTGGATGCTGGCCGGGCAATGCTTGGCTATCAAGCACGGCCACAACCATGGGAGATCAAAGATGTCCGCAAAAGTGCAAAAGATGTAACATTAGAGCTCGAACACAACGACCATCAGATCCAGTGGTGCATCCCATTGAAAATGGGTGATGGCCAAATAGAGGACCAGTGGTACCCTTACTTCTTCTTGGAAACAGGCGGTGATGACAGCAAAGCAGATGCAGGCAACCGTCGGGCGGTCAAGGTACCCTGGCCGATGGACAATGGACAGGTGCGCGATGGCTGGATTGTCCACGCGGCCGATTTACGTATCGGCGAAATAACGTATCTGTGGCCATCCACCTTCGACTTCGAATTCCTCGACACCACCGCCCGCCGTTTTGAGATCCACTACGACGAGGACGGTCGTCGCCCGCGGCGCACTCGGCCCTTCTACTTGGAAGACCTGGACCGCCTGGAGACACTCTGGGGCTATATGAAACGCCTGACCAAAACCCAGCGCCACCAGGTGATCCGCACCATCGAGGCCACCCGCGAGGCCTGGTACGGGCATGACCCCGACGGCCGGTCCACAAGCGATGAGGTGTTCAAGCAATTCGTGGCCGACACCCTGGCCGGGGCAAGATGGCCGAAGGACCAACCCTGGAGTGATATCCCCCCGGACTGGCACAAAAAACTCATCCAGGCCGGCGTGCGCGGCGAACTGGCCGACCTGGCCGAACTGCACATGGAAATCCTGAAAGAATAAGGAGGGAAAGATGGCAACCTACAAACGGCAACGATATCTCCTGATGACCACCGACCCCGTCCACATCGGCACCGGTGGCTACCGCCTGGGCCGGGTGGACAACAGCATCGTGCGTGAGCCGGGCACGCGCATCCCCAAGATCCCCGGCACCAGCCTGCATGGCGCGGTCCGCCACTACGCCGCGCAGCTCTACAAGACACCCAAAGCGGCCGGTCAGAGCCAGGACGATGTGGCAAACCCAGACCAGAATCCCGTTTGCTACACGTTCGGCTACATTAAGAAAACTGGCAATAATGATGAATCCAAGGCCTACTCCGGCGTGGTCAACATCTTCGACGCCCACATACTGCTCTTTCCGGTGCACTCCATGGCCGGGCCGGTGTGGGTGAGCACGCTGGGACGGCTGAAAGAGGCTGGCTTCACGGTCAAGAAAGATGGACAGCCTCTTGCCGAAGACCCTGCAAACGGTGCTGCTTTTCTGTCCTGGGATCAAAAAGACCCGATCAACCTGGGCTGGCTGATGGTCAATGTGGAGGGTCAGGTGACGGTGACCCCGCCGGACAAGAGCAATTGGCAGGATGAAGAGCGCTGGCAGGCCGTGGCCGACCGTATTGCCCTGGTAAGCGAAGCGCTCTTCAGCCACGTGGTGAACAGCAACCTGGAAGTGCGCACTTCGGTGAGCATCAATCCAGAGACCGGTGCAGCCGAAGAAGGCGCTCTCTTCACCTACGAGGCTCTGCCCGGCGCCACATTCCTGACCCTCGAGGTCGTGCTGGACAATTATCGGGATGGTGACGAGGAATACCGCGGGATCTTTCCATCTCAAGAAAACCTTGAAAAACGGAAAGCGATCATTGAGCAGAAACTTAGCGACAACTTGAAACCAGAAGAAAAGGAACGGCTCGAAAAGGAAATGGAGGCCATCGATCAAGAATTGCGACACATCGAAGATCTTGAAATAGAAGACCCCAAAAAGTGGAAATCGCCTCTGGATGTGGTGCGGGCTGGCCTGCGGATGATCGAATGGCTGGGCGTGGGCGGCATGGGCACCCGCGGCTTTGGACGGATCGCTATTGTGGGCGAGCCTATCGACCCAGAGAAATACGGCCAATCTTCCAGCGGGAGCAGCCAACAATCCGCAAGTGAGGAGGTTTCGCCATGAGCAATCAGGCCCAACTCAACTTGGATCGGCTGGCGGCAAAGCACGCGCAGGCAATTGTGCGTCGTATTGTGGACGAGGAAGAAACCCAGAGGGACAAAGAACCTGACAAGAAGAAAACCAAACAGCAGTTGAGCAACGATACCGACAACACCGTCACCAAAGCCCTGGGCGTGTTGCAGGAAAACGGCGTTTACGCCTGCTTTCTTTACCTGCTGGCCAAAGAGAAGGAAAACGGCAAGGTGGTCGCTGAAGAAATGCTCAATCTGCTGGAAGGATTGAGATTTGGCTGGCGGGCCCCGAAGAATAATGGAAAGACTGACAGCCGAGCCGAAGTTGTGCTGCCTTTTATCAGCGACACCGTAACAGAAAACTTGGAGCGCTTGCTGTTGGCCAAGGAGACCCTGGAACAGATGCTGATCTACGCCCGCTACGGGGCTAAAGCACGCGGTCAAGGGGGTGGCAATGACCTGGAGAGCTTATGAAGTGATCCTGCGTTTGCGATCCCCTCTGCACAGCGGTTGGCGCAAGGTGGGCAATTTGCAGATGACGCGGCCTTACGTCACGGGCCGGATGCTCTGGGGAGCGCTGACCATGCGCTTAACGCGCGATGCGCTCCAGGGACGTGGCGCGGCGACCGACTCGAAGGACTACCAAAAAATCGGAGAAGTGGTTCATCGAGATTTGGCCTTTACCTATTTTTATCCGGCACTAAAATCGAACAACGGCCATGAGGTCGTGTGGCCCTGGGAAGACGAGAGCACATTCCGCCGCCGCTTTCTCAGCAGCTACCAGGGAACGGCGCTGTCTTATCCGCAACAATCTGCCGCCGAAGGCATGCTGCACGAAGTCGAGTTTATCTCTCCCCACACATTGGACACCGGTGCAGCCGTCTTTCTAAAAGGCTACGTGTTTGAGAAGAAGGGCTGTACCCTGAATTGGCAGTCAGCCCTCAAGCGGTTGCAACTCGGTGGCGAGCGCGGCTACGGCTGGGGGGCTGTTAAGCGTGTAAAGGTTTCACCGCTTCAGGGTAACCACCTGTTTGATGGTCAAATAACCTTTAAAATTAACAAAGGACGCCCCGTGATTCACCTGCCAGAAAATAGCCACCTGCTCGCCCACACCATTACTTGGGATACGCAGTCGGTTATGGGGGAGGTGGAACCATTCGTGGGGCGGGAATGGCGCTCAGACGATCCCCATCGTCGTTATGCAGGGCAATACGTCGCATTTAACGACGTCTGCTTTACTCCAGGAAGCGTTGTGAACAAAACGCTTGATTTTGAGATACAAGAGTTTGGTGTATGGCAAGTACTGGACGATAAGGGGTAATGTCGCCAAAGGGGTGCGCCCAACATATTGCTGCAGCCGACTCGCTCTTTCCGCTGCGCGTGCGGTTGATGCACCTGCCGACAGACGGGAATCGGTGTCACTATGAATCCGAGCATTTGTGATGCCATCCGAGAGCGAAGAGTAATTCGCTTTTTCTATGGTGGAGGTTATCGTCTCGTAGAGCCACATTGCTACGGCGTCAGTAGAGACGGGAGGGAATTGCTTCGCGCTTATCAGATTGGCGGCCATAGCGAGTCTGGACAATCTGAAGGCTGGAAGCTCTTTCGTCTCGATGGTGTGAGCGATCTCATTGTTACTGACAACTATTTCCAGGGGCCGCGTCCTCTTTACAATCCCAACGACAAAGCGATGGCTACCGTCTACTGATGTTTGTGATGGTGAAAAGCGCTTGTGTAGCAGCATAAATTTAGAAAGGGAGTGATCAGATGAAGGAAGTCATCGAAAAGCTTTTCCAACGGATGGTGCTGATCTCAACCCAAGAGATAGACAAAATGAAGAAGGAGCTCTTAGTTGCCGCCGAGCACGGGCCTGAGGCGGTCTACAGATATTTTGAGAAAGTAGGTCAAGCGCACGTTGAAAAGGCAGAAGAATTGGCTAACCAGATAAAGGGCCAGATCGGGGTCTCGTGATGCCATATCGAATCGAGAAGATCGTAGCGGAAGGGTTCCGAGGTTTTCGCAAGAAGAGCGAACTCAAATTCGAGCAGCCCCTTGTTATTCTGTACGGACCTCAGCGAAGCGGGAAGAGTAGCGTTCTAAATGCTCCCGTGTGGGCGTTGATCGGGTCCGAGGCTACTAAGGTGAACCTGGGTCCGGTCCAGATTCGTGAGCGGGCTGGGTGGTTGGCAGAGAACCTGGAAGCGAGAGATTGCAGGGTGGAGATAGTACTTCGGGAAGCTAACGGCAGTGGTAGGTTGGTTATCGAACGGAGCAGGGGTCGTGACAATTATGTAGTCCGACGTAATGGCGGCGAGGTAGAGGAAACGCCTTTGGCTGCGCTACGTCTGACCCTTGACGGACTGGTCTCCTCGGTATTTCTTCCTCAAGAAGTGGTTCGCGCAGCGCTTTCGGTGGAGCCACGGCACCGTCGGGCAATTTTCACGCAGCTTGCCGGTCTGGAGGACCTTCGATCCCTGGAGGAGTGCTTGAAGAAAGCACGGGAAAAATTGGAGAAGTCGGCCGATAAGGTGGCGCGGCTGAGAGAGGAGATTGACACTGCGGTCAAGGCTCAAGTCTCCATACAAACGAGGAGGATCAAAGAACTTTCGGAGAGAGTGCGCACGCTCGGCCTACCAGACGAGGCTCTCTCCCCTGACGGGGTAAGAGCTCTGGTCGAACAAGCCGTGGTGGCGCTGGAGGAGTTTTGCAGGAAGTACAGTATGGAAATGCTCACCCTTCCGGACGTTGGTGGCCCCGACGAGCTACCAGGGTTCGTCGGGCAAGTGCGTTCTGCGTTATCGAAATTCGAAGCTAGCAGCCCCGAGACACGTAGGCAGAAGGATCTTTACGAAAAGCAACACGAGATCGAAGGTCTCGTTTTGGAACTGCAAAAGATCAAGGTAGAGAGAGAACAGATCAATAGTCAAAGGCAGAAAATTATTAAGAGCCATGGTACCGAGGAAGACCTGAAGCTGGCGATTCAAGAATTGGAAGAGGAACTGCAGAAGATCGATGATGAGATTGACCGGGCCGGAAAGTATCTGAAGATGATCCAGGAGGCTCTTGCCTACTTCGATACCCTTCCTGAAGTAAAGGAAATGGAGTGCCCCGTTTGCCGGAAGGCACGCGTTACTGTGGCGCATGTGCGCCAGCATCTGGCAACCGAGATTGGAAAGGCAGGCCTTGAGCCGCTACGTCGCCGCAAGGAAGAAATAGACAAGAACCTTCGCCAGAAACGAGAGGCTCAAAAACAACTCCTCGATCTGGCGAAGCAGGATAGAAAGCTGGAAGAGAGACGGGAAGAGCTGGTCAAGAAAGTCGGGGAGCTGCGCGGACAACCAGTAGAAGCGCACGAGTCCATTGACCTGGTTCTGGAAAAGATTAAACGGAAAATAGACAGTGAGTTGAAGAAACTTGAGGGGTTGCTTGAAGCTCGAAACGAAGCAATAAGCCATGTTCGACAAGAGCTGGACAAGCTGGGCGTTGTGGATCAGTTGCATCGAGAAAACCTACGCTTGGAGGAGCTCGACAATATCCCGAACCTGCCAGAGTACCGTGATCTCCTTGAAGTAGAAGACGGGCTGGAGCGTCACGTGGGGCTTTTGACAGAGCTGGAACGCTGCGTGAGCGAAGAGATCGAGCAGGCCTTCCGTGAGAAGTTTGCGGCTCTGAAAGATAAGGTTAATGAACTTTATCGAAGGCTCGTCGGTCGAGAGGATTTTCCTGAAATATGGATCGATGTGAAGAACTGGGAGGTTCTGGCTAGTGCAGGTAAGACGGGGATTGGGGTCACGCGGGTATTCAATGTTGGAGACATAACGGCGGTAGCCCTCTGCCTTTTCCTCGCAAGCGCCATGCGAGCGAGCCATGACGCCGGTTTCATACTACTCGATGATCCCATCCAGAGCCTCGACGAGGAGCACGAGACGCGTCTAGCGGAGATCCTGGCGGAACTGGCCGAACAGCGCCAGGTGGTCGTGTCGTGTAGCCGAACTTCCTTCCTCAAGGCCCTGGAGACCGCTGGCACAGTGAGCCGCCAGGTGATTCGCCTTGCTGCATGGGACAGCGATCGCAGTTGCCGCTTTGAAGGGGAGGCGACGGAGGACTGATACCGTGAAGCCAAGCGTTCTTGACGAAATTGTTCGCTTCCGTCAGGCCAGAGGCGAGGGACCGGCCGGGAAGTTCCTCCAGCGGATGTTAGCGCTGGCCTTCATCAGGGCGGGGTATCCCGTTGAGGAGGAGCACACTGTTGAGGGGCCTGACCTGCTGGTAGACCAATTCCAGATCGAAGTGAAGACCACTACAGCAGAGCCCTTCACGATTCAGCGCAAGGACATAAAAGACATTGAAGAAGCGGCCAAGAGGAAGAAGATCCCAGTTCTGGCACTTCTCGAATGCTCATCGTTTCGAGGTTGGACTGTGGTCTTTGCTGAGGGGTTGACCGAAGGAAGCTACCGTCGTCGAGACCTTGCACTCCGGCAAATCCCTGATCTGGAGAAAGCAGCCAACGATCACTTCGATGCAGTAGTTGAAGCTTGGATGCCACTTCTGAACGAGAACGCGAACGCCGCTTTTGATAAAATGGACGAAAGGCGCCGAAGGGGGCAGTGGCAGCCGTGAACCTGTGGCCAAAACACTGCCAATCGCGCCTAACGCCCAGCATCAGCGGCGGCGCGTAGCGCCGTCCGCTGCAAGCTGTTGTTAGGCGGCTATAGCCGGGCCGACGACACCATCAGGTTGAGGCAAACAATGTTCCGAGCTGTCACATTGCCACATAACGTTCCAGGACGGCTCTACCTGCATAGTATGCCGGGACGCTATGAGCAGTGGGAGGATTTTACTGCTGAAGCGAGCCGGTGCAACATTCAGACTATCGTGTGCCTTGCTCCCGACGAGGAGATTGAGGAGAAGTCCCCATTGTACGCAACCGCCATCAGGGGTGGTCCCATCAGTTACTCGAGAAAATGCTTTCCAATCCTGAACCACGGAGTTCCTAAGGAGCGAGATCAATACGCTGACTTCGTCATGGACATTGCAAAGTTGTTGCGCTCGGATGAGACGATTTTAGTGCACTGTGGTGGTAGGATTGGACGCACCGGCACCTTTGCTATCTGTTTGTTGCTTGCTCTAGGCGTCAACCGTGAGGAGGCAGAGAGGACGGTCAACGACGCAGATTCTCATCCGGAGACGGACGAACAAAGAAGTTTCATAGATTGGTTCGAAAAGAGGCTCATTGCAGAATAACATACTGCCTAACACCCGCTGCAACTGACCCGCCTCCGTGGTCGTTAGCAGGAGGAATAATAATATGAGACTCCTGCAAAAGTCGTGGCTTCTTCTCTGAAGAGATGATAAAACTGCGTCCGACCACGGAAGTTGACGAGGAGGGTCACCGTTGTACGGTTATAAGGCCCACGTCACCCTTGACCGTAAGAGCGAGTTCATAAGGGAGGTGAAAGTGACCCCGGCCAATGTCCACGATTCCTCTATGTTTGATGTGATGATCCAGGGGGATGAGGAGGCGGTCTTTGCCGACAAGGGCTACTGGAGGGAATCCCGGAAACATACCTTGAGGGTATTTGGAATATACTGTGGGATCATGGACAGGGCCAAGAGGAATGCCTCCCTTTCTCGGAGGCAGAGCAAGAGGAACAGGAGGCTTTTCAAGAACGGGAGGCAGAAAGCAGGAGAAAACCCATGGTGGCCCTTTATTAGATACCCTTAGATTGGGCCTTTAGCCGAAATGTTTGCAAAAAATTTCATCAAGGGTTCTCATGCATGGTACTTTTTCAGGGTCTCTAAACATATTAAACAAACACTTGATGCAATTTTACACAAAATAGTTATGGACGAAGCGGTTCATGTTTCATTTGATTTCCTAAATAATGAAGAGAAAGAAGCATAAAGCGGCGAAAAACCGCATTAAAAGTCGGCGGGCTGAAGGCTTCGTCGCTTTCCTCCTGGCCCTCACTTCGTTCGGGTCGTATAAGAGGCGTGTATGCGGTTCGCTACGCTCAGGGCTTCGCACACCCGCCGCCCGATAGGTGAAATTTCCCGAGGTGGTAAGAAATGTGTGAGTTACTAGCAATGTCATTTAACCTGCCAGTAAGACCAAATATTTCATTTAGGGGATTTCGCCAGGTCAAGTCCCAAATTTCCTGTAAAAAGGGTGGCCGAGGCTATCAATTACACACCTCCTCTAATTCTTGCATATCTTGAGGTTCTTCCTTAATCCCCAATTCTTCTCTTAACCTATCCAAATAATTAAGCTCTATCTTGGTAAAATTTACCCTACGCCATCTCTTAG
>Ga0190360_1000779_pt1 | contig 17113 bp, 14 predicted proteins | sample 48721834_MG_FD_161271 | JGI IMG/M metagenome (GOLD analysis project Ga0190360, IMG submission 161271) | Hydrothermal vent microbial mat bacterial communities from Southern Trench, Guaymas Basin, Mexico - 4872-18-3-4_MG | ecosystem: Environmental > Aquatic > Marine > Hydrothermal vents >... | reverse complement strand
ATAGCCTTTAGCTTTTCCAAACTTGCCTCTTTAATTTCTTTTAGAGATTTAAAATGTGAAAGTAGCAGTTTTTTTGTCTGTTCTCCAATTCCTGGTATTTCCTCCAATTCAGACCTGGTTATGCTTTTGTCTCTTCTTCTCTGATGGTAAGAATGAGCAAAACGATGTGCTTCATCTCTCACTTTTTGCAGTAGCTTCAATCCCGGTGAATCCAGAGGCATTTCAATTGGGGAGTTTCTATCAGGTACGTAGATTTGCTCAAATTCTTTAGCCAGCCCGATGAGAGGAATAGATTCAAGACCCAGCTTTTTAAGTGTTTCAAGGCAAACCATTACCTGACCTTTTCCTCCATCGACAAGGATTAAATTGGGCAGGTCTCTCTTTTCCTGGACAGCTCGTGTGTAATGACGCTTTATCACCTCTCTCAGCATGGCAAAGTCGTCAATTTTTCTCACAGTTCTGATTTTAAACTTTCGGTATTCCGATTTTTTGGGATATCCATCTTCAAAGACAACTACCGAACCAGTAGCCTCCTCTCCCCCTGTGGTAGAGATGTCAATTCCCTCTATTCTAAGAGGAAGATCTGGCAGTCCAAGATAATCCTTGAGTTGTAACAGAGCGAGATTTTCAGCCAGAGATTCGCTTTGCTCCAGAATCATAATGGCATTTTCCCCTGCCAATTTCAACAGTCTTTTTTTATCTTCATCTTCGGGAACAACAAATTTCACTTGCTGACCTGTTTGTTGCGATAGCCAGGAAGCAATTTCTTTTTCCTCGCTGATTTTATCAGGCACAATAATCTGGTGAGGGACAAACGATGCCTTGGAATAGTACTGTTTAACGAAACTGGCCAGAATATCTGTTTCTTTATCCTCGAGCTGTATTTTCAGTAAAAAGTGATTTTTGTCTACAACTTTACCTTCTCTTATAACAAAAACCAGAACGCAGGCTTTCTTTTCTTTACGAGCCAGGGCGATAAGGTCCATGTCTTCACCGGGAAATGAAGTGACGGTTTGCCTTTCTCCCATTTTTTCTATGGCAAATATTGTATCTCTGATTTTTGCCGCCCTTTCGAATTCCTGTTTTTTGGCCGCTTTTAACATCTCCTCTCTGAGTTTTGAGAGAAGAGCCTGATAATGTCCCTCAAGAAAGAGCGAGACACTCTTCACAAGTTGATCGTAATCTTCTTTGCTTATTTTTCCCACGCAAGGTCCACTGCATTCTTTTATATAGAAATTGAGGCATGGAGCGAGGCGAGTTTTAAATTTATCCTTGCAACGTCTCAAAGGAAAAAGTCGGTGGATAAGTCTTAGAGTTTTTTTGGCAGCCTTAACATTAGTATAGGGACCAAAATACTGTGAGCCGTCTCTTTTTGGATTGCGGGTAAGATAAACTCGAGGGAATTCTTCATTAACGGAGAGCCTGATGTAAGGGTATGATTTATCATCTCTAAATCTTATGTTGTATTTTGGGTGATGATGTTTTATCAGGTTGGATTCTAAAAGAAAAGCCTCAGCTTCAGATTCGGTAACTATCCATTCCACATCTTCTATTTTAGAAACAAGAGCCCCAATACGAGGAGAGAACTCTCCTTTTTGAAAGTAAGATCTGACCCTTTTCTTGAGAGAAACAGCTTTCCCCACATAGAGGATCTTACCCTCTTTATTCTTTAAAAGATAAACCCCTGGTTTGTCAGGTAAAAGTCTTAATTTTTCCTCAAGTTTCAATTTCAATATGACCTATCTTTTGGTTTAAAAAGGCCTTTATCTTTTCTATGGAGTCTTCTACTTTCTTGAAATCAAATTCTATTATATCAAACCGGAGGTTTTTTTCCAGTTCCTGGAGCCATATACCTTTTCCTTTAACGAGACTTCTGCCGCGATAAACAAGAGATGCTGAACAGCAAGGGGACCGGGCAATAGCTATCAGGAGTGGAGTTTTCCCCTTTGTAATTTCCTGGCATCTTTTTTTAACTTCCAGGGCAAGTTTTTTGCAAAAATCTTTAAATCCCTCTATTTTTTCCCATTGATCCTGGGTTTTTTTCTCTCTATCTCCCAGAAAAGTATATTCAGGACAGGGAAGCTGGTAAAGGTAAATTGGGTATCTGCCAAGCAGAGTTAAAAATTTCTGGGTGGCTCCGGGCGTATAAGAATTACCAGCTCTTACCCTTTGATTTAAAAGACAGTGCGAGGAAAAAATAAAATAATTATCCATTTTTTTCCTTTCTTATGAAAGTTAGACAGATATCCCCGTATTTTCTCTGCTGAATTACAGTCATATTTCTCCTTTCCAGTTTCACTTTCTCACGGGGGTGGTGCTGAATGATAAGACCCCCCCGGTAGTTAACCAATTTTTCAATAATGTCCAGGGTTCTATCTTGCAGTCCCAAAAAATAAGGTGGACCAATAAAGATAAAGGGGAACTCTTCCTTTTTTAGCAAAAAAGGAAGAATTTGTAAAACGTCCTGCTGAAACACCCTGGCTGCAGAAGAAATACCCAGCTTCAAGAGGTTTTCTCTTATAATTTTTACACATTCTGGGTCTTTATCCACAAAAACAGCTTCACTTGCTCCTCTTGAAATAGCTTCAATTCCAACAGCGCCTGAACCAGCATAAAGATCCAGAAACTTCTTATCTTTTATCCCGTCACCGAGAAGGTCAAATAGAGATTTTCTTATTCGGGATAAAAGAGGACGTGTGGAGAGACCTTTTTTGCTTTTTATTTTCTTTCCTTTTAAACACCCTGAAGTAATTTTCATCTTAAAAGGACTGTTCTTTAACTGCTTCTAAAAACTCCCTGTAATCTTTATCTGTATAAAGAACAAATCTGACTTCTTCCAGAGAAGTGGTAGTAGTTTCTTTTAGATGTTCTTTTACCTGGTTTAACATAATCTTTGCTGCCTCTCTAACAGAAAATCCTCCAACTCCACAACCCAAAGCAGGAAAAGCAATCTGCTTTATCTTTTTTTCCTCAGCTTTTCTAAGAGCGTTCCTTGTAGCACATTTTATCTTTTGGGAGTCAGTTTTAAAATCCATCCCCATCGTGGAGGCATGAATTACATACTTTGCAGGAAGCTTTCCTGCTGATGTAACAACAGCTTCGCCGATCTTAACCGGTCCTTGAGAAACAGCTTCTTCCTCAATTACCTTTCCACCTTTTCTCTTAATCGCACCAGCCACTCCTCCCCCCATGTAGAAGTGATTATTGGCTGCATTGATAATAGCATCTACTTTTTGTTCAGTGATATCACCTTTTATTATATTAATTTTTACTTTGCCTATCTGCATTTCGCCCTCCCTTAAAATACATCACCCATACCAAAATAAACCCTTGGTTTTCCCTCTTCGTTGACTCCGTAATCAAGACGAATCACTCCTAACGGGAGATTCATCCTTACTCCCATTCCAAAACCGGATTTATAGTTTTCCGTTCCCAAATTTCCCCAAACCTTTGCGCTGTCAATAAAAAGATAGGCAAGGAAGTTTCTGTTGATAGGGATTCTAAATTCAACTGTCCCAAGGAGTGCTTTGGATCCTCTGAATTGATTTTGTTCGTATCCTCTTAGAGTTTCCTGTCCACCTATGTAAAATTCTTCATCAAAGGGTAGATCTTCACCTTGATACCCTCTCAGTCTGAGAGCTATTACAGGATTGGTCCAGATTTTTTTATATCTGAAGTAAGTTCTGAGTTCAACTTTGTACTTGGTGAAATCAACATCCCCTCCCAGGAAACCCCCGCTTTTTTCCATTGAAGTGAGTGCATAAAGGCCACTATAAACATTAAACATCTCATCTCTTGTTCTCGAATCCCATATTAGAGCTGGTTTTATCTTCTGATAGGTTTTTTCGCCTGATTCCAATTCATCGGGAAGATAATAGCCCTCTACAGGATCTATTTTGGTTTTTTGAGTTGATAGACTTAAAAGGAGGCTGAATTTACTGAACCAGGGGCGACCGACTCCGATTTCTACTCCGGTTACCCTTTTTTTATAACCTTCGTTTTCGGCCGGGTAGTATTTTGATTCCTTGTTATAAACGCTAAGTTCCAGCCGGGTAGATGTATCTCTCCACCATCTATCAAGGTAATTTAACTGGTAGTCATTTCTCTTTTTCCCAAATTCCCAGTCAAGACTTATCATTTTCCCCTGACCCCAAAGGTTATCTTTGGATAACTGGATAAAACCTTCAACACCCGAGTTAGAGCTGTAGCTTGCTCCCAGAAGCAACTTTCCCATTTTTTCCCTTTCTTTTACTTTAATTGAAAGGTCAAGAACTGAAGCATCGGAAGTATAAAGAGGTATCATCTCAACTTTTTCAAAAAAACCCAGATTGTACAGTCTTCTCCAGCTTTCTCTTATTTTGTAAGTGTTAAAGACTTCCCCAGAATGAAGCAACAAGGTATGTTTAAATACTCTCCACTTAGTATTTTCATTTCCCTCAATTTTTACCTGTCCCAGTTTAACCTGGTTATTCTCTTTAATGGATATCGTTATATCTACTTTTCTATTTTTCTGATCAAAATGAAGTCTGTTATCAATAACCGCAAATATGTATCCCTGCTGACCATACATATCCTGAATTCTTTTGATACTTTCCCTTGCCTGACTGAGATTAAAAAATTCCCCCTCTTTAGGTCTAAACTTCTCTTTTATTTCTTTTTTTGAGAATATTTTATTTCCCTCTACTGATACTTTACCTATTATGAACCTTTTTCCTTCTTGAATCTTGAGAAAAACTCTAACCCAGTTAACCCTGTATTTTTCAAAGAAGTGGAAGCCGGGTGGATCAATTTTAACAAAGTAGAAACCCGAATCTTGATATTTTTGTTTTATTTTCTCTATATCTTCATCCAGGATTTGGGGATCAAGGTATCTTTTAAATCTGGTTTGCATAAAAGAACGAATCTGAGCGTTAGAAAAGAACGTATTGCCTGAGATTTCAACTTCCATCACCCTGGCTCTTTTCCCTTTTTTAATGGTGAAAATCGCCATACAGCTTTTTTCTTTTTCCAGTGAGGTGGTTGAAAAATTAACTTCAGCCTGAGTGTAACCTTGTTTTTTCAGGTACTCCAGAATTTTCTCCTGGCTCTCTTTAACTTTTTTGTAATTCCAGGGTTTTTCTATCTCAAGAGTGACAACTTTTCTTAGTTTTGCTACCTCAGAGCCAGAGATTCCTCTGAACCTTATCTCTTTTACCACAGGATTTTCCTCAATCTCATAGATAAGAATGATCCCGTCTGATTTTTCCTCTTTAATGGCCCTTATTTTTGAAAAATAACCCAGCTGATAAATGCTCTGCATGTCCTTTTTTATTTTTTCTGGAGAGAGGATTTCCCCGCGCTGGGTGAAGATTAATTCTCTAATTTCTTTTTCCTTGACGTGAACGAGTCCCCTTATTTCTATCTTGATTATAGGGAGAAGATCCTGAGAGGATGCCAGGGAAGAAAATAGGGTAGAGAAAGAGATTAAAATTAAAATGGTAAGCAAAAATAACTGTTTTATCCCTTTAATAAAATCCCCCTCCCTGGCGAAGGAGGGGGTATGAAAACTATTTTTCATCTCTCCATGATAAGACTTGACTATTAGCTGCCCACCTTTGCTTTACTTTCCTTCTTTTTAGTGAAAGTTATCTTTCCGTCTTTAACTCCCACCACCACGACATCCCCTTCACGGAATTTACCCTCAAGTATTTCCTCAGAAAGAGGATTTTCAATAAGTCTCTGGATAGCCCTCCTTAAAGGACGTGCACCAAAATCAGGATCATAACCTTCTTCAGCAATCAGATCTCTCGCCTGTGGAGTAACCTCAAGTTCAATTCCTCTCTCCTGCAAAAGCTTTTTCTCTTCCGTTAACATAAGGTCCACGATCTTTTTTATCTCATCCCTGGAGAGAGGATGAAATACTATTATCTCATCTAACCTGTTGAGGAATTCTGGCCTGAAATGTCTCTTTAATTCAGTCAGTACCAGATTTTTCATTTCTTCATAGCTCATACCACTTTCTTGAGAGGACCGAAATCCTACACTGGCATTATTCCTTATCTGTTCAGCCCCAAGGTTAGAAGTCATAATCAAAACTGTGTTCCTGAAATCAACTGTATGTCCCAAACTATCCGATAATCGACCGTCTTCCATTATTTGAAGAAGTATGTTAAAAACGTCAGGGTGTGCCTTTTCGATTTCATCTAAAAGTATGACTGAATAAGGTCTCCTCCTTACTTTCTCGGTTAACTCTCCACCCTCTTCGTAGCCCACGTATCCTGGAGGTGCTCCAGTCAAACGGGAAACGGTGAATTTTTCCATATATTCAGACATATCCAGACGGATCATAGCATCTTCATCACCAAATAGAAATTCAGCAAGACTTCTGGCAAGTTCAGTTTTACCTACCCCCGTTGGACCAAGGAACATAAAGCAACCAATAGGTCGTTTTATGTTTTTCACTCCTGCCTGAGCACGGCGTATAGATTGACAGACTGCTTTTATAGCTTCTTCCTGACCAACCATTCTTTTATGAATTGCTTCCTCCATTCTCAGCAGTCTCTTGGACTCTTCTTCGGTTAAATCTCGCAGGGGAATATTTGTCCAACTGGAAACAATGTAAGCCACATCCTTCTCTGTAACCACCTCTTCTTCTACCTTTTTACCTCTTTCTGCTTCCCACTGTGTTCTTTCTTCCATAAGGATACGACGCAGGTTTTTCTCTTTATCTCTAAGTTGAGCAGCCTTCTCGAATTCCTGAGCTCTTATAGCAGCCTCTTTTTCTTTTCTTATCTGCTCAAGCTCAATTTCTACACTCTTCAGTTTTTTAGGTCTTATGCTGCTCTGGAGTCTCACTCTCGCTGCAGCCTCATCTATAACATCAATAGCCTTATCCGGCAAATAACGTCCCTGAATATATCTGTGTGAAAGCTTTGCTGCTGTCACCAGAGCTTCATCAGTGATCTTTACCCTATGGAAAGCTTCATATCTATCTCTTAAGCCCTTGAGGATCTCTATCGTTTCCTTTACTGTGGGTTCATTTACGATAACTGGCTGGAATCTCCTTTCCAGAGCTTCGTCACGCTCAATATATTTTCTGTATTCATCCAGAGTGGTAGCCCCAATGCACTGAAGTTCTCCTCGAGCCAGGGCTGGTTTCAATATATTAGAGGCATCTATGGCTCCCTCGGCAGCGCCAGCTCCAACCAGAGTATGAATTTCGTCAATGAAAAGAATTATATTCTTAGCCTTCCTGATTTCACTTATAATTCTCTCCATCCTCTTTTCAAATTCACCCCTGTATTTGGTTCCAGCCACAACAGAACCCAATTCGATTGTTACCAATCTTTTATTTAATAAAGGTTCCGGGAGTGAACCTTCAACGATGCGCTGGGCAATCCCTTCAGCAATAGCTGTTTTACCTACTCCTGCTTCCCCAATGAGTACAGGATTGTTTTTAGTTCGACGGGACAGAATCTGAATCACCCTTTCAATTTCCTTTTCACGTCCTATAACCGGATCGAGTTCACCATTACGTGCCATTTCAGTAAGGTCTCTTCCATATCTATCCAGGGTCGGAGTATTAGTTGGTTGAGAAGATTTCTCTACAGAAATTTTTTCACCCAGAAGTGAAACTACTTCTTCTCTTACTTTCTCCAGCTCAGCTCCCAGGTTTGCGAGAATTTGTGCGGCAACTCCTTCTCCCTCTCTGATTAACCCCAGGAGGAGATGTTCAGTGCCTATGTAATTATGCCCTAAGTTACGGGCTTCAGTAACTGCCAATTCAAGCACTTTTTTTGCTCTGGGAGTGAAAGGAATTTGTCCCAGGAACAGCGAACCCCCACCTTTTCCTACCGCTTTTTCTACTTCCTGGCGGACCTGTTCAAGATCAATTCCAAGATTTTGCAGTGCTAATGCGGCAACTCCTTCTCCCTCTCTGATTAACCCCAGGAGGAGATGTTCAGTGCCCAGATAATCGTGATCCAGTCGTTTAGCCTCTTCCCTTGCTAACAGGATCACTCGTCTTGCTCTCTCGGTAAATCTGTTAAACATAACTTACCCCCTTGTTGGGTAAACTCACTTATTTTATACTAAAAAAATCCATGTAAGTCAAGGTGTGTAGCCTTGAAATTGGGACACTTTTCCCATAATCTTCCTTTCTCGGGCCCTGGATATCTCACCGAAGACGGCCTTGCAAAGGTGTTATCTCACTTAAAAGTTGGGTGTAGGAGGCCTGAAATTAAGAGAAACTTCCCTGAGTGGCAAAGATCTCACCCCTTTGGGGACCTACAGAAAAAAGTCTTATGGGAACACCTCCAATTTCTTCAATTTTTTTGAGGTAATCTCTGGCTGCCGGAGGAAGCTCTCTGTAAGAGGTGACTTTAGAGGTATCCTCCTTCCAGCCTTCCATTTCTTCATAAATCGGCTCACATTTTTCCCATAAAGAAAGATCCTGAGGAAAATCTTTAATTATCTTATCTCCAATGCGGTAAGCCACGCATATCTTCACTTTATCAAGAGTATCTAAAATATCCAGTTTGGTTATGATGAGCTCGTCAAGACCGTTTACTCTGGCAGCGTAACGCAAAATCACACCATCGAACCAACCACAACGTCTTGGTCTTCCAGTTGTGGCACCAAATTCGTTTCCTCTTTGTTGCAGAACCTTTCCGATTTCTCCTTTTATCTCCGTAGGGAAAGGACCCTGACCCACCCGAGTAGTGTAAGCCTTAGCTACTCCCAAGACTTTGGTTATCTTACCTGGACCAATTCCACATCCAGTGCATACACCCCCGGCAGTTGAATTAGAGGATGTAACATAGGGGTAAGTTCCGTGGTCGATATCCAGCAAAGTCCCTTGTGCTCCCTCAAAAAGGATACTTTTTCCATCTTTAATTAATTCATCAATAAGAAGTGAAGTGTCAGTTATATATCTTTTTAGTTTTTCACCCCATTGACATAGTTTGTCCAGTAGCTGCATCTCGGAGTAGATAAATCCGTAAAGAGATCTGTATATTTCAAGATTAAAGCTCAGTTTCTCTTTTAAGACCTCCCTATTTAAGAGATCCCCCATCCTTATTCCTCTTCTGGCCATCTTATCAGCGTAAGCAGGACCTATTCCCCTCAAAGTAGTTCCAATTTTTTGTTTTCCTCTTTTCTCTTCTTCCCATTTTTCCACTTCCTTATGGTAGGGCATTACCACGTGAGCGTTACAGGAAATGTAGAGATTCTCCACCTTTATTCCCTTATTTTCAAGATCATTGATTTCGCTCAGGAGTTCTTCCGGATCAACTACTACTCCATTTCCAATGATGCTTTTTTTCCCAGGGTGAAGTATACCTGAGGGAATAAGATGAAAGACAAATTTTTCTCCATTTACAATTACTGTGTGCCCAGCGTTGCTTCCGCCCTGGTACCTTACCACTGCGTCCACTTTTCTGGCTAAAAGGTCAATCACTCTCCCCTTTCCTTCATCACCCCATTGAGTTCCAATAACCACAATATTTGACAACCTATTTCTCCTTTTTTAATATCCTGAATTATTATTAATGAATCTTATCTGAATTCCGGATTCTCAAAGCGGGTATACTCTTTGATAAATGTGAGTTTTATCTTATCTACAGGTCCTCTCCTCTGTTTGTTTACTATGACTTCTGCTATTCCTTCATCCTCAGGATTATGAGTATAGTAGTGTTCCCTGTAAAGAGAGATGACCAAATCTGCATCCTGTTCAATAGCTCCAGATTCTCTCAAATCTGACAGGCGAGGTCTTTTGTCCTCCCTCTGTTCCACTGCCCTGCTGAGCTGAGATATGGCAATTACCGGAACATTGAGCTCTTTGGCCAGTGCCTTTAGACTTCTTGATATTTCTGAGATTTGTTGTTGTCTGTTTTCTATACGACGATCCCCAGCCATAAGCTGGAGATAATCAACCACCACTAACTTTATATCTTTTTCGGCCTTTAATCTGCGAGCTTTAGCCCTGAGCTCCATAACGGAAATATTAGGAGTGTCATCTATATAAATAGGAGCTTCTGCTAAAACCCCTGCTGCATCTGTCAATTTTGACCAGTCTTCCTCAGAAAGAAAACCTGTCCTGAGTTTCTGGCTGTTAACCCTTGCTTCAGCACATAGCATCCTTTCTACAATTTGTTCTTTAGCGCTCTCCAGGCTGAAGATCACCGAGGAAACACCAGCATGAATTGCAGCGTATTGGGTTATATTGAGAGCAAAAGCTGTTTTTCCCATAGATGGACGTCCAGCTATTACTATAAGGTCAGAAGGCTGAAGCCCAGAAGTAAGTCTGTCAAGTTCAATAAAACCTGTAGGAACTCCTGTTACCTGCTCTTTCCGTTGATAAAGAGCTTCTATATGCTCAAATGTTCTGGTCAGAACTTCCTTGATATGAGAATAGGAAGTTCTGTTTGTTTGCTGGGCAATTTTAAAGATCAGGCTTTGAGCTTTGTCAAGAATAACTTCGAGATCAAGAGAATCCTCGTAGGCCAGATTGGATATTTCACTGGCGGCCTTTAGTAGATCTCTTAAAATATATTTCTCTTTAACTATGGTAGCATAATATTCAACATTGGCTGTGGTAACAACAGAATTGATAAGTTGCAAAAGATAAGAGGAACCTCCTATTTTGTCTAATTTTCCCTGTTTTCGGAATTCCTCTCTCAGAGTTATAAGATCCACTGGTTTGTTCTTTTCAAATAGTTTAAGGATACCTTCATATATTATTTTGTGAATGTCAGAGTAAAAAACGTCGGGACGATCAATTATCTGGATAACTTTGGGAACGGTTTCTTTTTCCAGCAGCATGGCCCCAAGAACCGAAGATTCTGCTTCCAGGGAATGAGGAGGTACTTTATTTAAAAGTCCGGTTTTTTGAACATTTCCTGAAGATAATGAGTCTTTAGTAAACATTTTTATTATAGATGTACTAACTTCGCCTCTAACACTTCTTCAAGACCACACAGCTCTTCCATGGCTTGGAGTGAAGGGGGACTGTCCAGTGTATAAACGGACACGTTTTCTTTTCCCGGGGCAGTTCTCCCCATTCTAAGTCCGGCAATGTTAACACCATATTTTCCGAGAATAGTACTGATCTTTCCAACTGCACCCGGTTTGTCTATGTTGGTGCACACAAGAAGATAACCTTGAGGGATAAACTCCAGTGAAAAATTATCTATCCTTACCACATAGGGAATTTTTCCTTCCAGAACCGTCCCTTCTATTCTGAGCTCATGTTCTTCGCTTACTATCTTAACTTCCACCAGAGAAGAGTATTCTCTTTTTTCAGTAGTTTTAGATTCCATTACCTTAATACCTCTTTCTCTTGCCAAAACGGGGGCATTGATGTAATTTACAGTTTCCTTTAATATAAAAGCCAAAAGGCCTTTAATAAGGGAAATGGTCAAAGGCTTCACATTATAATCGGATAACTCTCCCCGGTAAATAACTTCTACCTCTTTAAGCTGATCTTTAATAAGTTGAGCACCCAGACTACCCATCTTTTCCACTAAGGAAAGATAACCTCCCAATTTCTTTTTCAGATGGGCAGGGAAAGAAGGGATATTAACCGCATTTCTAATTTCTCCTCTTTTTAAGGCATCTGCAATCTGACAGGCTATATCAATAGCGACTCTCACCTGGGCTTCTTCCGTAGAAGCTCCCAGATGGGGAGTAGCTATGACTGAGTCAAGTTTCAGAAGAGGGCTTCCAAAAGGTTTACCCTTTTCAAAAACATCAAGTGCAGCTCCTTTAATTCGTCCACCTATTAAGGCCCTGTAAAGGGCATCCTCGTCTATGATACCACCCCGAGCACAGTTTATGATTCTTGCTCCTTCTTTGATTAAGCTAAGTTCCTTTTCTCCAATTAAACCTTTTGTGTTTTCGGTTAAAGGCGTATGTATGGACAAATAATCTACCTGAGGCAAAAGCTCATCCAATTCACATAGGGTCACACCTATCTCCTCTGCTTTTTCTGTAGATACGAAAGGATCATAAGCCAGAACTTTCATACCTAATGCTTGAGCTCGTCTGGCTACTTCACTTCCTATTCTCCCCAGTCCAATTATTCCCAGAGTTTTTCCATAAACCTCGGTTCCCATGAATTTTTTTCGGTTCCACTCACCTTTTTTTAAGGAGTAATTTGCCTGAGGTATGTTACGGGAAAGAGCAAGGAGCATGGATATGGTGTGTTCCGCTGCAGAGATGGTATTTCCCTCGGGTGTATTCATAACAATAATTCCCTTTCGTGTTGCCGCATCAAGGTCTACATTATCCAGCCCTGTTCCTGCTCTACCTATTATCCTCAAATTGGCTGCTGCATTGATTACCTTTTCAGTTACCCTGGTTCCACTTCTGATGATCAAAGCGTCATACCGGGGTATAATTTTAACTAACGTGTCTTCATCAACACCTGTTTTTTCATCAACCTGAAATCCCTCCTGTTTTAACTTAGTTATTCCTTCATTGGCTAACGGGTCGGTTACCAAAATCTTCAAGTTCCCCCCTCCTTAAATTTTTCCAGTTAGAACCTTCTCCGCCTCCTTTACTCCATGTCCGAATTCCACAGGATAGCCAAGATCGTTCAAACACATCTCCAGAGCAGAAATAACACCTATAACGTCCAGCTTATCCATCCAACCAAGATGAGCAATTCTTATCACCTTCCCGGAAAGCTCTCCCTGTCCACCAGCAACGATAACTCCAAATTCTTCTCGCAGTTTTTTTCGTAAAATTTTTTCATCTATATTCTGGGGCAGAGCAATGGTGGTGACTACATTGGAAGGAGGTTCTCCAAAAAGCTCCAGTCCCAGAGCACTGACTCCTCTTCGGGTAGCCTCTGCCAAGAGGAAGTGTCTTTTCAGGACATTATCCCATCCTTCCTCTCTTATTAATCGGAGGGATTCTCTCAGGGCACAGATAAGAGAGACAGCAGGTGTATAAGGTGTTTGTCCTTTAGCAAGGGAATTCTTTGCTTTTTTAAGATCCCAATAATACCTGGGCAAAGTTGAATTTTCAACCATTTTCCAGGCCTTTTCAGAAAGAGAGATGAAGGAAAGACCAGGCGGTAACATAAGAGCTTTTTGCGAACCAGCAACCACCACGTCAACATTCCATTCATCAGTCAAAAGAGGTTCTGCTCCCAGTCCACTTATAGCATCTACTACTAAAACAGCAGGTGTTTTTTCAACTATTTTGCCTATTTTTTGAATATCGTTGACCACTCCGGTACTGGTCTCAACAAGCTGGGTAAAAACCGCTTTAACCTTGTCATTTTCTACAAGTTTTTGCTCTATCTTCCCCGGGTCAGCTGCCTTACCCCATCTTGTATCAACAGGAATAACTTTTAACCCGAAAGCTTCTCCTATCTCCGTCCATCTTTCACCAAACTTTCCCTGAGTGGTTACCAGAATCTTATCCCCAGGAGAGAGAAGATTGGCAACAGCTGCCTCCATAGCTCCACTACCTGAGGCTGTTAAAATCAAAACGTCGTTTTTAGTTTGAAAGACATACTTTAACCCCTGACACACCTCCTCAAATATTTTTGAAAACTCAGAGGTTCGGTGATGAATAATCTCTCTTACCTGAGATACTCTTACCTCTTCCGGCAGGGGAGTTGGTCCAGGTGTAAATATCCTTTTTTTCACTTTGATTTCCCTTCTCCAATTTATCTTTTTAAATCCATCACGACGTTAACCTTTCGATTAGAATCAAAATGTACATATCCATCGATCTTAGCAAATAGAGTATCGTCTCTTCCCAAACCGACATTCAAACCGGGACGGAATTTCGTACCCCGTTGTCTCACCAGGATACTTCCAGCTTTTACAAATTGACCACCAAAAGCCTTTACCCCTAACCTTTTTGAGGCACTATCTCTACCATTGGAAGTATGTCCCTGACCTTTTTTATGGGCCATTTTTAGCTCCTTTTAGTTAATTTAAAATTTTGTGTTGCTTACTTATTCTTTTAATTCACTTATTCCAATAGCCAGGACAACCAGGCCTACACCAGCTGCAGCTATTCCCACAATCCCTTGAAGGAAGAGCAGAACCTGTCTGGCAAATATAACTATTAACCAGATACCCACAGCGGTAGCTACCGCTCCACCTAATATTTTTAGCCATCTTTTCATTGGTTAACTCCTTTAGGCTTAATTCCGTTTCCAAGCCATAACGATAAGGGGATGAGAGGAGTGTAAGCCGGGTTCTGTTGCCGAAGGAAAAGGCCCTCGGTGGTGACCATTTGTCTGGGATCCAGGTTACCCTGGACCTCAAGCGGCCTACCCGAGGTTAAACCTCCTATTTGGCCTTGCACCCGACAGGGTTTGCCCAGCCAGGAAATCACTTCCCTGCTGGTGGGCTCTTACCCCACCTTTTCACCCTTGCCCACTGTTTCTAACAGTGGGCGGTATGGTTTCTGTGGCACTTTCCAGAGGTCACCCCCTCTGGGAGTTACCCAGTGTCCTTAAGGGTGCCCGGACTTTCCTCAGGGAGGTGTTTCCTCCCCGCGGTCACCCATCCTCTCATCCCCTTGCAGCCTGTTTAGCCAGTTTATCGGCCTCTACGTTATCAGACCTGGGAATATGGCAAAATTTAACTCTGCTAAACAGACTTTCCAGGTGTTTTAGCTGGTTGTAAAGAAGTGAAAGAACACTGCTGCGTACCTGATAATTTCCATTTAGCTGTTTAATTAAGAGTTGGCTATCACTAAAGCAGATGAGTTCCCTGGCACCTTCTTTTAAAGCCTCCTGCATTCCATAAATAAGAGCTAAGTACTCTGCAACGTTATTAGTAGCATTTCCAATAAAATGAGCATCTTTTTTTATTAACTTGCCATCAGGAGTATAAAGTATGTAAGATATCCCGGCTTTTCCCGGATTTCCCAGAGAAGCTCCATCAGTATAAAGGATTATTTTGGAGTGGTTTTTCAATTCAATCTGCTTTTAACTTTTCTATTTCTTTTTCTTTATCCTTTATCTTTTTTTCTAAATCAATAGCCTCTTGCGCAAGTTTTTTTAAACCTTCTTCTACTCCTTCATAGACTCTTAATTCTACAGCGGTCTTACCAAGAGTTTTGTATTTTTCTTCCAGTTCTTTTCGCAGTTCTCGAATCTGACCTCGTAATTTAGCAACTTGTCCAAGTTCTTTAGTTTCAGATGCAAATTTTTCAAAACCTTCCTGTGCAGTCTTTTTAATCCTTTCGGCTAATTCATCAAGATGTTTCTTCCATTCCTTTGTTTCAGAAGCAGTTTTCTCTATGCCGCTTTGAGTAGCAACTTTCAGCTGATCAGCCAAACGGTCAAGCCTCTTTCCCAGCTCCTCAAAAGTTCCCATCATCATACCTCCAGATTTTATCCAAGACAACTTGGCACGCCTGGAGGGACTCGAACCCCCAACCCGCGGATCCGAAGTCCGCTGCTCTATCCAGATTGAGCTACAGGCGCCCTATTAGATTTTAATTTAATTAACTTTTTTGCCTTGTATATATTATTAAATTATACCCTCCTGTCAACTGGGACAAAGCCTGAAGTTGAGAGATTTTAACCTTTTATTTTTCCGATAAAATTGGCTACGAGTGATTTGATCTCGGGCCTCTGGTAAAGTTCTATGGTTTCTCTTTCAATCTCTTCATCATGACGCAGGATCTCTTTCTCGTAGTAGTAGATGCTTAAGATTTCATGCAGAAAAGTTAATTCTTTTTCTGTGGGAGAAAGTTTTGAATGGATATAGATAGTATTCTCATCAAATCTCACCAATCCACCTATTTTTCTCTGCAAATAGGGAAGAAAATCAGAATGAGCGTTAAAGTCAATCCAGACAATCTTAAAATCAGAAGTTATCTTTTTTAAAATACTGCTCAGTTCAGGCGGATCCATAAGATCTCTCCCGGATATTGGATTTTTAAGTAACTTTTTAAGGATAAAGACCTCTGAGACGTGTGGCCTCAGCTATCCTGCTTACTGCTACCATAAGAGCAGCAGTCCTCATATCCACTTTCTCTTTAAGGGAGACCTCAAGTACTCTGTGAAAAGCTCGGGTCATAATATCTCTTAGTTTTAAATTGACCTCTCTTTCACTCCAGAAATACCCCTGCATTCCCTGAACCCATTCAAAGTAGGATACGGTAACTCCTCCTGCATTAGCTAAGATATCAGGAACCACAAAGATCCCCCTCTCCTTGAGTATCTTATCTGCGGAGGGAGTGGTAGGTCCATTGGCTGCTTCCACAACAAGCTTTGCCCTTATCTGGGAAGCATTTTCCTCGGTTATCTGATTTTCAGTAGCTGCCGGGATTAAAATATCACATTTCAATCTAAAAAGCTCTTCGTTGGTGATAAATTCAGCATCCTTGTATCCAACAACTGAACCTGCTTCTTTTTTATGGGTCATGACCTTTTCAGGATCAAGACCTTCTGGGTTGTAGATACCTCCATCTATTTCAGAGATAGCAATGATTTTGGCTCCCTCTTTATACAAAAGATGCGCCACTACTGACCCTACCTTCCCAAATCCCTGGATAACGACTCTCTTTCCCTCGATTGATTGATCAAGATATTTTAAAGTGTTAAGAAGAGTAAAAACTACCCCTTTTCCCGTTGCTCCTTCTCTTCCAAGAGATCCTCCTAAAACTACTGGTTTTCCAGTAACAACTCCTGGAACTGAATAGCCTCTATCTACAGAATAGGTATCCATGATCCAGGCCATTACCTGAGAATTGGTGTTTATATCGGGAGCAGGGACATCTCTTTCTGGACCAATCATTATAAGTATCTCTGATGTGTATCTTCTGGTAAGCCTTTCAAGTTCATCCTGTGAAAGTTTGGTCGGGTCACACACCACCCCTCCTTTAGCACCCCCGTAAGGAAGACCCACCACAGCACATTTCCAGGTCATCCACATGGCAAGAGCTCTTATCTCATCCAAGGTAACATCAGGATCATACCTTATTCCTCCTTTAGCAGGTCCCGGGGTAATGCAGTGTTGAACACGGTAACCTGTAAAAACCTCAATCTCTCCTGAATCCATTCTCACAGGAATAGAGACGGTAAGTTCTCTTCTTGGGTGTCTTAGTTTTTTGTGGATCCAGGGCTCAAGATTTATCAGCTCGGCAACCTCATCCA
>Ga0190360_1000776_pt1 | contig 17136 bp, 18 predicted proteins | sample 48721834_MG_FD_161271 | JGI IMG/M metagenome (GOLD analysis project Ga0190360, IMG submission 161271) | Hydrothermal vent microbial mat bacterial communities from Southern Trench, Guaymas Basin, Mexico - 4872-18-3-4_MG | ecosystem: Environmental > Aquatic > Marine > Hydrothermal vents >... | reverse complement strand
TCATGTTTACTCTGATATAGAGGAGTTGTCCTCAGGCTCCCCATCGAACGTTTCGCTGGATTTGGGTAATGACGAGAATCCGGAATGGTCGCATTCAGGAGAATTCCTGGGGACGGAGAATGTTGATTTCACTTCCGAGCTTCGGGATTTGTTAGCCTGCGAATGCGACGGCTGCGGGGTTTCTGGGGATAACTGCCTTATAGACCTCAAGGTAAGCTCGGCCACGACAGGAGCCGTGATTCTGGATAACCTCACGATAACGGGCTGTATTAATCAAACCACTGAATGCGTACCCGAAGAAACGAGATTATGCCCAAATCAGGAAGGTGTGTGCAAGGGATCTTATGAGATTTGTCCAGGGGAAGGTTTCTGGGAAGGGTGCGATTACAATTCGATAGAGGGTTATGAAAACCCCGAAGTAACGTGTGATTTTTTGGATAACGACTGCGATGGAGCGGTCGACGAAGGTGTAAAGAACACGTATTATTTTGACAGTGACAGTGACGGCTACGGAAGCGGAGGAAACACATGCGAAGCCTGTTATCCGCCTGAAGGTTACGTGAGCGATAACACTGATTGTAATGATAACGACAACAGCATACATCCCGGCGCTTCAGAGGTATGCGACGGAAAGGACAACGACTGTGACGGGACAACGGATGAAGGCTGCGGAGGAGGCGGCGGAGGAGCCGGTGGCGGCAGACGTGGAGGAATTTACTGCGGTGACGGGACATGCAACGGCATAGAGACGTGCGAAACCTGCGAAGAGGATTGTGGAGAATGCTGCAAACCTTCATGGACATGCTCCGATTGGGGAGAATGTTCGCAGGAAAACCTCCAGACAAGGATATGCACGGACGAGAACGAATGCGGTACGTCTGAAAACAAACCCTCCGAAATCCAGGCATGTACATACACACCACCAGCCCCAGAAGAAGGAACCCAGGAGAGGGGATGCGGTAACGGCGTGTGTGAATCAGATGAAACATGCGAAACATGCGAAGAGGACTGCGGAAGTTGCCCTCCGAGCGGAGAAGTGGAGGTCACTCCTCCTTCACCGGCAGGCGGAGCCGGTCTGCTTGGGATGTTCACGGCCGGGCAGGCAACGGGCGGAGGACTGCTCGCCTTGCTCGTGATAATACTTGGCATTCTTTTATTCTACATGAAGAGAAAAAAACAGAAGTAGTGAAATTCAAAATCAATCAATTTTCGGAAAAAATCTTTAGATTTTTTAATTTGTTTTCGATTTTCTTTGACCCTCTTAGCTTTTTCAGCCTTTTCAGATAGTTTAATAATTTTTTCTTCTTTACAATCTTTATCAGTTCTGGGAATATCTCGTCCAAGAACGGGTAGTTATAATAGATTAAATCTATCAGCGTCTTTTCAGGATCGGAAATCCTTATCCGGGCCCCGGCCTCTTCCAGATATTTTGTTTCATACCCGAAATACATTTTTTTGTTCATGCTTCTTATTATTACCTTTCTTCCGGCAACAATCCTTTCCCCCACCTTTACTTTTCTTGGTGCCCTTGTGGTCAAAACGTCTATGTTGGGAATCTGGTTCCATACATTATGGATGAATGCCGCTGTTCCTAAACCTATGTAGGCCTCGCCCAACGGAATGACTATGAGATAGGGCGATTTTTTGAATGAATACCAGCCTTTTATCAGCTCTGTTATCTTGCCTTCTCTCTTCAATTTGTGAATGAAAATTTTCGCATAACTAGTTCCCAGCCTGCCTTCCACGGCTTTAAAATTAAATGCGCTTGCATTTTTCAGCTTTTCCCCGAAATCCTTGTATCTAATCCTTGGCATATTTTCTCACCTTTCTTCTAATCGTTTCAAAATCAGGAACCTTTCCGATAAGAATCAATTCCTTAAGGCCCTGAAAATCCTTCGGAACGCCTTTCAGCAACGGCAGCAGAGTTTTTATATCCTCCTTAATTTTCGTGGTATTGGCGGTATTCAAAAGATAGAAAATATCATACAAATCCCTGGCTTTTTTCCTGCTTTTGAATGCGTTGATTTTTTCCTTTAGCATGTCCGTAGGAGGTAATGTTTTTATGATTATTGAATTGCCGTCCACAAGATAGAATTCACCATCAGCTGCGTTTAATTTTTTAAACAGCGGTGAAACGTTTATTTCAACTAAAATACCATCTTCTTGGAATCTTGCATACAAAACATCCGAACTCGTCAGTTTGCTTCTTACCATCTTAAACATTTTCGCCTTTTCAAAGTATCTGCATATTCCGGAAGGATCTGCATAATATATGTCTATATCAAAAGAAAATCTCCTGCCGCCGTAGATCCTCCATATTGCTGTTCCGCCATGCAGGACGATTTCGAATTTTGAACTTATTTCTATTATTAACTTATCCTGGAGTTCTGCAATCTTCAGCAGCTTCCCTTTTAACAAATTTTTTATCGGAAATTTATCGTAGACCATATTTATATATACCTAGGTTATATTTAAATATAACCCTGGTATAAAAAATTAGGGGAACCGGAGGCAAAGGAAATAAAATATTCTGTCTCGGTCCTGCTGTTATTTATGCCCAAAATTAATACGCTGGAAACTAGGTCAACACTATTCTATTTCCACACCGGGCATTACCCATTTCTTCCCGAGCCTCTTCCTGTTCTCTTCCAGAATTTCTCCTGACAGGCTTTCCTTTATCCGTTTGGGGTTGAGTTTGAGGACCTTCCCGAAGGATATGATTTCGGAAGGAGAACGGAGCTCGTGCGGTTCAATCGCTCCTGAAGAAAGGATAAAAGGTGCCTTGAACTTTTTCACAAGTTTCGCGTTCTCGAGCATCCTGGAAAAAACGCCCGATCTGGACCTTTTGTAGGAATTGAGAAGATTCCGGAAATTGAATTCAATCGAAACCCTGTTTTCTTTCGCAAGCTTCGCCATTACGTGGTCCAGTCCCTGGGTTTCGCCCGCTTCCGGGTGAGTCAGGATATCAACTTCCCTCGTCTCGCATGCCTTCCTGTTGATTTCAGGGTCGCCGCCGCTCACGATGATAAGCTCTACCCTTTTCCTGATTTTTTTGGCGATTTTGGGCACGTTGTTCGGCTTGTCTGTCTCTATTTTGTAACCAAAAGCAATATCCAAATCCGTTTTTTCAAGTTTCTTTTTCAATTCCCTTATTTCTTCAAGAGATCTGCATACGAAGCAAACGCCTGACCAGCCAAGCTTTCTAAGATTCGTGAGCATGCCTCCCAAATCCACTTCCGGGTGCACATGGTATTCGTAGAAGTTCATTTTTAATTTTTATGGCGAGTTTATAAAAATATAATGAGATGTAATGATGGACGAATTCTCGGGACAGAGAGAGGGAATGGTAATCAAGCTGGTCAGGGATGGTTATCTGGGCAGCAAAAGGATTATAAAAGTATTCATGGACATACCGAGGCATCTCTTCGTAAGGGAGGAAGACGAAAAATTCGCCTATGCTGACTATCCGCTCCCCATTCCCGCAGGCCAGACCATTTCTGCTCCGCACATGGTCGCGATGATGACAGAGCTGCTCGAACCTAAAGCGAAGGACAAGGTCCTTGAGATAGGAGCCGGCTCCGGCTACCAGGCAGCGATCCTGTCGAAACTTGTCAAAAAGGTTTATTCAATCGAAGTGGATCCGGAGCTTGTTTCTTTTGCAAAACAGAATCTCAAAAGAGCCGGGATAAAGAACGTGGAGGTCGTCAGGGGTGACGGGAGCAGGGGTTACGAAAAGGCAAAGCCCTACGATAAAATTATCGTTACGTGTGCCACCCCCGAGATTTTCGGTTCATGGATAAAGCAGCTGAAAACGAACGGAATCCTGCTCGCCCCGGTCGGCGGAGGATTCTATCAGGAGCTGATAAGGATAAGGAAAACGAAAAAAGAACTCGAACGAAAGAATTATGGTGGCTGCGCGTTCGTCCCGTTGAGGCGTTAAATTTATTCCACAGGATAATTTTTAGGGATTGCATTTTCGAAATTTATTCCCCTAACCGAAACCATAATGGAATTATCCTTTTTGTCTGGAATTAAAGTACATGGAAGCATTTCAATTTCTTCTTTTTTCAATAAAGATTGCCATTTTCTAGGGGTTAATTTTTCAAAAGTCATTGTACCGTTTACTTCTTTACCTGTATAAGCAGTTTTTGTAAACATATCTGCAACTAAATATTTGTATTCATCACCTTCTCCAAAACCACCGAAAATGAAATAATTACGCGGTTTTATCACTTCTTCCATGTCCATCCCTTTATCTTTATTTATCATTTTAAAATTTTATAAATGTTACTATTAGGTGGTTATTTTTAACAAGAATTAAACAAAAATAAGAAAGGGGGTTACCCCTGCTGGAAAAGCTCGTTCTCGATGTCTTGCAAGGTCATGTCCTCAAGGTTTTCCTCCATTTCCTGCTCCAACGCCTGAAACGCCTGTTCCTCTGCCTGTTCCTGCGTCAACCCGCCTGTAGGTGGGCCTGCCGGCTGCTGAACACAGCCGCTGATTGTTACCGCCAGTACCAGGGCGACCAATAATATTACTCCGATCAATTTCATAGAGTATCACCCTCCCTTAATCCTGTTTCTCAAAACTCTCAGCCACTCAGGAGCCTTCTGGAAGGCCTGCGGCCTCTTCTCCACGATCTTGTCGTAAAGACCTCCGAGCTTGTTGCATGCCTCTTCGCTCAGGTTTTGCTTGCATCTCTCCATCAGTTGTGCCCTGCAGTCCGCGTCTTCCAGGTGAACCCTGCAGTATGCCAGATGAAGAGCTTCACATTTCCTGTCATCTGGATTCTGTTCGCAGTAAGTCTGTATCCTCTCCCTGCACGTATTTCCTTCCTGTTCCGGGTCGCAGATTATGTTTCCTATACCCTTCATTACACCCAAACATCGTGTAGGGTGATCCTCGCAGTAACTGAAGACCCTTCTTGCCTTCTCCGTTGCTTTCAATGACCTGGGCTGCTGTATTATGTAAGCGTTGTACGTAACATCATTCAAAGTAAGAGGTCCTGCCCATATCTCCCTGTTTCCCTTGACGTAGGAATCCACTGCTATTGATCCCACGTTGCTGTCATCGACGTCATAGATGTTCGCTGTTATTGACCCGTTTCCTATCGTAATGTCCTTGAGCTTGTATTTGTCCTCTCCGAAGTGAAGTATGCCCACTCTTACGGCAGTTTCGTTCGCAGAGGTGTAAACCCTGTAACCTGCAACTCCTACCCTTAGGAGCTCGAAATCCATGGGATCACTCTGGGAAATCGCCAAACCATTCCCTAGCGCTCCCATCACCCTGATTCTTGCCCTTACCTGTGTCTGGGCTCCTACTGTATCCGTGTTGCCGTTCCCGTTTCCATTACCATTTCCGTTCGCTGCCATCACCGAAACTCCCATCACCGCCACAACTAGAAAGGCCAAAGTCAACGCCAGTAACTTTTTCATACTCTACCTCCTTTTATACTTCTGGTATATATTATAATGTTTCATCTACTAATATGTTGTGTGAAACAATTCGCAACAAAACTTTTTATCCAAAAAGTTTTATCAAAAAACAGTAGCCATCGCTTACACTATTTCCTGTAGAACAAACGATTGGTCCTTCCGACCCTTTCCCTCTCAACCAGACCCTTCTCTTCGAGCCTCTTAACAACCCTTGTCATTTTCGTTCGGGAGAAACCGAATTGTTTCTCGAGAGCCTTCTGCATGCACACCCTTCTTTCCGAGAGCGCTTTCAACACCTTCCTCTCGTCTTCGGTGAACCCCCTCAGGAACTCTTTCCTGACCCTTTTCCTGTAGTATACGACAATATAGACAACTATTGCGAACGCGCAAAATCCCATCACGGCCAACATCAATGGATGATAGTCGCTGTGTGTGTTGTAAAATTTGAAGTATATCGCCGTCTCCCCGGATTTATCCAGATCCCATTTGAGGTATATCCTTTCCCCGTCCGTAAGCATATCATAGCCTTCCGGATAGACGACATCCCTGTAGACCGCAAAACCCCTAGGGAGAAGGGCCACAACGTTTATTTTTTCAGAGACAGGCGGCTGCAGGCTTGTGAAAAAGCTGTAGAGACTTTCCTTCGTGAAAACGAGATCCTTTGCCGTGAACGTTATTGTGAGGTTCTCCGTCCCTTTGGGAACGATAAACTTAACGTTGTATTCACTTCCCGATTTCTCCAGAACGTAGTCTATATCTTTTCCGCCCCCTGATATTGCGAGGTCGGATATCTCGCCAAGAACCACGTAATTCAGCGTGCTTGCGTTCAAACTCCCCGCGAAAACCATCGATACGCGCTCGTTAACGTAACCGTTCGCCAATATGTCAAACGTTATGTTGTATTCGGGGATTTCGAGGGCTCCTGCTGCAGAGGGTATCAAAAATAACACAAATAAAACACCAATGACAGCATGCCTCATGTTTGAAATTGGATAGGGAAATTTAAAAATCATGTCACTTTTAGTCTATTTCTTCCCTACTTTTGCCCGTCCTTTTTATTCTGTCTTCATATAATGTTTTTTCCCATTTATCCATCATCATAATAATCTGCGAATTCACAATATCTGCCTGAACACCAGTACATTCGGGGTTCATGTCAATAAATCTCAGCAGTTCCCTGTATAGTGGTTTGCCCTTTTCTTTCAGTTTTTTCATGTCCGAAAAGTTTTTTATCAGTTGATTTCTTTTCCACTGATCTTTTCTAAGGAAATGCAGAACTTTCGAAAGTCCCACAACCATGTAATGAGGATCACTTAATGGTTCTTTGCCTAGCATGTACTTTACACTCTCTCTTATACTTTCAAGTTCTCCATCATCCAGCAGGCGAATAATGAATTGTGCTGCCCCCTTTGCCCAATGATAACCATCTTTCCCTATATCCTCGATTTCCCCATCATATTTATCTGGAGTTAATTGGACATCCTCTTTACCCTTTCCTGCCCATGCTCTTAAATATTTTTTCAGTTTCTCGATATCCCTATACTTTCTGGCATCTATCTTATTTCTTTCTTCGATATAATTAATCAGAAGGTTCTTTATCTCTTCGGTCTTTTCAAGCATTCTTTTTTCAAAGGAGTTGAACTGCTTTTCCAGTTCGGTTCTCAGACGATTCAACTCCTGTTGAACATACGTTTTTGTTACAGGCAGCCCATGATAACCATCTTCCTTTGATGTGGAGCTGGCCCTCTCTAAAACCCGACTATGTTTTATTTTTCCGGCATTTCCAGTTAACTTTCCCATCTCCTTTAAAAGTTCCTCTCTCAGCATATTCAATTTCTTTTCAAAGGTAGTTTCCGTTACAAACTTCAAGACCTTTTCCGTTTTTTTCAATTTTGTCTTTGGCTGCCCTTCAGGATTTGCATTGTTTTCAGTTGGTTTCCTTGGGACCTTAAACCGGCCATATTTTCCGCTTTTTATTATTTTAACGATATTCTCCGGATCAAAAAATCGGCTTCTTCCTTTCTTGTGATTCACAGTTAGATTCCCATTATCAATGAGCGTTCTGAGAGTAGATGTATCTTTACCGCCGTATATTGCAGAAACTGCTTCATAAGAATCCAGATATTTTCCATTCTCGGTAAATTCCCGGAGAATACCAATCACTTCTTCTTCACTCTTGCCAGAAAAGTCGAATCTTTCGGTCTTTCTTCTTGTACCCCTTTTACCACCCCCAAACCTCCCATAGCCATCGACTATGAGTTTTAACAGTGCTTCGGGATCTATCTTCTTCTTTCCATTTTCATCTGTAACATATTCAATTTTCCCTCTCTTAATGAGGTAATGAATAGAATTTGATCTTCTGGAACCAGACAAAATCTCGTTACCATCAGCGAAACTGAGATATGTTCCTGCTTCGCTGAATCTTTCTAGGTCACCTATGATTTCTTCCTTGCTCTTGTCTCTACACCTGTATGGGGATCTCTTTGGCTTTTTTGGCCTGTCCTTAATTATTTTCCATTTCCCGTATTTCCCTTCTCTCAGTATCCTCAAAACTTCTTGGGGCTTAACCCTTTTTCTGCCTTTCTCATCAATTTCGTATTTCAGCTCTCTGCTTTTGACCAGCATGCTTACTCGTGATGATATCCTTACCCCGTAGATAAACCCAGCAGCATCGGCCAAGGTCAAATAGATTCCCTGTTCAGACAAATCGTCCAGTAGGAATTTTATTTCTTCCAAGGGCATGTCAAGCTTTTTATAAACCCTCCTATATTTTCTTTGGACGGGTTTTTCATATTCAACATGCAAAAAAGGGTCGACATGGTTAATTCTATTTCCTGTCTTTTTCATTAAAATATTTAATCTGAAAAATTATAAAAAGGGGTGCTGTTCCTTATTTTTTCTCCCCTTCCTTCGCTTCCCCTGCTTTTTTCTGTTCTTCTCCGGATCCCTTTTCAGCTCCCTTCTTTTCCGGCTTTTCTTCGGGTTTGGTTTCCTCCTTCTTGGGTTCTTGTTTTTCTCCCGCTTCTTTTTTACCTTCCTTCTCTGGTTCTGCCGATTTTTCCGGTTCTTTCTTCTCCTCTGCGGGCTTCTCTTCAGATTTCTGTTCTTCCTTCTTCGGTTCTGGTTTTACGGCCGGCTCCTCCTTTTTGGCTTCCTCTTTCTTCTCTTCCGGCTTCTTTGCCTCAGGTTTTGCCTCTTCCTTGGCCTTCTCCTCGGGCTTTTTCTCTTTCTTGCCAAAAATTTGCTCAAGTTTTTTCGTTCCGTACTTTACGATTTTTGTGTTCACCTGGACTATTTCGGGAGAAATTGTATTTCCGCGAACGGATTTCCTTCTCCTCTCGCCCCTGCGTTTTGGATGGAACCCGGGTCCTCCTGTCAGAAGCGCCCGCTTTCTGGCGATGCCCTGTATGTCCGGTCTCATGGGGAAACCCTGCTTGTCAGAGCCCCCGGTAATCTCCAGTTCATACCCAGACAAACCCAGAAAATCTCCCTTTACCTTGTCACCAATTTTCCTGTTAAGCAGACCAGATTCCTTCTGGGGAACTTCCTTCTGATATGTTTTCCTTGTTTTCGGGTCAGAAACCACCAATTTAAACACTCTATCACCTCCTCAGTCCAGCAAAGCCTTTTATTCAAAAGGCTTAAGCGAAAACAGATATAAGTCTGCTCGCTTACCGGCTTTTCGCTGGTCACGCTTTTCCGAGTTGACTTTTAATTAGTAGGAAGGTATTTAAATATAATTTTATTAGCCTTTCTCGCCAATTAACCTTATGCCGACAATTTTTACGCCCCTCATACTTGCCGCCCAGACATTTGTTGAGACCTACGGGCTTGCAGGGACTTTTATAATTGCGATATTCGAATCCTTTATATTTCCCGTGCCAACCGCTTTCTTCGTGACACCCGCGACCGTCTTGGGGGCGGACCCTTTCCTTGTTGCCCTCACCGCTATCTCGGGATCGTTGATAGGGGCGGTGATAGGATATTTCCTGGGTCTTAAGTTAGGAAAGCCGGTGTTTATAAGATTGTTCAGGGAAAAAAAGCTTGAAAAGGTAGACAGATGGTACCAGAAATGGGGCGAGTGGATTGTCCTGATAGCGGCTGCGGGCCCTATCCCCTTCAAGATAGTTACATGGTGTTCGGGGATGTTCGAGCTGAATTTCAAGAAGTACATGCTGTTTTGCATCGCAGGAAGGACCTTCCAGTTCTTTGTGGCTGCCTACGTGGGAAATCTTATAGGCCCATGGATTTTGGGGACGTTCCTGTGAGTTCCAATGGATTTAATCTTTCGATGGAATTTTTCTATGAAAATTTTTTCTCTTCAGCCTTGATTTCAGAATTTCAGCGTGCTTGTTCACGGCTTCCACAAAATTTCCCCATTTGTTGTACGCCCTGAGTGCCTTTTTTATGTTTTTTCTCCCCCCGTGCTTTTCAAGAAAGTTTGCACAGGAACCTATCCCGTCTTCAACATCATACGGGTCTTTCTTCCCGTCGCCATCGAAATCCACCAGGTACTTCAGCAGATTGGTGGGCATGAACTGGGGAACACCGACAGCGCCCGCGTAAGAGCCCGTGATTTCAAAAATATCGGTTATCCCGCTCTCCTCTGCGAACTTTACAAGGTCCTTTATATACCCGTAGAACATCTCCTTGTTTTCAATCTGGAGGTAACAGGAGATAAGGGAATTGAACGCAGGGTGTTGCCCGGCGTTACTTCCGAAGTAGGACTCTATATTTAACAGGGCGGTTATAAATTCTTTCTCTATCCCGTAGTCCCTTTCAGCACGTTCAAGCCATTCTTTTTCGTTTTCCATGAATTTCATGCTTTCTTGGATTGAACTTTCTCTCATGTACCTGTGCTGTTTGGGGTCGGTCAGGTCCAACCTCCCCTCCTTCCTCTTGAACCTTTTAACATTGAATATCTTGAATCTCGGGTCGTTTACGTACTGAACAATATTCACGCCATCAGAGTTTAGCTTTTGAATTAAATCGCACGTATCCTTTACGTATTTGTTCCCCATGATACCCATATAGAGCGAGAATATCATCTCACCAATCATAATTAAGCAGTAGTAAAAAGATTTATATTTATTCGCGCGCTAAAGAAATTATGAAAAGCAGAAGGCAGTTCATTAAAGAAGCGGGCATTTGCGCAGGGACTTTGCTTCTTTTTGGCTTCTCAGGCGGCAGCCGGAAAGAAATGTCAGCAACCGAAGTGCCAATCCTTGCCTACCACGACATAGGTTACAAAAAGGACAGGGCAGGTTATACCGTGACCCCGGACGAATTCAAGAAACATCTCGAAATTTTGTGCATGAATGATTACAAACCCGAAAGTCTTGACAATTTGGTTTGGGGCGAATTTCGCACGTGTGGAAAAAAGGTAATATTTACATTCGATGACGCCTGGGAAGGCCAGTTCAGGATGGACGACAACGGGGAAATAGACCCGGACTGCGCAGTTGGCATGCTGAAATCCTTCTACGGCAGGGAAGCGAACGCAACATTTTTTGTATCCTTCGACAAAGGCAACACGGCCTTTGGTCAGCCCGAAAAGGAGAAATACAAATTGAATTGGCTTCTTGACAACGGTTTCGGTATAGGCAATCACACATACGACCACGTGTTTCTGAGCGAACTTACAGAAGAGGGCATCAAAGAACAGATAGCAAAGGCAGATGAAAAATTCGAGGAACTTCTGGGCAAAAGATGGAAGGCGGTCAAAATATTTTGTTACCCCGGAGGAGAATTCCCCAAAACAAAAAATGGTATGGATATAATCAAAAAACGTTTCGTTGCCGCGGTGAGGACAAAAAGGGGATACAAAGTTGTCGCTTCTCCCTATCCTCCGATAGGTTATATGTACGAAATTCCCAGAATAGGAATGTATTCGGGCGAAAAGGGGGAGAACGCTCTGGATAGAATCACGGAAGGGAGATACGATCCTCTATCTCCTTCAATTCCGCGCTCTTTACGAGGATAACCTTCTCTTTCCCTTTGAAACCCTTCACTATCTCTGTATCTCTCCCAAACATCCGCTTCAGACCTCGGGTTATTTCGAGGTTTGCCTTCCCTTCTCTGGGCGGGGATGTCACTTCGAGAATAAGTTTCTCGCCTTTCCTGAGCAGGGCGAATCTTTTGGAATTTGGTTTGACCCTGACTTCGATTAAAACCCCGTTTTTGGTTTGTTTGAGCATATATAATTGTTGAATGACAAAATTAAAACATGAGGCTGGTCTTTGCTGTTTTTCTAATACTCCTTCTCACCCCGGGTCTTGCCTCCGCTAGGGACTGGTACGTACGTCCTGCCGGAGGGAATTATGGGAGCGAGAACGGAAGTTCGTACGAGAATGCATGGGACGGATTACTGAATGTTGTATGGGGACCGGGAGGAGTTGAGCCGGGGGATAGCCTTTATGTATGCGGGCTTCACGTACATGATATGACTGATTGGGGGTATGTCGCTACTCAGGCAGAGATTAATCCTATATCCGGAACAGACGAAAATAATCGCGTAACTATTAGGGGTGACTGCCCTAACGATAACGGGATTGTATGGAATGCGTACAAGTTCAGTTATAAACCTTGGGTTAACGAGGGAGGCGGTGTGTGGAGCATTACATTGCCAGGGTGCGGGTTTACTGATAATTATTTTGAAGACATCACTCCTGATTCATGGAAGTTTTTGGAGCCTGCAAGCAGTCTGGAAGAGTGTATATCAACGCCGGGAAGTTTTTATTTGAACGGGTCGTGCAGGGGCGACACTATCTATGTTCATACCTCTGATGGCGGGGACCCCACCAACAAGGTTTATGGTAATCGCTTTGGCTATCATTTCAATGTGAGGGGCAAGGAATACATCACCTTTTTTAACATGACTTTTTACAACCACGGATTCAGTCTCAGCTCTTCAAACCCCTCCTCTCACCTGAGATGGGAGAACTGCAAATTTTCTATAGGTGAATCTCGTATGTTTTCCTGGTTTGACAACTGCCATTACAATGAAATAATTAACTGCGACATAAGCGGAGCGGGTAATGGAATATATCTTATTAGCGGCACTAATAATGCCCCAAGCAATTACCTGATTAAGGGAAACAAGATTCATGACATAGGAATAAGGCCAAGTGTGCAGAACAGCGACGCCCACTGCATAGGCGTACAGGGTGGCAGCAACGGGATTATCGAGGACAATGAATGCTACAACGCGGGCTCAGGCGTGACATTGTATGCATTCACGAACCAGGAGATGAAAAACAACACAGTCAGGAGGAATATAGTTCACGACACCCATACCCTCGGGGCCGCAAACTCAAGAGGGATAGAGACCGCCTGCAACAGCGACTCGTTGAGCGATAAATCAGGTAATAAATTTTACCAGAATCTTGTGTACAATTCCAATATTTGCTACCGACTCCAGTTTGAGGATCTGAACGAGTTCTACAACAATGTGGCCTACAATTGTTCCTCTGGTTTTGTTTCGAGCAGGAATTACAACGGCATCGGAGCCAAGGTTAAGTTCAGGAACAACATATTCATGAACAACAAGGATTACCATATCAACTGGTACAGCGGGGCCCAAAATGATTATCTGATTGACTCTGACTACAATCTGTTTTATCCTGATAATGGACAGATGTTCCGTCACGCTGTAGGGGGAGGGGATATGGATTTCTCGGAATGGAAGTCGCATACGACTCCCACCTGTCCTGATTGTTTATTCGACCTTCATTCGCTAAGCTTAGACCCCGCGTTCATAGACCCTGAACACGGGAATTTTCATTTGCGTCCGCAGTCACCTGCGATAGATAACGGAACGAATGTTGGTTTAAGATTCGATTTTGAAGGGAATCCTATTCCCCAGGGCAGCGCTCCCGACATAGGTGCTTACGAATACGTAACAGGCTCCTTCCTTCCTGGTGATTTGAACCACGACGGTGTTGTGGATATTGGGGATTTGGCGATAATAGCCAGGCATTTTGGTAAGAGGAGAACGCATCCACGGTGGAACGCAACGGCGGATGTTGTGGTGAACAACGAAATTGACGTGTATGATATCGTATTCGTTGCGAGCAGGTTTGGGGAGACTATCCCCCAAGAAGAGAATGTCGTTTATGCAACAGGATTAAGTCCCTCAGAAATACAGGCTGCCGTGGATGAGGCAGGCCCAGGTTATACCGTTGTTCTCCCTGCCGGGACTTATGACAATTTTGATTCGACTGTCTATGTTCCGAATGGAATATCCATGAAAGGGCAGGGGAGGAACAATACCATTATGAAAAGAAGCTCCGGCAGCGGCAGCATGTTCGTATGGAATAGCGAGGGTACAGAGTCTTCTTATAAGGTAAAAATCTCAGGATTCAAACTGGTAGGGATTGGCGCCGGCAACGGCAATTCAGGCACAGGTATAAAAATAAACAGGATGAAGGATTTCCAGATTTATGATATTGAATTCAGGGATATGCCGGGGATAGGGGCTTATGTTGTTAACAGCAGGGGGGTGATATACAACAGCTCTTTTTACGATATTTATCCGGAGGATTTGGGCATGACGGGTTATGGTGTTCTGGTCCACGGGGATGATGCGTGGGATGCTGAAGAACCCTCTCTGGGGACCCGGGAGGCAGTCTTTATTGAGGACTGTTATTTCAGCAACTGCAAACATGGTGTATCAAGCAACGAAGATTCTAGAGATGTCGTAAGGCATAACGAATTTCACAACCCGCATTCCAATGCCTTTATGATTGATGCTCACGGAAAACAGCCACAGCACAATGCAGGAAGCAGAACATGGGAAATTTACGAAAATGATGTTTATGGCGACCCTTCAACAACAGATGACTGGGGAATGGCCGTCAGGGGCGGAAGCGGTGTTATATGGAATAATAATTTCCATGACCTGGAAGAGGCCACAGCCACACCTCCCCACAAGGCCATAGGAATGTATCTTGATGAATACGGTGTCTATCCCGATGATTACCCCAACACTTATCAAATAACCGACACCTACGTATGGGGCAATACACTTAACGGTGAGCCGCTGAATAGTGTGAGAGTTACCAGTGATGCATTGGATTGGATACAAGAAGGCAGGGATTATTTTATGAACGCTAAACCAGGCTACACGCCATACCCATATCCTCATCCGTTCAGGGCAGAGCATAACTGAAAATACTTAATTTATAAGAACCAATATATAACAGGAATTTTATGAACCCCGAAACTTATGATATCTTCTCGAGGCAGATTCCCTATCTTGGTATGAAGAAACAGGATATGCTGTTGAGAAGCAAAGTGGTGGTTGTAGGCTGCGGAGGTCTCGGGTCCTTCGTTACCTCCATGCTCGTTCGTTCCGGCGTTGGGTTCGTGAGGGTGATAGACCACGATGTTGTGGAAGAATCGAATCTCCACAGGGTTTCGCTTTTCAACGGGGAGGACATAGGGAAATCGAAAGCCTTCCTGGCCGAGAAGAGGCTGAAGAGCATAAACCCGGAGGGCAGGGTGGAGGGAATAGAGGACAACCTCAATCCGGCAAATGCTGAAAAACTGCTTTCGGGGTTTGATGTTGTGGTGGATTGTTCGGACAATATGGAGGCTCGATACCTGATAAACAGGTTTTGTTTCAAAAACGAAAAGCCATGGGTTTACGGAAGCATTCTCAGAGATGAAGGCGTGTCTTCGACTTTCTCCCCCGAAGGGAGACCCTGTTTTGCCTGCCTGTACCCGAGAAAACCAAGGCCCGGGGCAATCCCCCTGTGCAGCGTAGAGGGCATGCTTTCCCCGATAGCAGGGATGATCGCCTCATGGGAGGTAATGGAAGTGATAAAGCTCCTGACGAAAATCTCCGAACCCAATTACAAGAAACTTTTGAGAATACGCCTTAAAAAGCCGAAATTCGAGTTTTTAAATATCAGGGCAAAAAGAAATTGTGAAGTATGCGGGAAAAAATAATCATAAAATACGGAGAGCTCTGGCTGAAATCCGAACCAGTCCGCATGCGATTCATAAAACAGCTGTCAGATAACATAAGGAGAATGCTCAGGGATAACGGAATAAAGAATTTCTCTCTGGAAAAAACACGGGACATGCTTGTTCTGGAAACCTTGGAAACAGGAAGCAGGAAAGCCCAGGATGTTCTTAAAAAGGTTTTCGGAATCTCGTGGTTCGCCAGGGCGAGGGAAACTGAGGCGAATATGGAATCGATAGAGAAGGCTGCTCTGGAAGCGGCAAAAGCCATAAAACCGGGCGAGAGCTTCGCCATCAGGGCGAGCAGGAGCGACAAATCCTTCGGTTGCACAAGCAAGGATATCGAGGAAAAAATCGGGTCCAAAATAAAAGGAAAGGTTAATCTTTCGAATCCCGATTTCACGATATTTGCTGAGGTAAAGAAAACCAAGGCATACATTTACTCGGAGAAAATCAGGGGGTTGGGCGGAATGCCCTTCGGGGTGAGCGGAAGGGTTTTGTCGCTGATTTCAGGGGGTATAGATTCGGCCGTTTCCTCCTGGATGATGATGAAGAGAGGATGCGAAACAGATTTTGTTCATTTCCACCCGGAGATTTTCACGGGCAACATGAAGCTCGAAAAGGTGATGGGAACAGTTAAAATGCTGCGGGAATATTCACCTTGCAGCCTGAACTTGTATGTGGTCCCGTTCAGCGAAATACAGAAAATCATTGTCGAAAACTGTGAAAGAAGGATGACGTGCGTTCTCTGCAGGCGTTCCATGTACAGGGCAGCCCAGATGCTTGCCGGAGATACGCGCTCCAAGGCTCTCGTGACAGGGGAAAATCTCGCGCAGGTAGCCTCCCAGACTTTGGATAATCTTTCTGTGGAGAACGATGTTCTGAAGATGCCAATATTCAGGCCTCTGATAGGCATGGACAAGGAAGAAACGATTCGCATTGCGAAAAAAATAGGCACATACAATATTTCGATAGGTGCGGGGTGCTGCGCGCTTTCCCCGAAAAAGCCTTCGACAAAGGCCAGACTGAACCGTGTCCTTGCAGAAGAAAAAAAGGCAAAAAATCTCGGCAAATTGATAAAATCTGCGGTTAAAAACGCGGACAAGGTGATAATATAGCTTATTACACATTCAGGTTGTGCAAATCAGGCGGTTTCGAGATCATACCCAAAAGCAATACAAACCTGAACCTGCCTGAACTGGCCAAGAGGTTCGAAAATGTTAAACTTAAGACAAAGGTGATGCTCGTTGCTGAGGTTGACAACATCAGAACAATAATTTACCCCTCCGGAAGGATACTGCTTCACGGTTGTGACGAGGAGAAAGGCCAGGAAATCGCAACAAAAATTTACAGGATGATAAGAGAATCGGAGACCAGAAAACGAGGATAATAAATATTAACACCCCCTTGAAAATATAATTGTCAGAAAAGGCGAATGTTATGAATTACGTGTTCAAATTTCACAGGGATGACGAAGGATTTGATATCGGGCTGGAGGCGAAGCCGAAAGGAGAGATGAGACTTGATCTGGAAAAAGTTTCAGATAAATTCGATAAACTGCATATAAAGAGCAGTGTTGTTCTGGTTACGGAGATTGACGGCGCTCGGATAAGCATCTACCCCGACGGCAGAGTTATGGTGTTTGATGTGGATGAGGAGAAAGGCAGGGAAATCGCGTCCAAGGTTTACAAAATGATCACAGAACCCCTCCAGACAGACAAACGAGGGGGGAAGG
>Ga0190360_1000775_pt1 | contig 17143 bp, 14 predicted proteins | sample 48721834_MG_FD_161271 | JGI IMG/M metagenome (GOLD analysis project Ga0190360, IMG submission 161271) | Hydrothermal vent microbial mat bacterial communities from Southern Trench, Guaymas Basin, Mexico - 4872-18-3-4_MG | ecosystem: Environmental > Aquatic > Marine > Hydrothermal vents >... | reverse complement strand
CCAATATAACTTTTTTGATAGGGCAGCAACTTCCGTTGCACCACCTCCTCCAGGAAGACGATATTTTGGTCTTTCATAATTACCTATTGAAGTAGTATTACAATTTCCATATTTATCAACTATGGATGCCGATAAAAATGCAATATCAACTTCACCTCTTTGTAAAAACCCCAATGAATCAATTGAATCTCCAATATAAATTGAATCTTGGACAATAATTGGGTCTATTATTGAGAATGGTAATTTCTCAGGCATTGACTTATGAACTGTTCCTGTTTCCAAAATTATATTAATATTTGGTGCATGTAATCTGTTTGCTATTTGTAATACAAGAAATGGCCATTGAATACCACCGAAAATTACATCATTATTTTTTATTTGTCTGGCTGATACTATTAGCATCATTTCAAACCCAGTAAATTCTTTACATCTCTTCATTTTTAATCCTCTATATTTTTAAGTTCCAAAATTAATTCCATGACTAAATTTCGGAGTAGCTTTCAATTCTTTTATTCGATTTTTTCCCAGAATTTTTAAATATTCCTGCCGATCTTCCACACCTAAAACCCATTTCTCAAGCCATTTCTCCCACATTTCAATAGTTTTAGTTTCTTTTGCATATTCAAAAATATATTTAATGTCCGTATTATAGAAGCCCTGGACATTACCTGGATGTCCGCCCCATGGCTCTTCAACAACTCCAGAAACGCGGAATCCCGGCACGATGGTTAAATTAGGGATCTCCTTGATTATTTCTGTATCTACTATTTCCTCACTAATTACTATGATTTTTTTACATGCATTTATTCCTAACTTTATATCACCTATAAGGCCCCAAATCTGGGCATTTCCATCCCTATCAACTCTCTGACAATGTATAAATCCAACGTCTGCTTTAATTGGTGGGACTACACAAATACTATCATCTGAAAATGGTGACTTAACTACACCGAACTTGTTTTTTATTGATTCTGGCTTATCATAAATATCTGTTCCAACTAACGATCTTATTGGCATGAATGGGATATTTAAATAACCTGCTAAATATGACATATTTAGCCCAAATAAAGAATATTCGTGATAGATAACCTTTTGAGGTATATTTTTTTCAAATGCTCTCTTAAAATTCCATAATGGTTGGGGACCAATTCCATCCCAGACATGTGATGTTATAATATAATTTGTACTACCAGTCCCTATTAATTGGTCAAATATTAAACCTCCTGCACACCTTGTAATTTTCAAATTTTTCTTCCCCTGTCTGATTATTTCATGCACCACTGAATAAACACTACAATTCCCAAATCCCCCGAAAAATACCAAATCTCCATCGTTTACATATTTCTTTACTGCCTCCTTAACTGTCATTAATTTATTATCCGAAATCATTTTAAATTCCTCTGACCATTATTACCAAATCCTGATTTTTTAAATTAAAATTATCACTCGATATTAAGAATGTAAATAATTATTTATGAATTTCAAATAAATCAAATATCTTTAACATAACATCTTTATTTTAAAACTAAATTTTAAAGCAGATAAACCTAATTTCTTAAAATTTATCATTAATAAAATTCTCCTTAACAGATAAATTATTGATTTTTTCTAAAATATTAATTTATTGATTGATTTAAATAAATAGAATAATTCACAATTAATTTTGTCTTTGTTAAATATAATTAGATAAACTTTTTAACTCAAGAGAAAAATTATACTATATATGTTAGATAGGTGCAATTATAACTGCGACAATTGTGAAAAAAGTCCATTTCGAAGGTCTGCATTTAGTATGGTAGAGGTCTTATACAGAAATGACCCATATATAATAAAAGCCACTAATTATTTGAACAAAAAATTTGGTGTTAATAAACCTCCAAGATATTGGGCATGTCAAATGCAAAAAGGAAAAATTCCAAGATCTCCTTGGTAAAATTATAGTCCTTATTGTTCTATTTTTCATGGTACTATTAATAATTTTTATGTTTCTTTTTTATTAAAGACAATGAATCTTTAATTTAAGATTAATATTTTCTTGATTTTTTTTGAGTATAATTAAAAAAATAAAAAGAAAAATACTAAAAGATTTAAAATAAAAATTCTCAAATTATTTATAATGTTCTTTTATATATTTTTGGATAAATTCTTCTGATTTTTCTATTAATTTTAAGACATCAGCTGTTTCCTTTTTAATCAAATCATTAATACTTTCTTTTACTTTATGTTTTTTACTTTCTTTCCATGCCCGCTTATAAAATTCGAGTGCTTCATCTCTGCCATTTTTGTATTCTGCAAACATTCGTGCCATTTCTATATCTGCCATTACAACTCCTTCAAAATCCTTATTTTTATTTTTTAAATCGTGTTTTCGCTCAATATAAATTAGAGCTTGACGAGGCTTTTTTAACATCTTATGATAACATTCAGCAATTTTATCAAGAGTTTTATAGGCATCGTCCCATGCAGTCAACGACTCAAAACGTTTCCATGCCTTTATAAAGAAATTAGCTGCTTTTTTAGGATTTGGTTTATCTGCTTCTAAAAATGATAGCCCTTTCTCATAAAATGATTTTGCTTTTTCCAAATAATTTCACCTTTTAATACAAATTTTGTTTTTTAATGATAAATTCTTTAAAATAATGTAAATTTATAAAGTATTATAATGATCTTGCTAATTTTTTTTATATTCTTTTATAAATTATAATCTAAATAAATACTTTTCAATAATATTCAGAGGAGCTTAAACGAAAATAAAGTATTAATTTATTAATAATTGTTCATCTACTTTAGAATTTTAAAGCATTAATACTCTTAATAAAATAATTGAATGATTTTATAAAAATGTAAGTAAAAAATTCAAATTTATCCTTATTTTATTAACACGAAAAACCTAAAATAACTACAGACCGTCAATCTTCGATAAAAAAGAATTTATAAAATTAAAATCGGTAAGAATATCAATTAAATTACTTATTATTAATTAATTATGTTGGTGATAAAATGAACATTTCAAAAGATAATTTAAAAAAATTGGATAAATTCAAAGGGTATCTAAATAATGATCAGGTAACTGAATTATTTAAAATATTTGATATTAAGTTTGCAGCTGGACATTGGTGTGCTGGAGATTTTATGGATCGATTTATGACCGTTGGCTATAATGACCCAGATAAATTGAGTTCTGATATAATTAGCCAAATAAAACGGGTAGCAGATGCAAAAATTGTAGGAATTGAATTTCATAATAATATTTTTTTGAATGGAAAAGGCGCTATTGACTATGATGTTATTAATACCGTTAAAGAAACCTTAAAAAAATATAATATGGTCGCTACTAATATGAACACAAATTTATGGGGGGCTCCTAAATGGAAATTAGGTGGAGTAGCAAATCCTGATAAGAGAATAAGAGAAGAAGCTTTACAAGTATTAATTCAAGCAATTGATATTGCGAAAGAAGTAGGGTGTAAGTCTGTCGCTTATTGGCCGGGTTCTGATGGCTGGGATTATAATTTTCAAATCAATTACGGAGTCATTTTAAAATATTATATTGATGGTTGTATTGAGGTAAATAAGGAAGCCAAGAAAAAGGGCCTAAAATTTGCAGTTGAAGCCAAACTTCATGAGCCTCGTGAAGGAAATATTGTCATTGGAACGACTGAAAAAGCAGGATTAGTCTGTAAACAAGTTAATGAAGCGTGTGGTGGAAATAATATGGGTGTTGCTATTGATTATGGTCATGTACAGATGTATGCAGGTGAGCCAGCAGACAATCTATATACAATGAAACAATTTGGAGTTCCAATTCATAATTTTCATGTAAATAATGCAAAACTACATTCAAATGATGAGGACCGGATAACTGGTACTGGTGACATTTGGAGGTTTATTGATTTTTGTTATGCTGCTATTGATACTGGATATGAAGGATGGTTTGGAGAAGACCAATTTGAATATAGAACTGACCCTGTCCAAGCAATGACATTATCTCGTGAACTATTTGGCAATTGTATGAAAAAAGCACTCATAATATATTCTAAAAAAGATGAACTTGAAGAAGCACAATCAACTGGAAATGCAATTAATACTATTAATATAGTTAAACGAATAATTTTCAATGAATAAATCAAATTCTACTTTTATTTTTTCTTTATTTATGTGAAATGGACAAAATTTATAATTAATATATCTGTATATTTACTTACGGAGACTCGGAATAATCCTTGATCAATATTCTATCATATTTATATATTATAATCATGGAATTGGCTAGAAATTTAATATTTAACGGAATTTAACTATAAACAATTTAAACACTTGAAGCTTAAAATATCATAGTTAAAAATTGTTCTAAAACATTGTTTAATGAAGTCAATCACTTTAATAAAAGAAATTTTTAACAATAATTAATATATTAATTTACCAAATCCTAACTTATTTATTATCATAAATTGAAGAATAACTCAAATAATCTTTTTTAAATAAAATTTTTATAAAAATCTTAAATCGTAAATATAAAGATTTTTTGAAAAAAATTTGTAATTGTTAAAATACATTAATGAAATTGATCCTGAAGTTGCAAAAGCATTAAAAAATGAATTAAAGAGACAAGAAGAAGTCCTAGAATTAATTGCAAGCGAAAATTATGCCCCAATGGCGATATTAGAAGCCCAAGGTTGTGTAATGACTAATAAATATGCAGAAGGTTATCCCGGCCATAGATATTATGGGGGTTGTAAATATTACGATATAGTTGAAGATTTAGCACGTGAAAGGGCAAAACAGCTATTTGGAGCAGAGCATGTAAATGTGCAGCCGCATTCCGGAACACAAGCTAATATGGCCGTCTATTTTGCCGTCATAAAACCTGGAGATACTTTAATGGGAATGAAATTAGACCATGGCGGGCATTTAAGTCACGGATCACCGGTAAATTTCACTGGAAAATTATATAATACTGTTTCTTATGGCGTAGATGAAGAAACTGAAATGATTAATTATGAAAATATTATGGAACTTGCAATTAAATATAAACCCAAGATTATAATTGCTGGTGCTAGTGCATACCCGCGAACAATCGATTTTAAGAAATTTAAAGAGGTAGCTGATGAGGTAGGAGCTTATCTTCTTAGTGATATTGCTCATATTGCTGGTTTAGTTGCTGCTAAAATCCACCCAAACCCTATAAAATATTCACAATTTGTCACAGGCACTACCCAAAAGACTTTAAGAGGACCCAGAGGTGGATATATTTTTTGTTTTAAAGAATTTGCTAAAAAAATTGATAGTTCAGTATTTCCAGGTGTTCAAGGTGGACCACTTATGCATGAAATTGCAGCAAAGGCTGTTTGTTTTAAATATGCAATGACTAAAGAATGGAAAGAATACCAAAAACAAATAGTGAAAAATGCCAGGGCTATGGCAAATGCTCTTTTAGATAATGGATTTAAATTAGTTTCAGGTGGCACAGATAACCATTTAATGCTCGTCAATCTGTCAGATAAGGATTATACAGGGAAAGATGCTGAAGAAGCTTTAGAAAAAGCCAATATAACTTTAAATAAAAATACTATTCCGTTTGAGAAAAGAAGTCCTTTTATTACTAGTGGTATTAGAATTGGTACACCTTGTATTACCAGCCGCGGAATGAAAGAAAATGAAATGAATATTATTGCAAATTTGATTACAAGAGTTCTTAATAACATTAATGACAAAAGTGTAATTGAAGAGGTAAAAAAAGAAGTCCTAAAATTATGTAAAGATTTTCCTATTTATCCCCATCTTTAGTAATATTTTTATTTAGAACTTTCTTTAGTTTTCTTTAGTATCAATTTTTATTTAAAATTTCTAATTTTGTTTGATGTAAATAGGTGATATTACGATACTTTTAGATGGAAAATTAATAGCAGAAAAGATTCGCAAAAGGTTAAAGGAGGAAATTTACGAGCTTAAGAACAAAACAAACAAGACTCCTGCTCTAGCTACTATCATTGTCGGCGAGAACCCTGCCTCTCAGATTTATGTTAGAATTAAACATAATGCATGTAATGAAGTTGGTATTAATTCTATAATTATTGGATTACCTGAAAATATTTCTGAAAATGAACTAATTAAAAACATTGAATTATTAAATATGGACAGTTCAATACATGGAATTCTCCTCCAGCTTCCTTTACCCAATCATTTAGATTCTAATAAATTTTTTGACAAAATTGATCCAGCTAAAGATGTGGACGGATTTAACCCTAAAAATTCGGGTAATCTTTTAATAGGAAATGAAACATTTGTTCCTTGCACATGTAAAGGGATCTTAACAATCTTAAAGGAATATAATATTGAATTAAAGGGAAAAAATGTAGTAATTATAAATCATAGTAATATAGTTGGTAAACCTCTTGCTTTATTACTATTAAATAGGGATGCAACTGTTTCAATTTGCCACGAATTCACTCAAAATATAACTTATTACACTAAAAATGCTGATATTTTAATTATTGGAATTGGGAATGCAAGATTTATAAAAAAAGAAATGATTAAAGAAAATGCTGTCATAATTGATGTTGGTATTAATAGAATTGAAAACAAAATAATTGGGGACGTGGATTTTGAAGACGTGAAAAATAAAGTCTATGCAATTACACCTGTTCCTGGTGGTGTAGGCCCAATGACTGTAGCATCACTTCTTGAAAATACAATATACGCTTTTAAAAAGACGTTATGACATAATTTTATAATAACTTATAAATTTAACAAAATAAACACTTAAAAAGAAAATAGAATTTAAAATTTACCATTTATACGATTCAAATCATAATTATCATTGATAATGGAAAAAGAATCTTTTAATGTAAAGTTATAAAAAATAAGAAAAAATAAAACTTATTTATCCTCATATTAACTGCATGCTTACCTTATTTTTTGAAAAATTTAATAATTTTTTAAATATTGAAAAATAGAGCATCAGCAAATTTTTACCAACATTTAATTATTTGAATTCTTTTAATATAGATTAATGATCCATGAAATTTACATAATAACTTCATCAGGCACCACGCTCTATTATTATTCGAGAAAAAGAGCCAATGTAGATAAACAAATTATTTCATCATTAATAACTGCATTTCAATCTTTTTCAGATGAAGTATTTTTTAGCAAAATACAAAAAATCGATTTAGAAAATCGTAGGCTTACGTTTCTTAATTTAAATACTGAAAAATCTTTTAAAGACTCAGAAATAAGTTCGGTATTATGTTTTTGCATTTCTGATTTAGTGGACCACCCATTTGCATTACAGAGATTTTTAAAAAGTATTTTAAATAAGTTCATCGAGGTTTTTAATACCCAAAATTATACTAAAGGGCTAATGAAACAACTTCCTGAATTTGATGAATATTTAGATAAGAAGATCAAATCTTCAATTCATCCAAGAAACTGGCTTTTTATTGCAGCTGGTTTTATAATATGTTTAGTAGCCTTCTATATTACCACCTTAATCTTTTATCAAAAAGGAATTGTGGAATGGCGTGATTTCCTAGCTTTTAGTATTGGCACTTCATTAATAAGCCTATCAGGGCTATGCTGTGGTTCAAAACTCTGGAGTATTTTAATTGCATTAACAACAACTTTTGTGATTTCTCCATTTCTAATGTATTTATTTAATGAATCTGGTATCGTGTCTTTTGTTTTTTCTGCAGGTAGCTTAAGCGTTATTTCAGGATTTTTTGGTGGATATATTAGCGAAAGATTGTGGCTATTTAAATCAGATAAAAATACATTAAATTGGAAAATCTACGTCTTAATTATTATATGCGGAGCTGTTGTGTTTTTAATTGAAATTTTCTTTATTTTTCCAAGTATTATCTATTAATAATGAAAACTAACATCGTTTATAATTCCTATTAAACAAAGTATTCCAACAAAAATAATAAGGAAATTCAAAAATCTTTCATATTAGATCTATAAATGTTAAATTATTTTATTCTTTTTATTTTAAATTCGAAGATATGTGGTAAAATTCTGTTATCTTTTAACAGCTACCAATTAGTTTTCTCAATATTTTTATTTTCTTAAATTTTTGATATAATCAAACTAAACCTATAACACCATATATTCCCGCGCTATGTGCCTTAATTGCATGGTTGGGGCATCCTTCTACGCAACATAAACAGCTGATACAAGTCGAACGCTTAAATTCAGGATACTGAGTAATTTTATTCAATGAAATACTTCCAGTTGGGCATAAATCAACACAAGTCCCACATTTCACACATTTATACCTCTTAACTCTTGGAATTTTTCTGGTAGCTCGACTATATAGTGGTTGTAGCAACCCTAGAGTATCTCCAATAGTAATCGTTGGAAAATTCAATTTACATTTTACATCATTAATAGAATTTCCCAGTATTTCAATTTGATTAAGGTCCGCTATCCCTAATCCTCTCTGATGACAATATTTTAATGTGGGGACATTGAACGGATTTATACCACCAATAGATACTGCAACAGAATCAAGAGATACACTATTTGTTGCTGCTATTATTAGTCCAAGTTCTTTCATAACACCAAAAGAGGGCCCTCCCGTGCCATGCATAATATTAATTGCGTCCATTATAATTAGGTTGTCCTTATTAATTTTCTTAATATAACTATACAAATCTGTCAAAACTACGCTAAATTTATCTGGAGAATTCCCATAAGAATGAGACCTTGATTTTACCTTACCAATTTGAACTCCCCAATAATTTTTTACTCCTCCTGTAAATTTAGTCAAAAAATGTGTTTTCCATTTTGGTATATTGATTACAAAATCTGCATTTACAAAATTTCCTGATATTGCTGTTTTTTCTAATCGATGGAACTTCATTATTTCTTTAGAAATTAAAATTGGGTTTTCTAAAAAGGAAGTCCACTCAACTTCGTCTTCAATTTCTGTTATAATATCAAATCCAGATTTTCCTTTATATTTTACTTTTTTGTAGATTTCTAATGCAGTTTTTCCACCCGACATTGGTGAATCTCCTATTATTGGGGTACCTCCTTTATTTTTGACCCATTTAGCAATATTTCCTACTATTTCAGGACTTGTAATCGCATTTTTAGATGGCATTAAACAATTTGGTTTTAAGAGTACTCTTCTTCCTTTTAGGTCAAAATTTCCTACTAAATTTATTGACGCTTCGATTGCCTGATAAATGCCGGAATATTCGTTAACTCTAATTATTGAAACTCTATTCATATATACCACCTAAGTTTTTATTTACCATTACACATTAATTATAAATATATAGAGGTATTTAAAATGAGTTTAGATATTTCAAAAGACCCGCGTATTTTGATGGTTGAATATGTAGTAAATAAATTGACTGAAATGACTATTAATAAAAGGTATAAACTTCCTTCTAGTAAAGAGAAAACTCTTGTAGCTATTAATAAATTAAATTCAGCTATTAAAAATATCAAATATAGTTATATTCCGCCATTAGAGCTCGTTAATAGCACTTCAGTAAAAGAATTGGATTTAATGGCAAACCAATTTTGGGATGCTATCGTAAAAAACAATGATATTAATGAACAAAATCTAAATATTTTAGAGCTAAAATTTATTTTTAATATTTTAAAAGGTTTTAGAGAGCGGTTAAAATTTGGAAATGAAGTTTCAATTGATAAAGCAATTGATATAATCACAGTAAAGGTCATTTCAGTCTCAAAATTAAGTAAAAATGAGAATTTATATTTATGCAGAGTTGCTGATGGTGAAAAAATAATCAATATCATTACTAATCTTAAAAATATTAAAAAAAATTCAGTTATTCCAGCAGCAATTCTACCTCCAAGAGTATTTGGACAAGAAATCAGTGAGGCTATGTTTTGTTCTGGGAATGATATTCCCGCATTGCATGATAAAGTGGGGGAAAGAATAACAAATTTATCTGAAGATTTATTGAAAGAAGTTAATCATTTTATTATCCAAATGATCAAAAGTCTAAAATGATTATAAATAATTTTAAATTTATGGTCTATCAATCATTCTCCTTCCCAGCTTTTAATCTAAAAATGCCTTTCAATTCATTTATTAATTGAGCTTTTAATTGAACTCGTGGATTTAATTTTGGTTCCTTAAAAATTTTTCTTGGTTTGAATTGTATTCCAGTATTTGGGACTAATTTATATAACTGAGAAATATCTTGACGCAATTCATCAATTTGTTTAAAAACAATTTGTAGTTGGTTACTCAACGAATCTTCAATAGTAAATAATGAATTAAAGTAAGTCAAAAAATCACTATTTTGAAGGTTTGCTAAATTATAAATGCTTGACTTATAAATTTTAAATTCAAACTTGTTTGTCAATATTGTCTCAATTTTTTCGGCTAAATATTCAAACTTTTCTTCAAATATTATATCATTAACTATTTCAGGGTCATATTTATGGACTAAAACAATGAATTCACAATCTTCTTTCTTATTGAAATTTGCAATTATATTTGCAATTTCTCTTAAATATTTTAAAGTTTCTTCAAATCTTCGCTCATCTTGGATATCAATGACATAAAATACAAGTGATAAATGATCAAAATATCTATGTGGATTTTTTAAATATAAATCTCGATATTTTTTCTGTCCTCCAAGGTCTAAGATACTTATATTAAAATTTCTTAATAATAGATGCTCTCGTTTCATACCAATTGTGGGCTTAATCTTTGAAATTTCATCATGTTTAATTGACTTCTTAAAAATATTAATTATTGTAGATTTACCTGCATTATCAAGTCCTATAAATGTTATTTTAGTCTTTATTTTCGATTTTATGTCAATAATTTCCGTAATCATTCTTTTTAAATTTAAAATTTTATTTGTAAAATTAATATCACTAAAAATTTGCTTATTTTCAATAATTCTCTTGAAGTGTAATTTATACAAGCCATTAATTGAAAAAATTTTAAAATCTTCCTTCAAGATTTCTATTTCATTTTTGTTTAAATCTTTAATAGCACTAATTGGTAGCGTTAAAAATTCATCTAAAGAGAAATTAAATGATTTTATTTGTTCATTGTTCAATAATTCTTTAATTAAGTCGATATCAAGCCTTTCTGATTCTATGATTTCCATAATTATCTAAAAAGCTTTTTGAAAAGTAATATTTCTAACTTTTATAATGTTTATACCAAATTTTTCTAATGTTTATACATAAAATAAAGAATAAATTAAAGGGAATTTTGAATAGGGCATATAAAAAAAATTAATAATGGTAATGAATAAAAAATATTAATATTTTATTAAGAACAAGCGGTATTCTTAATTTCATTTATTTTCTTCCGAAGAGTTACATCTGAAATAAACGAAATTTTTGCAATTTTACTCTGATTAACTTTATATTCTTTATATTTTTTCATAACTATATAAATAGCAGCAGCTGCATAGGATTTTGGATCTCCGCTCACAATTAGTCCATGTTTTTTTGCATTTTCAAAAAGGTTAATAGCTTCTATCTGATATTGAGATGGAATTTTTAATTCATCACCAAACCTGGAAATAAAAGGTGGAATTTTTTGTGGCGGTAAATTTATATCTAATTCATTTAGAATAAGCCGATAATTTTTCGCGATTTTTTTCTCATCAATTTGCGAGGCATATGTTATTTCTTCTAAAGTTCGAGGTAAATCTAAAAGTCTAATCGCAATATAAATACAAGCAGCTACTAATTGGTCAATTGACCGACCTGTTGTTAGCCTTTTACTTAATACAACTTTAAAAATCCTATTTGCCTCGCGAATTACCTGCTTAGGAAGCCTCAATGCAGCTGATATCTGCCCAAACTTGGGATTCGCTACCATAATATTTCTTTCATATGAATTTGTAATCGATTTTTGAATTTTAGCGAGTTTCGCATATTTTATCTTGTTTTTTACAGATAAAGGATAACCAAAAATATCCATGTTATTATTTGAAATTAAAGTTCTATAACCATGGTTATTATAAAATGGCTCATTAATCCTTTTATTTTTTATATCATCAGCAGAAAAAATACGATTTTCACTCATAGATAACATAGGGCCTTTTACAACACCACAATTTTCACAAACATAAATGCCCCTATATAAAATTATATTTGGATTATCACAACATTTTTCATCAAAATCAGAAGATTTAATATCTGGCTTAAATTCTATATCTGTATTAATTCTAAATTCCATATTTTTATATTCTAAATCTTCAGCCATCAAATTTATTATACACCTTAGAAATCTATTATATTTTTAAACTAAGGTTCTAAATCCTTTAAATTATAAATTTCATCCTTGATCTAATGATAATAAAAATCAATGGTTCTATTTAAATATTATGAAGAATTTTGGGAAATAACTATGTTATACAATTAAACATTGCGACATAACTCTGTTATACCGAAAAAACTTTTTTACTATTTCATATTCATTGCGATATAACACCGCCATATCACAAAAAATTAAAATAACTTCAATAATTTTAGTTTTTATTAAAAAATTTTTTAAGAATAAGATATCAATATTTTTCTTAAAATAGATTCAAATTTTAGTTTTTTCCTATTAATTTCTTCTTGATTTTAATGTAGTCTTTTATAATATCTGATGTATTTTGCTTTTTACCCATATTTTTTTCTAATATTAATTATATTTTGGTATATTTTTTTGAATAGACTTTTACTTATTATTAGACATGACTTTATTTTTTTAAACCCCACATTTTACGTAAAAAAATCAAGAAAAATTCATTTTACAGATTTTTTTATTATTTTTAAAATAAGTCATATTTTTATTTGATGAATGTTTATTCAAATTAATAACATTGGTTAGATCAATCATCGTCAAATTAATCGCCTAATATAATTATATTGAGGCATGGTATGTTGGTATTCAATATAGAAGAGTTGGAAAGAATTGCCGAAAATCACCTACAAACGAAAAATTACTTGAACTGCGCGCAAACGCTTTCTTTAATTGCTGATTTTTTTATAAACAAGAATGATGAAGAAAAATACAATTTTTATTATCAAAAAATTTTGAATTGTTTTAAAATATCCGCTGAACAGGAAGATATCGACTTTATGGAAGCAGCTGAAAGATGGTGTGGAGCAGCGTGTTTGGCAAAAGACATTGATTTAAATGAGTATAAAAAGTGCGTAAATAAAATGGTCGAATCATTGGAGTCTGCAGCATTAAATGCATTAAAAAAAGAAAATTATAATGATGCTGGTGAATATTATCAACAAGCTGGCAAATATATCAAAGATGAATTAGACGATAAAAAATTTCAGAACTTTTTTAAAAAAGCTATTGAATGCTATTCAAAAATAATTAATGTAAGAATAAGTCCAGATCAAAAGGAAGAATTAGCAAAATTTTATATTAAAATTGCTCGACTTTATGAAGAATTGGACGACCAAGCAAATGCTTTAAATCTATATAATGAAGCTATCCAGGCAATTGAATCAAATAAAATAGTCTCTTCCTATGAACTTTTGGCAAAAATCTATAATTATAAAGCAAAATGTTTACAAAAATATCCTGTCGAAAAAGTCGACCCTGAGGACTTAATATTAAAATCAATAAATTATCTCAGTCTAGAAGCTGATAAAAATTTGGAATTAAAAAATTACTTGAAAGCTGCTGAAAATCTTTGTCTGGCAAATAATTTATACGAAAAAATACAAAAGAAGGAATTAAATATTAAAAATTTAATCATAAAAGAAGCAAATTGTTATAAATATGTCGCTGATATGTTAAAATCGAACGGCGATATATTACAAGCTGCGAAATTTGAGAGAGATGCTGCTTTTTGTTATTATAAATTAAATGACCATAATAAAGCAATAAAATTACTATTAATAACAGCTGAACAAATGGAAAATGAAAAACAATATTTAATATCAGCTGAAAATTATCGTGATGCCAGTTTAGTATATGATCAATTAAAGGATTATATTAATTGTGGTGAATGTGCATTTAAAGGTGGGAATCTCGCGAAAATTGGTGGCGACGAATATAGCGCACTTGAAAATTTCAAGATTGCATTCAATTGTTTCAGTAAAATAGGGGAAAAAGACTTAATTCATAAATGTAAAAAAGAATTAACTAACTGTTTATCCAAAATTGCAGAAGGAGAAATTGAAGTAAAAAATTATCACTTAGGGGGAACTTATTTGTTTGAAGCTGCTAAGTATGAAGACAATGAAGACCTTTATAGGTCATATCTTGGGCGGTCGTTGGATTCCTATTTGAAAGCTATTGATATAGCTATTGATGATTCAAACTTTTTTATTGCAGCTTATTCTTTATGTTGTGCAGGACTCGTGATGGTCCTATTAAATCGAACAAATGACATAATCAATATACTAAAGGAATATCCTGAATTAAATAATGAACGATATACCTTATTTCTTAACGACTTTGTAAATTCTATATTAACTAAAGATATATCTAATCAAAAATTAAAAAATATCAAAGAAAAATACTATAAGCTTATTTCAAATTCTAATGAAATTCAAAACCTTGTTTCTTTAATAGAACAGCGCGTTGGGGAAAATTAAACCACAAATTTTTGGGGGGAAATTTTAGTTAACTATTTTAATTAAAATTATTTAAAATAAATTATATTTGAATAATAATAATTATTTAATAAATTTCAAAAATCATTATTTGAAGTATTATTTTTTATTTGGTTAAAAAACAGCTTTAATTAAAAAGGTGAGTAAAATATCGGAAATATCTGACAAAAAGAAATTTAAGATTGTAAAAAAAGATTTATTAGTCGGACTTAAATATGCAAGGACTCTTGACGAGATAATTGCATTATTAAAAAGAAAAATTAGAGAATTGACATAATGGAAGTTTTAAAATATGTTATCTGATAGAAAAAAATGGGCATTGGTAAGAAAACAATTGTATGTTGCAATTAAAAAAGCTCGGTCATTAGATGAAATTATTTCCATATTAAAAGACTGGTATGCAGAATTAACAGATTCGGATAGTGAAGACCCAATTCCCCATATAAATGTACAAATTAACCCTTCAGTTGAAAAGGCATCAGTACCTTCAGAAACTACTTCTGAAATGTTCGAGGCTCCTGAAGAATTTAAAAGGGAAAATTTGGAAGAGAAAGTTGAATTAATAACATGTCCCCATTGTGGAGAAAAAATTGAATATACTCAAGGGACTGTCTTTTGTCCAAATTGTGGTATGCCCATAGATTAATACATATATTCTGGTAGAGTATTCAAAATTCTTTGAATTCGCTGGGCTAAATCATTATTACCTGTTTGTTTGCATATTTCTAAACCTTTTTTTAATGTATCTTCAGCTTTATTGTAATTTTCAATTGTTATTAAAGCTGAACCTAAATAATACAAGATAGTAGCTCGTTCAGATATAATTTCTGGGTCATTTGAATTTTTAGTCATTTGAAATGCTTTTTCCAATGTTTCTATTACTTCATTGGGGTCTCCGAATTTACTTGTGGCTATTGGAAGGTAAAAATTTCTGATATCTTCTATGGAATATATTTTTTCAGGTAATTTATCTTTTGTAATCTTTTCAGTTTCAGATTTAAAAGCTTCTATAGAGTCTATTTTTGCAAGTTCAATTAATTTGTCAATGAAATCTCGCGGGTCCTTTTTTATTTCCTTTAATTTTTTATCAAGTTCATTTAAATTATTGACAAGAAAAGAGTTGGATGCTTTATTTGCAATAAGAAGTCCCTTTTTAATAAATTTCTCAGCTGCAGAAAAGTTATTTATATAAATATTTATAAGCGCAGAATAATAAAAAATAAGTGTCCTGAATGTAGTATTATTCATTAAATCTTTTACATCAATTACCTTTTTAATTCTAAGCAGAGCATCATCAAAATGTTGACTTGTTATATCCGTTTTTATCGTATCAAAAAATTTATATATTTTCTCTATTTTTAACGCCCCATTTATACTTTTAATAAATATAGACGATAATAATATACAATTGGAGAACTCAATTATATAATTTTTTATTTTTTCATTTCATAAATTCTGAAGAAAAATTTGAAAATTGATTTTTATTAAGTGATAATATTTTGAATTGTTTAATTATTATTTAAATTGTATAACCATACCGGGCAATTCTTCGGTGAGTTTTCCTTCGTCCATCACAACTTTTCCATTTACAATGACCTTATGGATACCTTTTGGAAATGATATAGGGTTCTGGTGTGTTGCTGTATCAATAACTGTATCTGGGTCAAAAATAACAATATCTGCTTTAAAATCTTCTTTTATTATTCCTCTATCATCAATAGAAAATTTTTTAGCAGGGAAACCTGTCATTTTGTAAATTGCTTCTTCAAGAGAAATAATTTGTGATTGGCGGACGCACCTACCTAAAATCCGAGGATAAGTACCTAATACTCTGGGGTGAGGTTTTCCCACATTTGGACATAAATTATCCGTTGAAAACATTAAATATGGTGATTTCATGAGTTTAATTACATCTTTTTTTTTCATTAAGAACATTGAGATTAATATAGCACCTTCTTCCTCTCTTAATAAATTTAAAGTTGCATTATATATATCAACGCCTGGGTATAACGTGTTAATGACATTTTCTAATGTTTTTCCTTCAAATTCGTGTTTATACTTCATGGACGTAATTATCACTTTTTTCTGTAATTTGTCCATTATCAGTTTCATCCAGACCATTTTTGGGATAAACCGTAGAAACCATGGAATACCGACCATTTTCCACAATGTATTTTTAAACTCATTAATTATTCGTTTTCTATTTACGGGTGATGTAAGATTTTGTCTAAAAGCTTTATCGCCGCCATCAAATACCCAAGGTTGTAGTAATCCACTCAATACGCTATTTGCAGCTGTATATGGGTACATATCTCCGTTTACATCTACACCGAACTCTCGTGCATTTTTAATCATTTTATTTATTTTTTTTATGATATATTTTGTAAATATACTACCTGCAACTTTAACATGTGAAATTTCGACAGAAGCACCTGTACTTTTCCCAATTTCAAGAGCTTCATTTATAGCTTTTATAATACCTCTACCTTCATCTCTAATATGAGTGGAATAGATTCCACCATATTCACCGACCACTTTAGTTAATTCAATTAATTCATTT
>Ga0190360_1000774_pt1 | contig 17147 bp, 16 predicted proteins | sample 48721834_MG_FD_161271 | JGI IMG/M metagenome (GOLD analysis project Ga0190360, IMG submission 161271) | Hydrothermal vent microbial mat bacterial communities from Southern Trench, Guaymas Basin, Mexico - 4872-18-3-4_MG | ecosystem: Environmental > Aquatic > Marine > Hydrothermal vents >... | reverse complement strand
TTCAGGTGGTAAGGGGGCCAATCAGGCTGTAGCTGCAAGAAGAGCTGGAGCTAATGTCACTTTTATTGCGAAAATTGGTGATGATGATTTTGGGAGAAATAATATTCAACTTTATCAAAATGATGGCATAAATACTGACCATATCTTGATTGATAAAAATAATTATTCTGGAATCGCTCTTATTATGGTTGATTCTAAAGGTGAAAACTTAATTTCTGTTGCATCTAATTCTAATTATAATTTTCACCCTAAAGACATTGAATCAAAAAAGGAAATTATTAAAACAGCCGATATTATTCTTATTCAAAATGAAATTCCTGACCAGACTAATCTTACAGTTATTAATATGGCTTTTGACTTAAAAATTCCATTGATTTTCAATCCTGCACCTGGTCCAAAGAAGCCCCTCTCATCTACTATTTTGAAAAAAATTAAATATCTTACTCCTAATAAAAAGGAATTAGAGTTGGTAACTGGAAAATTAATTAAAGAAGAAACGGATATTTACACCATTGGACAGGAATTAGTCCAAAGTGGGATTGAAAATTTAATTTTAACATTGGGTAATAAAGGTTCTTTATTAATTAATAAAAATGAAACTATTGCAATCCCAGCTTTTAAAGTAGATGCTATTGATACAGTAGGTGCTGGTGATTGTTTCAATGGTTATTTAGGCGCTATGCTCGCATCTGGCAAATCTCTTTATGATTCAATTAAAATTGCATCTGCAGCAGCTGCAATTTCAGTTACTAAACGTGGCGCCCAACCTTCAATTCCTAACTATAATGAGGTCGTCCATTTTATTGAAACTCATTGAAAATTGTTTAATATTTGTCTTATTCTCCTTCTTTTTTTTTAATTTACAGTAATTAATTGTTTAAACATTAATAATTTAAATAAAAAAAACGAAAATTTAATCTCTTTCAATAATAAGCGTCATACCTTGTCCACCGCCGCCACATAAAGTAGCCATTCCAATGTTTAAATTTCGTTTAATCATTTCATATATTAAAGTTACAACTATTCGGGCACCTGTACATCCTACTGGATGGCCTAATCCAATCCCTGAACCATTTACATTAGCAATTTCTCTATCGAACCCTAATAATTTTTCTGCTGTCAAATAACAGGCAGCAAATGCCTCATTACATTCAACTAACTCCATATCCTTAATTGATAATTTTGTATTTTTTAGTGCCTTTTTTGTAGCAGGAACAGGTCCTTCACCCATATAATATGGGTCTACTCCTGCAATACCAAATCCCTTAATGGTCGCTAATGGTGTCAACCCTAATTGATCCGCTTTTTCTTTAGACATTAATATTAATGCTGCCGCTCCATCATTAATCCCTGATGAATTTCCCGCAGTTACTAGTCCTCCCTTCTTAAAAACAGGTGGTAATTTAGCTAATTGTTCCATTGTAAGACCTGACCGAAAATGCTCGTCTGTATCAAAAACAATCGGGTCTTTTTTATGTTGAGGAACTTTAATCGGGACAATTTCATCTTTAAATCGTCCATTATTTGTTGCTTTTTCTGCATTTTTATGCGACCTTAGTGCAACTTCGTCTAATTCTTCACGAGTAAATCCATATTTCTCACATAAATTTTCAGCAGTCTTCCCCATTATTATATCAAACCCAGCATGTAGTCCTTGATATAATCCATCTACAAACGTAATATTTGAGTTGCGATATCTAACACCCCATCTAGTATCGAAACTTAAAAATGGTGCATTAGACATTGATTCAACACCACCCGCTAAAACTATATCCATATTTCCAGTTTGGATATATAGTGCACCCGAAACTATAGCTTCCATACCACTGTCACAAACTCTATTTATTGTAACTGCGGGAACATCAACAGGAATTCCTGCTTCAACAGCTGCCACGCGCCCAACATTCATCTCATCTATGCGCTCCATACAACACCCCATACGAACATCATCAATTAAGTTTGATCCCAAATGAATTCTATTGATAGCCGCCTTCATTACTTCTGCTGCAATTTTCTTCCCAGTTAGAGGCTTTAAAGAACCTCCAAATTTTCCAATTGCTGATCTACATGCACTTACAATTACTACTTCATTCATAAAATTCACTTTAATTAGTTTTTAGTAAAAAAATAAACGAATAATGTCTATTTAATTATTTTTTAAAAAATCCAAAATCAAATTTTAGAGAATAATATAAATTATTCTAATTATTACAACTCTCCTAATTTGAATTAAAAAATGATCTTGTTTTTATGTTGACATATTTTATTTTTTAGAAAAATAAAAAATGGATTATTTAATTACGAATTTATTATATAGAAAAGTTTTGTGTTTAAGAATTTTATATTGGATAATTGATTTAAATTGGATTTTTTCAAAAGGTTTTTACATAAATTATAAATAAATTAGAAAAGAATTTTCCATAACTCTTTTTCTTTATTTCTACTTTTTTAAAGAATAGAAAAAATATATTTTTAATATTAATGAGATATGGTGATTTTTTATTATGGACTCGAGTGAAAAATATGCTTTCAAAATAGTTGTGATTGGAGACCCGGAGGTCGGCAAAACATCATTAATAAGACGATTTTCAAATAATTCATTTGATGAAAATTATAAGGCAACGGCTGGAGCTGATTTTGATATAAAAATTTTAAAAATTAACGACCTAAATATTTTCTTAACAATTTGGGATATTGGTGCACAAGAACGATTTGGGACAATTAGAAATTATTATTATAGTGGTGCAGATGCCGCGATTTTAGTATATGATGTTACTAATTCCAAGTCCTTAGATTCATTAAAATCTTGGGATGATGATTTTCTAAAAGCATCGATAGTTTCAAATCCTCGTATAATTGTTGGTAATAAGATAGATTTATTGGACAAAGATGAATTAAAACAAGACAAAGCTTTACAATTTGCCCACGATAGAAATTTAAAATTAATTCTAACTTCTGCAAAAAATAATTTTAATGTAGAAAAAATTTTTGTTGAGATTTCTAAGTTATGTCTTGAAAAATATAATTTAAATGTAATTTACAAATAATAATTTTATTTTTTTACTAAAAATAAGAGAAATGTGTATTTTAGGATTTAATATATTGATTATTTTTTAGAATATCTTGTATAATGGGCTTTGTTTATTAACATTTCTAAATTTATTAATTCGTATTGCATTATATGTTAAAATTGAATCGTTCATTGCCATCATTGGAAATATATATGAACAATAATTAATTGGGCCATACAAGAAGAAATCTGCGCCCATAGCTTGGGGAAGTGAGTGTATAAAGACATTTTTTATTTTTTTAATATTGCTATCATATGATTCAAAATCCTTTAATTTAGTCCAAGTATGTAATGCGTTATGAGTGCCACACCCTGAAGGATAACCCAACTCTTTTTTTATTTGATAAATTGTTCGGGCATTAATTGCGACTGATGGGACATCTAAGGTAGCAACATCAATTAAAATATTTTCTATCCCTGCTTTTTCTGCTTTTTTAAGCAGTCCTTCCTCATTTTCTGTTCCTTTAATAAGTTTCATCTTATCATTTGGCCATATATATCTATTATGAAATGCTAAAAGAATGGCACTTTTAATTTTTGCATTTAAAATCGCATTAATTTCTTTTTCATCAATATGGGGGTCGATAGAATTATAAATAATTCTATTTGACAGCCCGATGTCTCCAAAATGGTTTATTGCAGGTATTCTTATATCAGCATTTGGCCCACCTGGGAGCAATGGTGCTTCCGTCTTATCTGCAACAAACTCAACTAACTTAATCAATGCATCTGGCGTCTCTGCGCCACCCCCGACATCAAATCCATGGGTCAAACCAGTCTTATCTGCGATTTCAATCTGTTTATTAATTAGATCTTCGGCTAATTCTTTATTAAAATCACCGGTCTTTGGGTTTTTCAGTACTTTTGCAGAACGCGCTTTATAAAATATTGACCCTATCAAAAACAATGGATTTTCCCCTATTTGACCTCCAATTTTTATACCTGCAATTTCAAAAACCTTTTGCTCTTTTTCAAATAAAAACATCTTTATCGTCTCAGATCTTTCATTTTTCTTGATTTTTTTAATTGAGTTAAATATTCAAATAAAATTGACTATCATAAATCTTTTTAATAAATTAATATATCGCATTTTTTTTTAAAATCTCAATTTATCAAATCTCTTAAGATTCAATTATTATCTTTTTTCCGTCAGGACTAAGTTTTGCGTTATATTGAAGACCACAAACATTGCAAGTGCAGCTCCAGCTGATTTTACCTTTTTTAAAGCTGGTATATTTTATCTTTATATCTAAAGAATCACATCTAGGACAGCCTTCTTGACCTATCAATGATGGATATTTTTGATAATTACGTATATTTTCTGGAATTTTAATTTCTTTAATAGACATTTAGACCATGTAATGTTAAAATTTCTTATTTTTAAATTTTTGTTAAAAATACTTTAAATATATTATCCTAAATATTTATTATAGTTCAATAATCAATTAGTCTTTCCTTTATAAAGTCATACCATTTATATATTTTTGTGGATAATATAATAATAAAATCTAAAAGTTTCTATGAATCATTATGTCAACACCGACAAAAAAATCTGAAAAATGGTTGAGTGATTTAGGAAAATCAATTTTAATTTTATCAGAAAATGGAATTTTGATCTCTGAAATAGTTAATAAATTACAAAAAAGATATAATTCAAAACAAACTTGTTGGGCTTCTATCTCAAGGACGTGTCGGATTCTTGCCAATAAAAACTTATTGGAATTATTTAAAAAAAATAACAGAGTTGAATCTGTCCAGACAACTTTAAAAGGAAAACAATTGATACGTGATTTATGTACTGACTTAGAAATTATTGCTATCAATCAATCCATTAAAAAATATCGTAATATCAGTGAAAATCTTAAAGAAAAATTAAATTTCTCAAATAATAATATGGAATTAATTAATAGTTATGAAATTAAGAAATTAATTTTAGAAATCCTAGCTAAATACGGTGAATTAACTCTTACTGGTATATCTCAGTGTGTAGACCTCCCAACTCCAATCTTATCTAAAATTCTAGACAACATGAAGGAAAATAGCTTAATCTTGCAGAATTCTCTTTCTGATAAAAATGACTATATTAAATATCAAATAAATTGGAAGTATTTATTTTTACCAATTAAAAATATAAATAAAAAGTAGTGAAATTAAAATGGATGTGTATTTTGGTGATATTCAAGATATATCTACAATCGATTATCCTGGTGAAGTAGTATCTGTGTTATTCTTCTGTGGATGTCCAATGCGTTGCCCATTTTGCCAAAACTTTAATCTTCTAAATTATTCGGATTGTCAAAAAGTTTCCGTAGAAAAAATTATTGACCACATTAAAGATTCAGCCCCTTTTATTACTGGAATAGCAGTAACTGGTGGTGAACCTTCTCAACAAATTGACCAACTTATTGAGATAATTAGTAAAGTTAAAAAACTGGACCTATTAACAAAAATAGATACTAATGGTTATTATCCAAAAAATCTTAAGACTATCTGTGATTTAGATATTGTCGATTATTTTGCAATGGACATTAAAAACGAGCTCACTCCAAAATCCTATGCAAAAGCTACCGGGCTCTCTTCTATTTCTGGAAATAAACTCATTAATCGTATAAAACAATCTATTCAAACAATAATTAATTCTAATGCTATTTTTGAAGCGCGAACAACTATTGTCCCATCAATTAATGACTCTGATAAGGTAATTGAAAATATTTGCGAAAACATTTCTGGAGTTAATAGATATGTCCTACAACAGTTTAGGTGTATTGACCAAGTTCTCGATAAAAAGTTCGCAGACGTTCCGTCCCCAACACGAGAGCAATTAATTCATTACGCCGAAATAGCAAAAAATTACATCGATGACATAAGAATAAGGACTGCTGAACATGGTGAAGAAAGAATATAGCACTCTCAAACTATATCAATTCTGCAAATTCTAAATCTGTCTTCGTAAGCTCTTCGTGGCAATTTGGACATTTGCCTTCCTTTTCTACAAAATCATAAAATTCTTTTTTATGTACTTCTTTATGACAATATGGACATTGAATTGAATCCGAACCTAACCATTTGCCACAAATTATACACCTTTTCAATTCTTTATTACAATATGCACATACTTTACTGTCATTCTTTATAGAATGATTACAAAAAGGACATATATCAAAAACAATCTCGGGCTTTTGCTCTATTACTTCTTTTTTTTTCTTAAGAATATCTAATAAAGCACTTGTGTCAACGTCAATTGCTGCTTTATCTTCTTTTAATTCGGCTTGATTAATTTCAATATTATTTTCAAGATCAATCGAAGCATCAGGTGTTCCTCCTAATTTCTCATCGTCAATTGCAGGTGGCGCTTCTAGAAATTCATCGACCAAATCTGACTCATCATCTGAACTAGGTGGTGGAATATTAATGTCTAATAGTGGTATTTCTTCAACTTCTTCCTCAGCTTCTTTTTCAAATTTTTCCTCAATTAATTCTTTCTTTTTTTCTGATTGTAATTTATCGACAAGTTCAATTTTATCTTCAATTGTCATTTCTTCTTTTTCCTGAATTTCATCTTTACTTTCAGAGATTTTTTCTGTTTCAGGTAAACTTTCTAAAATAGGTCCTTCTTCAATTGATGGCTCTTTCTCTGATGGCATTATTTGCTCTTGTTCTTTAGGAATTTCTTGAACTTCACCATCCATTTGTTTTTTATCTTCTACGATTAAATTCTCCTGAACATTTAATTTTTGTGCAATTCTTTCTATAACTGATAAATGCTTGACTGGTCTTTTATGTATATCTTCTTTAATTTCTTCATCTTGTTTTTGTATTTGGTCTTCCTTTATTTCAATTTGTTCTTGTTGTTCTTGTATAGGTACTGTTTCTGGCTCTATTAACTGAGTTTGGTCATCTTTCTCTAATGGGGCAATTTCAACGTCCTCTATAATTTCTTCACCTTGAATTTCTGGTGGTATTTCTAAAAATGTTTCATCAATTATTTCTTCAGATGACGATGGAGGTTCATTTATATCTAAATACTCTATTTTTTGTTCATTTGAATCTAAATTTCCAACTGGGATTGGAATATCCATTTCGCCTGTTTCTAAAAAATCGCTAGATTGCTCTAACTCCTCTTCACCAGTTTCAAATGTTAAACTTTTATCAACAAGATCTACTTGCCCTTTAATTTCATTGTTAGCAATCATATCTATAATAATCTCTTCAATCTCTTCAATAGAAACTCCCACATTTTTAGATATATATTCAAAAGTAATATTTTTGAAAGCGCCGCTTTTCATTATTTCAAATATAAATTTTTTTACATTTGGTAATTTCATAAGTTCTTCTTGTTTTAACCTAAAATCCCTAAGCATTTGCCTGGTTTCATCACCTAATTCTTCCCACATTTTTAAATATTTTTTATCTTCATCCCCTAAGAATTTCAATTTAATTTTTGTGTCCATAATTTTATATACATTGTTATATAAGTTTTCAAATTCATTTTTAAAATTAGATAACTCATCATCTAAATATTTTAATGCAATTTCCTTTCCATTTAATTCTAATTGGACATTAAATTCTTTTGCTATATCTATTAACTTCTTTTCTAAATCCCTTAATATTTCTAAATTTCGGTCATATATCGATTTTATTGAACTCATATTATCTCGCAGTCATTTTCAATTTTCCAATTAAAATAATAAATTTTTGATTATTTAAAAATCTCTTCATCTATTTTAGATTAATTTTTGTCGGCATTTTGATTAATTTAAATCTATGAATATAGATATTTCATAAAAAAATAATTAATTTTGGCTTGATTGAATTTTTTTTATATTTAAGTAAATATTTTTTAAATTTTTTTTGTTTATTAATACATTTAATATTTAATTATTTAAAAAATTTATTAGATAAACTAATTTTTTGATATCCTTCATGATTTTATCAAGTCGCTTTAAATATTCATTTAATTTTTAATAATTTAATTAATTTCTTTTTAATTAATAATCAAATTTAAATTTGCTTTATAAATATTTTAATCAAAAAACTAAACGAAATTCCAAAAATTAAATAATATAAAAAATAATTTGATAATTGGAATCAAATATTAAAAGAATTTTAAATCTGAATCTTATATTGAAAATATAAAAATAGTAAAATTGAATCTTCTGTTCTTTTACTACAAAAATAGAGATTATCTATTCTTGATTACTTTAATTTACTATAAAATAATATAATTTTGATAAATAATTTACCATAATAAATTAAATTAAATTTTTATTTTATTTTATTGATAGAAATGACCAAAACTAATAATAAAAATTGTAATAAAAATTCTAAGAAACAAATTTATTTCGGTGTTTTTGGATGTTGTAATTATGGTGCGTTAATGAGTGAAGAGCGATTGAAAGAAAAATTAAATGAAATCTATGAAATACTCGAATTTAATCATTTTATAAATGCTATTGAAAATTTGAAAAATATTCGATGATTCATAATCATTTTTAAATACTAGCAATATATTTTAAATCTATATGTATGATGTAATAATAGTTGGTGCTGGACCAGCAGGTGGATTTGCAGCTAAAACGCTGTCAAAAGATGGATTTCGAGTTTTATTGCTAGAAAAGAAGAAATTCCCTCGTTTTAAGCCTTGTGGAGGTTGGATTACTAAAAAAGTCATTCAATATTTGGGTTGGAATGTTAATAATTTGAATGACATAATAATTGAACCGATTAAATCTGGGGTCTTATGGTTTAAAGATGATGATAATCTTTATCACCCTTATACAACTGAATTTAGGACCCCTGTAAGCTATGGTATCCTTAGAATTGAATTTGATTCTAAAATAGTTAATGAAGCTATTTCGAGTGGTACTGATTTTATTGATAATTCGGAGATAAAGAAAATCAATGTATATAAAGATAAAATAGTCGTTCAAAACCAACATGGTCGGGAATATAAGGCTCGGTTAATTATAGGTGCTGATGGGACATACAGTCAAGTAGCAAAACAAACTGGAATTCGTTCACATTGGAAACAGGACGAACTCACATTATGTTGCGTATCTGAAACAAAGATAGGGCGGACAAAAGGTAAAGAATTAACAGAATTTTTCGGATCACCTGAATTATTTTTTAATTTTAATACTAAAGGTTATAGCTGGTTTTATACTAAAGGCGATTATCTAAATATTGGTACGGGTATGCGGATGTCTCTTCATTCTTCAAACTATAATTTAAAGCGGCAATATATGGACTTCTTGGACGTATTACATCAAATTAAGCATTATAATAATTTAAAACTCTCTCCAATTAAAGGACATAGTTATGCTGTCTTTTATGGACCTTATAATTATAAAACTTTTAGACGTAGAGTTTTTTTAGTCGGGGATGCTGCAGGTTTTGCGACTAATTTAACAGGAGAAGGAATTCGTCCTGCTATTATTTCTGCAAAATTGGCAGCTCAAACCATTAAAGAAATCCTGAAAACTTATGATAAAGAAATAATTCTGAAAAAGATTTTTAGAAAATATGAAATTAGATGGAAAAAGGAACTTGGTATTGAATATACATTTGGATCTATAGCTCAATCATTTTATACTCCAAAATTATTCCCAATTTTTAAAAATCTAATAAAATTTGATGATTATTTTAGAAAATTGTTTTTTAAAATGTGTTTTAATATAGGTGACCCTGAAAAAACAATAAGAAAAATGTTGCTTAGAGCTCCTGCGCTTGCATTAAAATTAGCGAGTTCCGGCTTTAGGTCATTAATCAATTCATTATTAGGTAAGTTATAAATGGAAGACTTTAACGATTGGATTAAAATCATTAAACAGACTGAATTTAACCAAGTTTTCAATTATCTAATTATTGATAAACAAATTATACTGTTCGATATTTCTTCACATAAAACAGTTAGGATTATAGCCGATTTTCCTCCTAATTATTTAATAATATCTCATTTTCATTTAGACCATCAAACTGGAAAAAACTTATTAAAAAAGCGCTATAAGTCCAAAATAGTTGCACATGAACTAGAATCAAACAGTATCGAAAATTTACAAGGATTTTATCATAATTATAATTTTTTAAATGGTACCGACCTAATTAACGAATTACATTTAAAATATTGGCATTTCAAAGATATAAAAGTAGATATTAAAGTTTACGACAATTATGAATTTAATATAGGGACTCATATATTAAAAGTCATCCATACTCCCGGGACTACACCAGGTCATATATGCCTTTTTGACGAAGAAAACCGTATTTTGTTTGCTGGCGATATGGGGCCTAAAGAGCTGCCAGTTTATAACGCAATAACTAGTAATTTAACCCAATATTTAAATTCTTACGATAAAATTATCAAAATTAATCCGTGCATTGTTTTATCTGCTCACTTTCCTCCAATTTTTGAAAAAGTCAAACAAGCTTATATTAAAGCTAAAGAACGTATTATTAAAAGAGAAAATCGTATCCTGGAAATCTTGGAGAAAAAGAAAAGTCTAACTCTCGATGAAATCGCTTCAGAAAATCCAACAATCCCTAAAAAACCCGGCAATTCAATTATACTTAATTGGTTAAAATTTGCAGAAAAAATCCAAACTTTACACCATTTAAATAAATTAGCAAAAGAGAATAAAGTAAAATCCGATGATAATTTCCGTTGGGAATTAATCTAAAAATTCAATTTAAAAATTAATCAATCTTTAAAATTATAATTAAAAAGATCAAAATAATTGTAATTTTAGGAATATTTATTTAATATATCGTGATATGTATGGTTTTTTCTAATTTTAGCGGCGAAATTTTCAATTCAGAAAAAAAAGGCACGTTTAATATTAAATTCGCAATTTTACCTACTATAATTTCTTTCTTTTTATCTTTAACTCTATCAATGATCGCCGTCCAAATATATCCAAATTTTAATTGGGTTTATAATAGTTTTAGTCATCTTGGCCTTTATCCTAAAGGAGCTCAATCTATTTACTTTTTTAGTGGCGCCTTAATAATTACCTTTTTGGGAAATATTCCTCTCTTAATATGCTGTATTAAACAATCAATTCAAAATATTGACAAATTGAAATTCATTGGTTTGATCTTTCTATTTATAACGGATTCAATGTTTGGCTTTGAAGCATTATTTCCAATGATATTTTATAATTTACATTTATTTGGAGCTCAACTTTTATTAATATCTTTGATTATTTCGTTATTAATTCTTATAATAAGTAATTTCAAAAGAAAAATAGAAAAAAATTATAAAATTATTTATTTAGCCAGTCTAATTTTACTCTTGATAATCTGGCCCTATTATTTATATCTTAATTATTTAAACCCATTAGTCAATTATGCTATTCCTGAACTAATTGATTATACCATATTTTATGTAATCTTAGCAACGCTTTTTAATTATCTTATAATAAATAAATCGAAATAACAATTTATTACAAAAATTAATAAAAATTTCAATAATTAAAAGTTCGTTATTCTATATAAAGTGTGGTGATAATGTTTTTGATAAAATTTTAAAAAAAACTCTAAATCTATTTTCTTGAAAATAAAATATGATTATTTTTTATAAATAATTCATTTGCTATGCAAAACTGAAATCATATTCACATTGCGAAATAATTAAAAGTTTCTTATTTTTAATTAATACTTGAAATGAATTTTATCAATAAACTTATTCATAGGCTTGAAAAGAATAAGTATAAGAGATTTAATTTATTTATAATCCCTATACCTTTATTTTTGCATGCTCTATAACTCACCCTCCCTTAATAATTAATTGATTTAGTCTTATACTTCTTTAATTCGAGTCTATGGATTTTAAATATTGATGGAGATTCTAAGATGTATAACAAAATTATAGGTTCTCTCAAAATATCAGAAAATGGTATCTGTAAGCATTGTTCAGGGCTTGCCTTTAGTAAAAAGGAATTAGATTTTCAGTTGTTCTCTTCTTTCTTACATGTTTTTAAAATGATCTTACACGATTATTTAGAGACCGAAATTAAAGAAATTAATACCTCAAATTATAAAATAATTTTTAATGAAGTTGAAGACGATCTTTATATTTATATTGTTAATAAAGACTTCTCAGATTATTCAAATCTTGAAAAATACCACGTTCCTGATAAAGTTAAAGTGATTTGATCGTTTATTTTTGGAGGTATTAAATTTATTTTTTTAATAATTTTATTAATTAAGATATAAAATTGATTTTTAAACCCTCTTTCCATCATTTCGAATATTAATTCATCAAGTAAGATTTATAAATAAAATTTTTAAAGAAAAAATATATTTTTCTTAGAATAACGCTGACATTTTCAAATTTTTATTAAAAAAATAGTCTGATTTGTTTTTATATTAGGAAATAATAAAAGAGAACTTAATAAAAAAAACATTAAAATATTTCTAAAGGTCTATTATAAATAATAAAAAAATACACAAACTAATGTGAGGTAATACAAATAAACGAATCAAATAATGAAATATTCGATAAGACTTTATCTTATTGGATTGTGCATAATAAACAACATGCAAAAAGCATTGAAAATTGGATTGAAAAAGCAAAAAACATAATTTCTGAAGAGATAGCCTCCGAATTAGCTGATTCTATTGAACTTTACAATAAAATGAACCAAATTTTCGAATCTATAAGGGAAAAAGCTAAAAAAAGCAAAGTAAAGGATATAAAAATAGAGAAAACGGCCACTGAGACCACATCAATTAAAACAAATTTATCAAAATCATTTATATTTAAACAAATCGGAGTTATTCATACACCTTATACTGATAATGCACCATATCAACCAATTAGCAATGATGAAGGCGATTTTAAGATTGAAATAGACCCACAATATACTAAAAGTCTTCATAGGCTCGACCAATTTCGCTATATTTATGTTATTTATTATATCGACCGGGTCTCACGAGAATATAAAAATATTGTATCTCCCCCTTGGACTGGCGGAATTGAAGTTGGGGCATTTGCGAGCAGGTCTCCAATTCGTCCAAATCGTTTAGGCCTTAGTATCGTCCAAATAAAAAAGGTCTCTGACAATGTTATTTTTACAACTGGTCTAGATGTCTTTGATGGGACTCCTTTACTTGATATCAAACCATATATTAAAGACTTAGACTCAAAATGCGATGCAAATTATGGTTGGATTGAGGACCTAGAAGGTTATGAACATCTACTTTTACATATTAAAGGAATTCCACATGATTATTAAACAAATATCTCTCTTACGTAAAATTTATCCAAGAATTTTCTAAATGTGCTAATTATTTTAAATTTAGAAAATGTTTGTCCTATTTTTCTGAATATTTTATATTTTTATTGAATAGCCATTTCCAATTTTTTACGATTTGTAATATCATTTGCTATTCCAAGAATTGCATAAGGTTTTCCTTCTTTATAAAGTAATGATCCTTCTGTCTCTATCCAAATATATTTACCATCCTTTCTTTTAATTTTGAATTCAAAACGCTCTTTTAAAGTGGGGTTTTTAATAAATCTATTAAGAATCTCAAAAGCCTTCGGTACTTGTTCTTTTATTATTATTTTTTCAAAATTAAGTTTATGTATTTCATCTTTGTTATATCCTAATAATTCAAATGCTTTTTTATTTGCTTCTAAGAAATTTCCTTTAAAATCATGAACATATATTGCATAATGACTCCTGTTAAATATTGCTACATAACGTTCAGTCGCTTCTTTCATTTTTTGAATTGCTTTTCTACGTTCGGTAATATCTGATATCATAATTAAATTTGCACTTCTGCCTTTATATGTTATGCGTCGTGTATAATTTTCGACCCATATAATTTTGCCTGATTTTGTTATACCTCTAAAGGAATATTGAATTTTCTTGCCCTTTTTGCTATTTATCTGGGCTCTTATTTTTTTTATTATCTTGTCTCTGTCTTCAATATGAATCAATTTTTGATATTCATCTGCGCTCCATTTTGAAATTTCTTCAGGTAAATACCCAAAAATATCAGCAAATGTATTATTAAAATATTTTACTTCTTTATCTTGGACAATGCAAATTCCCATTATAGATTGTTCAGCTATAGTCCTAAATTTTTCTTCTGATTCCTTTAATTTTAATTCCATTTCTTTTTGTTCAGTGATATCTATCACTGTAGATAAATCTGCATTTGATCCTTGAAAATGAACTCTTTTTACATATAAATCCCAGTGCCTGATTTTTCCATCTTTGGTAATAATTCTAAAATTTAAATGATTTGGAACATTTTTATCGCTTCTACGAAGTCTTCTTGCAATATCCATTACATAATCTTGGTCCTCTGGATAAATTACTTTTTTATATTCTTCAGGCCCCCAACTTGTTAATTCTTTTACTGAATATCCTGTCAATCCTTCTATTGCTTTATTTACATACTTTATAATTCCATCTTGAATAACAAAAATACCCATTAAACTCTGATTAGCTATACTTCTAAATTTTTCTTCTGATTCTTTTAGTTTTTCTTCAGCTAACTTCCTGTCCGTAATATTTCTTATAAAAATTCCCACTCTATCCTCTGAAAAATATAAAGCTCTCGCCTCAAAATACATCAATTTATTATTTATAATTTGACTATATTCCATAATTTGTGGCTTTTTTGTCTTCAAAACTAATTTAATCTTCTCGCTAGCAGTATCTCTTAAATCCTTAGGTAAATATTGGACTATCTTCTTACCTAAAAATGCTCCAGGAGAAAAAACTTGAGTAAGTTCACCTTTATATTCAACAATAGTATTGTCCTTAGAAACTAAAAAATATATATCCGGAATTGATTCGTAAATTCTCCTAAACTTTTCTTCAGAGTCCTTTAATTTTTTCTCCGCTATATGTTTAGATGTTATATCTCTAATAATTGTTAATACTTGAATTACTTTTCCCTCCCTAAAAATTGGGATCTTATTGGTCTCGGTAAATATCTCTTTTCCTCTAATCTCTATTTTCCCCTTTGTATAAAGTGGCTTACCTGTTTTTATTATCTTTTCATATTCACTATGAAGCTCCTTGGGTAAAAAAGGAAAATTCTCAAATACTGTTTTACCTATTGAAATAGGTTGTAATTTTAATTCTTTTAACCATTTTTTAAAAGGCGGATTAATATATATGATTTTTAAATTTAAGTCTACCACATGTATCGCATCTGTCATAGAATTCAAAATCAATCGATACTGTTCTTCAGACTTCTTTAATTCAAGCTCAACCTTCTTTTGTGGCGTTATATCTTTTAATTTAATACAAATCCCCGGCTCTATTTCATTAAGAATAACCGGTATTATACTTCCTTGACAATATCTTGTCTCCCTATCATTTACAAACTCTTTTTCAAAAATAATCTCTTCTTTTAAATTTTTTTCAGTCCCAAGTTTCTCCTTGATATCTACAAAAAAATCATGATTAATATTATTTATATTCTTATTAATTAAATTCTCTTTTTCTAATTTTATCCAATCCAGAAATCTATCATTTACTTTTATTATTTTTAATTCTTTATTTAATATTAAAATACCGTCTGAAGTAATGTTTATAAGAGTAGAAATGGGAACTTTATCAGCTAAATAAAATACCTTAGCCGTCCCAAATGTCCGCATCTCAACATTTCCTAATACTGTTAGAAGGTCTAAATATTTAGCACATGAATTCCTGTTAATTTTTAATTCTCTTGAAATTTCCGTAATTGTCATACCTTTCGGATTCTCTTTTAGGAGCTCCTTAATTCTCCTAAATTCTTCTTGATAACGCTCCATTTCTCACCCAAAAAATATTATTATATTTTTTTTTAACTTATTTCTAATTAAAGATATAGTATCTGAAAATATTTAAAAAATTATTTTCATTTAAATATTGATTTTGAAAAATATGTTCTATATTCTAAAATTATTTTAAAATATTTCTTATAAATTGATTAATTAATTTCTATTTAGTATATTTGTTAAAATTATTATTTAAGAAAACAATCTATTTTTTTTCCGAAAAATAAATCCATTCTTTTAACAATATTGCAATTAATTAAAAAAATTTGACCAAAAAAAATCTAAATTATTAAATTTAAAAAATTTCATAGAATTTATATTAATTTTTTAATTAATATTCATATTATAATTTATTTCTAATAAGTTTTTAATTTGCTACACTTATTATTAGCAAAACAAATTAGTGAAATATTTTTAAAAGCCTAATAATTAATTAAATACTCTCCAAAAGGACAAAAAATTATAATTTTTGTTATTCAATTTTTCCCTCCATATATTATTTAATAAATTAATTAATTATTCAATTAATTTTTCAAATAATAAAGTTAATTTTGTTTGGAAAAATAATTTTATTAGGATATTTAAAAAGATTGTTTATTATTTCTCTTTCAACTTTTTCAAACCTACTAATATTATGTTTTATTCATCGATCAATTCTTTTATTAAAGATTTATGAAGTTTGACAATAATTTTAAGTTGTTGAGGAGTTAGTTTTTTCAATTGTTCAGGAGTTAGTTTTTTCAATTGTTGAGGAGTTAGTTTTTTCAATTGTTCAGGAGTTAGTTTTTTCAATTGTTCAGGAGTTAGCCCTTCTATAACATTTAAAGATAAATATTTAGCGTCCTCACGTGTTAATATGCTTAAAAATTCACGTTTCCAATCTTCAATTTCAATCATAGTGATTCTGCTCATTAATTAGAATTTCAATAAATTTTTCTTTTTTATTAACTAATTTTATGAATAAAACATAATATGATAAGGAACAAACGGTTATAAGTAGGACAACTATCTTACAATTGAGAGATTTAATATCCTTATCCTAATAAATACTTAACCTTATTTTTTAGGATTATTCATCGATTAATTCTTTTATTAAAGATTTATGAAGTTTGATAATAATTTTAAGTTGTTCAGGGGTTAGTTCTTTAAGTTGTTCAGGGGTTAGTTCTTTAAGTTGTTCAGGGGTTAGTTCTTTAAGTTGTTCAGGGGTTAGTTCTTTAAGTTGTTCAGGAGTTAGTTCTTTCAATTGCTTAGGAGTTAATTTTTTCACTTGTTCATGAGTTAGCCCTTCTA
>Ga0190360_1000771_pt1 | contig 17190 bp, 7 predicted proteins | sample 48721834_MG_FD_161271 | JGI IMG/M metagenome (GOLD analysis project Ga0190360, IMG submission 161271) | Hydrothermal vent microbial mat bacterial communities from Southern Trench, Guaymas Basin, Mexico - 4872-18-3-4_MG | ecosystem: Environmental > Aquatic > Marine > Hydrothermal vents > Microbial... | reverse complement strand
ACATCCCTGGTTTTTTTGATAATTTTTCATAGGTTAACATCTCTACATCCCATCCGATGTAGAGGGATATATGCATTATGCATTAAAAATTGTTATTATGCAAGAGGTCTAATATTTTTAATTAATCTTGAACTAACAGGGTCAAGACCAGTTGTTGGTTCATCAAGGAAAATAACCTCAGGGTCATTTATCAGAGCACGTGCAAAGTTTAGTTTTGACTTCATACCTTTAGAAAATGTTGCAACACGTGCGTTTGCATCTTCTTCAAGTTCAACCATCTTTAAAAGATCCATAGGGGGAATTGTTTTTTTGCGATAAAATGATGAAAAAAACTCCAAATTTTCAAGAGCAGTGAGTTTTTGATAATGATTAGGAAGTTCAAATTCTACACCAATCAAGTTATAAAGATCTGATTTCCAATTTTGTAGATTTTTTCCCAAGACTTTTACATTACCACGATATCCTTTCAAAAGACCTATCATGATTTTTTGCGTTGTTGTTTTTCCAGCACCGTTAGGTCCAAGAAGCCCAAAGATTTCACCTTTTCTCACTTCAAAAGAAACACCATCTACTGCTTTTTTATGAGATTTTGGATAAGTAAATTCAAGGTTTTTTACTTCAATTGCATAAAAATCATCAGAAGGTTTTGATAAAGGCGATTCCCTTTTAAATGAAAAAATACCATTCATATTACAATTAGGGCAGGTAACTTCTATTGTTTCCCCAGGGATTCCAGAAACCTCCATTTCAGTTTTACAACGAGGACATGAAATTTTTTTTGTGATTTTATTTGCATCTCCCATCGATTTTTCACCTTTTGTGAAAGTATATATGTAGTCCATCAATATATTTTTCTTATGTAATACATGTATGATAGTTTATATACTACTGACATTATTATCTAAAATTATGAGAAAACTGACTGTAGAAATGAAGGTAAAAAAAGAATTTACAAAAATGCTTGATTTTTTACTAGACAAAATAGAGTCTATTGAACTAATAGAACTTATAAAAATAGATTTCAAACAAGGAATAAAAATGGGAATTGCAGCACTTACAATGAAAGAAGGATACACAATAGCTGATATAGATATCCCAGAATTCATGGAAATGCTTATAGTATTAAAACAAGAAGGTAACAGATACATAGTTCTATCAAAAGTCAAATTTTTAAAAGGATTTCCAGGATTTGCAAAACAGTTTGACCTTGATATAATATGGGATACACCCTCAATTTTTACCAAAGAAAAAATGGTTATGAGCGTAACAGGAGATGAAGAAAACTTAAAGAAATTTCTTGAAGCAATAAAGATACTTGGAGACATAGAAAAAGTAAGTTTCAAAAAAGCAATTTTTCACGAACAGGCAATAATATCATGTCTTACTGAAAAACAAAGACAAATAATAATCGCTGCAAAAAAGAATGGATATTATGAATACCCAAGAAAAATAAACAGTGAAGAACTATCAAAAAAAATTGGACTTTCCAAACCCACAGTCGTACAACACCTTCGAAAAGCAGAAGTAAGAATAATGTCAAATATTTTGGCAGGATATTGAACTATAAATTTTTAAATGACATCCTCCCAAGAATAAAATTCATCAAATAGTATCAGTAGTTTTCCAATACCCATCTCCAATACTCCTCAGGGTTACTTCTAAATAAATCCATACATGACTTGACAGATGTGCAATTAAAAGGCCCTGGATTTTCAGTTGTGGGTTCAAAACACAACCCTGCCCATCCTGCGTTTTCACCTGAATATTTGTCTAAGTCAAATATTAGATTTTTTTCTTCATCATTCAATGTTGCGTTTTCAATTAACTCTAAAAAACCTGTTGTATTCCATAGATAATCTTTTTCGTAAATCGGTAAAGTCCCATACTGTGAATATTTTTCTTCGACTATTTGTTCAGCGTCTCTACCAATAAATGTGAATCCTTTGCAATTATTGAAAAACGTTCCATTAACAAATGGATGCATTTCATCTAAATATTTTTCAAAAAGCTGAGCTTGTTGCTCTTCTGTTGAATATTCACTTCTTCCTTCTTTTTCAGCTTCTATTTGAGCTTCTATGAGATATGTTTCAGCCCAATTTCCACCAGAAAATGTTGCCACATCGTTAAACATTATATATTTAATCGAGGGATACTTTACTCTGATATTCGCTGCCTTTTCTTTGTATTCTTTTAACTCTTTATTAACGCGTTCCTCATCAGGAACCATTAATGGGTAAAACGCGGAAACACAGTCAAAACCTGAGTAATTTATAAGCATTGAATGGAAGCCTTCCTGTGTTGGTTGTACACAAATTATTCCAGAGTATCTTTCTTTTATTTCTGGTAGCATCTTTTGAAGCCAGATGGATGTCTCTGAGATGTTTTCCTGCATCCCATCTACTTCATTAAAGGTTACATAAAATTCTGAATTTAATTTCTCAGCTTCAACAGCCCAGTCTAGGAGTATCTCATTTAGATCATACAATGATACATTGTTGTTTCCCCAATGCATAGAGTTTGGTACTAGATGAACATTGAAACCCGTGTCTTCAAATAATTTAATATAAAAACGGAATAGATTGTCACCTATTGTCCTTGGTTTATCCAAATGTATTGTTTCAACATCTGGTCCAAATGATACGGTGTTGATTCCAATTTTTTTAAGTGTCGGAATCTTTTTAACAGCATCCCGCACCGTGTCTATTGTTGGCAGCCAAATACCATTGATTTTATCAATGTCTCTCTGTTTATTTGTATCAAAAGAGTTATAAATTGATTGTATCCAATCTCTGCATTCACAGGTGATATTTTTTGAACAATACTTAATACAGGATTCAAGAGTAGTAGTACCACCAGGGCCGAGGTTGTTTTTTGAAATATTAAGAGGATTATCAAAATTATATGTCAATTTGTAATTATCAGATCCTGGTTTCTGGATTATACAGTTAACCCCATCTCCTTGAGTATTATTATTTTTCTTTTGAGTTTCTATACATCCATTTAATTGACTCATCAGAAGTAAATTTATCATTGTTATAATTAGGATTTTTTTAATCCCATCCATTCTATTCTCCTCAATTTTTATAACAAACGAATGGTTAATAAAATTAATTAACAGGTGAACCCTCTTCATAATATCTGATTTATATGTTGTTTCATCGTCGCCTTCTAATCCTTGGGATCAACATCGGTATGTTCTTCATATACTTTTTATATTGATCCCCTAGTCTTTCAACCAAAATCTGTTCTTCATATCGGCAGAGATAATAATAAAAAATAACAACAACAATAAAAACTACAAATGAAATCATTGAAAAACTAAGGATAACAAAAGCTAGATAGGTTAAAATAGAGCCAAAATACATGGGATGCCGAATTATTGCATATACATCGTTTTCTATAAGCATGAATTCTTTTCTTTCTTTTTTGAAAACTATCTTATGAGCTCTTTGACCAAAATACCCTGCAACAAACAATAAAGGAAGAAAGATTATAACACGTAAATACCATGGAAACATGCTCTGCCAAGGATGAGATAATTTTAATAAAAATAAATCAGAAAGCATTCCAATGATAAAAACAATTAACAATACAATTTGTCCAGTGTCACCCCATCTATGTTCACCAGCAATATCCTTATGATGCCTCTGACTATATCTTTTATGTTTTTCTTTCATTTTAAATCAACTCTTTTCTAAAAACCTGCCCTTTGTATAAATTATACATTGATAAAAGCATCTTAAATGTATCTAGATGAACTGTGAACAAATGAGCTATCAAGTTTTAGTCTCAAAAAAACTTTTCAAAAAACAACCAAAAACGAATCAGGAAATCGTTAAAAGAACTTCAAAATGATCCCTATACATCCAGCCAAACTGTGATATCAAACCACTCACAGATACCTATCCAAAAAAAACATCGTTTAACGAATTGGTAACTTCTGAGTCATTTATCTAGTAGAAAACAAAGAAATAAAAGTAATTGATTTAATCAAAAGAGAAATTGGATGTAATAAACTAGATTGACTTATCTATCAAAACAGACTTATAGAGATCACTCTAATATAAGTAGTCAAATACAAAAATATACTTGTTTTATACAGTGTTTTCCCTGTAGAATCTTTTAATCTACCATATACCTTTAAATCCGAACACATCAGCATTTATAGTTAAATCTTTTAAGAATGAATAGAATATATATCTTATTAAAAAGGAGATGATAGATGCAAAAAATCATCATATCCTTAAAAAAACTAGACAACACCGACATTTCAAAAATAGCTTATCCATTGATAATATTTCTAACTGGATGGTACATAGTTGCCAATTTCTATAGACTAGCAACCATATGGAGCTGGTTCCCAGTAATGATATTCTACACAACCGCCTGGATGCTTGTAACAATTGGTTTTATTTATCTCTACTACAAAAAAATAAGGCTTATATTTAGATGGTCACTTCTTTCAATTATAGGTATAATACTAATCATTGTATTCACACTAGATGCAGTTTTCCTAATAATAGACCCGTATATTCAAATAGAAGACATACTACTAACTGGGCAGTGGGATCACACTTTTTTCCCTCTTGCGTTTGGCCTATTTTTCTTGTGTGATTTCCAGAGGATCCCTAAAAAATTTTGGTATTTCCTATTGCTTTTCGCGATGTTTAACCTGATTCCAAATCTCAACGTAATATCAAACCTAGTATTTAATAAATGGGTTTTACAGGCACCTGGAGAAGGTGGACCACCAGGGTTCTTCAATTTCTTCAATGTAAATAACTGGACAGAATTCAACAACCTACCGAGAGATAGTAATTTCTTAAAATCAATAGCAAACTATCTAGAGGAGCAATTAACATTTTTTACGTTATTCCCCGCGGTAGTAATAAAGAACACCATTAAAAAACAAGAAAATAAGGATAAAATAAGGGTAGATTTTTCACTCAACCAGTTTTAACATATTACAATTTTGTTACAAAAAATAATCTATTTTTCAGTAATTCTCTCATATTCTAAACTAATGGAGTAATTTGTCCACCGATAAAAAGAATAATTGTTGCACTGAGGGTTATTAAAACGTTATCATCGATTATTCCAAACTCGTAACGTTCAAAAAACGATGCAGCTATGGCAGCGAGTACACCCCAGGCTGCTAAGCCTACCGTGTTTGCAAAAAAATACCCTACAGGTATGCATACACCCATCATGTACACGTTACCAATAGGATGTTTTTTTCGTTCATGAAAAGAGAGATTCCTGATGATACCGGTTACACCATCACCAAATGCAATAAACGCAGGAGGGATAATAGCAACCCAGGGGTTACCAAGAACCCACCAGAGGATAAAAATTGCGAAACCCCACATAAAACAAAAACTTACATCATTTAGATCCTCTTTAGTTTGGAACCAATAGAGGAGTTTACCTGATTTATGAGCGAAATAAGTGACAATGGATAAAACAATACCTGCAAAAAGAGGATACCATGGGTTTTTAAAAACAAATGGTACAGCTAAAACAACAACGCCACCTGCAAAAATATGAATCAATTTACGGTTGTAATAAACAGCTATTTCTTTTTTGTATACTCGTTTAATCATCCAGAAATAAAGTTTTTTTGTAAAGAAAAAAATTATAAAAATAACATAAAACGTTAGGAGGAATATCCAGATTATTTCACTATGGATTGATGTATCAAGCATCTGCAACCTTTATCTTTTTATCATATTTAAATCTACTATTCTAGAAATTTTTTTGGAATCTCGATGTATCTACCTAGGAAATTAATGTTTTAATTAAACAATCCATTTTTACTATTGGAATATAAAAGAGTGGATATGAATATTATCAATCAACAGATTTAACGAATTCAGAAGATTCTGATATATATCTTAGGAATCAGCAAAGTCATCTTCATCTTTTTTTTGCCGATGCAAAAATCCATCTATATATTATACGTAATAGTGAGGCAGCTCAAAGGTGTTTCATCTATTAATTCAGGGAATTGTTATCTGAATTAGTGTTTCATGAGTGTTCTAAACAGTAGAAACACTTCAAACATCTATTAGTTAACGATTACTCTGAATCAGCACAGAACATATTAGTCACGATACAGTAGATCAGTATATGGATTATACAGTTTAGACAATTGTTAGTGATTTCGACAAGATTAACAGAAAAGTTAGATTTCAATTCATCTAATAATTAAAACCAGTGATGTTCTTGGAGATTTTTTATAAACTAAGCAACAAAATTAAAATAAATGATTAAAATCTCCTCAAAATCTTCTGTAATCGAGTAGTAGGATGAAAATAACTGGATATCTGGAGAAACAGACAGTTAGAATAATAGATGAGATGAAAATTATTTAGTGTTATGTTAAAGAACTTTTGTTTCCTATTAACCAATAGGAAATTATTTATATTATAAAATTTATAAATAAAAACGATAATATTTATATCAACTATACTTATATCAAATTAAATCAAATGAAAAATGTATGGGGGCTGTGATCAATATAAAAAAATCACTAACATGTGCATTAAGTATATTATTAATATTTTCAATTTTTTCTACTATCTCCATAAGAGGAGAAGATAATAAACTAATAATTTTAGGTGAAATCTCAGTTAATCCACAATCATGTAATTTAGGTCCTCTTCCATCTGGTGACACAGCTGATTTCAGTTTTGAAATTAAAGATAATAATATTAACAATCCAGAGAGTTCTATAATATATACAGATGTTGAATGGTCCATAGAAATACCTGAGACATTTAACAATTATATCACAGTATCACCGTCTAGTGGTGTAGTTAAACCAAATCAACTAAATCCTAAAACTGGGGAGATTGTTTATGTTCAGGGCAATACTTGTACTGTTTATGGTCATCTTAATACTACTGGATTGGGAATAGGTGAATACAAATGTGATATTATTATAAGATACAATATAGATAGTTTAAAAGTTTTTACAATAAGATTTTTTATAGGTGCATATTTAAAATATTCACCTGAAAAAGGGAATATTGAGCTTGGTAAACCAGATACAGGAACATTTAGTTTTGATATCTGGAATGATGGTTTTGGTACAATGAATTATGAGTTTGATATTACATGTAAAAAAATAAATTTTTTTCCTTTTGACTATAATGTGCGGCTAACTACTGGATATGAAGACTTTAGAAACGATTGGGTAACAATTAACACAAATAATGGTAGTTCAAATGGTGAAAAACATACTATAATTTTAACGATTGATACTTCTACTTTAGAATTAGGCTACTACTTATGTATAATAAATATAAGTTCTAATGCTGTAAATAACAATGGTAAAGGTCAAATAAATTTATTTGTAACAGTTGGTCCAAGAATTAATTTTAGTTTTGTTGAAGGAGATGTATTTGATTTTGGGTCATTAAGACGTGGGGATATTGTAAGTACTACATTTCAAATAAGTAACAAGCATCCTGGTGATCTAAAATGGGAGATACTTATACCTGAAGAAATACAAGGTTATGTGACTGTGTCGCCTATGCAAGGTGTTTCAAGTGGTCCTGATGATAAATGTAACGTTACATTAACTATTAATACAAGTGCTAAAATCCCAAATGATGTTTTTCCAGCCTATTCACGTGGTAAATATGTAATGAAACCAGGTTATTTCAATGAATTTATTGTAATTAAATCAAATGATGTAACAGGTTTTAGTTTTAAATCTAGGGACTTGATGAGTAACTCTAGAAAATATACTGGGCATCGTTTCGATTTTCAAGGGTATCTAAGTATTTGTAATCCTGATGATAGTTATGATATGGTTATAATTGTTGCTGATTATTTAAAAAGTTTTCCGCATAGTGTTAAACCTAAGTATAGCTTAGAAGATCTAGCAGATTTACATAGAGTAAAAGATGGTTTTAATGTTACAATAAAAACTGTAAAAGAAATATATGATGATTATAGGAATTACTATATGCCACAGTATATACCATATAGAACAGATCTTTCTGTTTTTCCACTTAGAAATTCTCTTGAAGTATCACTTTGTATACGTGAATTCCTACGTGATGCCTACTTCCATTGGGATAATGGATCTCAGAAACAGTTTTATGTACTTTTAGTTGGTGATGACGACTGGAATATGATAGAAAAAGTCTCTCAGGAGTATTCACATTATGATGGTATTCCATGGGATTATTATTATAAAAATCTTGACACAAAATGGTTAAAAGTTGGAAACCCGCCTCCTGATGGAGGTGAATTGGGTAATAAAATGGATATGGCACCAGGTTACGATAAAGATTTTTATTATTTTTCATGGGGTGATGATCACTATTGGAACTATAGTGTAGAGGTTCCAACATTTCAAATACCAGTTGGGGGATATTCTCAGCCTGAATCAGGTGACTCAGATGATGAAACAGCGGGTTGGGAGAAATGGTTTATACCTTTAACTAATGGTGTTACACGTTTCAATATATCAACTGCAACTATAAATATCAACACGCTTTTTCCTTATAAAGATGAAAATGGAAAATTAAAAAATATTTATATTAGTAGTATTGAAGCTTATGATGAAAATGCTATCAAACAATATGGTGATATTTGTGTAATTGATGAATCTGCTGAGGCTTGTGATGTTGTAAACCTTGGAACAACTGATCCCGCCTTAGGTGAATATACTGATGATGAAATTGCTCATAATGCTCGAGGATGGAATTTATCTGTTGGAAGTTATAAAAATAAACTATGTAGATCTATAAATTACAAAGACCAAGGCTCTGGAGGAAGCGTTACTTTAAATGCTGAAAATGGTAGGATTATGGGGATAACCATAGAATTCTATAATCATTTGGAGAGTGGTTTTGATACATTTATTGTAAGAATAAATGGAGTCGAAGTTGCTCGTAACTTAGATGGTAGAAGTTATACATATATGGGTGGTGATCCATTTACAAGTGCATCAGATCTCCCATATGCATGTTTAGGAACTAAATATTCACCTTGTTTAGAGGTTGATCCACTTGATTCTGTTGTTACGATTATGGATACAACACCTGAGCTTATTGTTGGCCGTGCACCTGTCAGAACAGCTGTTGAACTTGAAAATTTTGTGAAAAAAACAATTGAATATGTCAACTCCCCTGTTACAGATGAGTATCTAAATGCTGTTGTTGCAAGTGAGTATCTTGGTTATAAATCTCATAGAAACTGGGAGAATAGATATCTAGGTCATTCATGGAGTAATCCCTCTATTCCTCATGGTACCCCTGTTTTTATGTGCGCTTGGAAAAACCTTACTGTTGATGGAGCTACAGATGTTGGTTTTATAGATGATGATCAAGGTTTACCAGGTGGTGCTTATTCAAATTATAATACAGTTGGTATTCCATCGAGTAAATATAACATTATACAACTTCATGATAAATGGGTTTTCCTAAATGGTTGGGATTATGGAGCTAAAGTTGCGAGACTTGGCTGGTCTGGGGATGATATAGTTGATCTCATAAATAATGGTGTAGGTTTAATTAATCATATGGGTCATGCTATAAGACCTAAGCGTGATGTAGATACGTTGTCAGGTTGCAGTGAATATGATGAATATAGAGTTTTAAGACTTTATAACAATTTGATAGAGGATCATACTATAGTTGATATATATGGAAATCCAATTAGAAAAGGAGGTCTTAAAAACACTATTTATCCAGTTGTTTTCTCTCTAGGGTGCTATGGAGGTCAGTTTGATAATCCTTATACTCGAGAGATAGGTGAGACATTAATTATTGATGAAAACGGGGCAGTTGCTGGTGTTTTCAATGCTATGATGATGCCTGGTGATGAATATAAAGAAACTAAATATGACCGTATGTTTTGGCATGAAATTTTTGGAAATGGCCATATTGTAATTGGTGATGCTTTTAACGCAATGAAAGTAGATGTTGGAAACATTGATTCAAAACTATTTTATGGTCTAAATTTACTAGGAGATCCAGCAATAAAAATTAAAGGCGCTGAAAAAATAGAGCCCATCCCCTCTGTTTCACCTAGTGTTCAAAGTTTTGGAATCATGGATTTTAATTTAAATAAAAATATAACCTTTGAGATTTACAATCAAGGTACTGGTAAGTTAATATGGGATACAAACCTACCAAAATATGATTTGTTGCTTAACCCGTTAACAGATTCTATAGAGTCTTATTTACCAAAATTCTATTCACATTTTATTACTATACATCCTATACATGGAACTTCCACTGGTGTCAATGATAAAATTTATGTAAATGTGAATATAAACATCCCTAGTGAGTCAGAATGTATAAAGATAATAATAGAAGATATACTAGACTATAGTCGGTACAAACATGGTCTTGGATTTACACCTAACCATTCTTATCTCACTAATCTAACATCAACCTGTATCTCATCTTATTTTGAAATAACATTCAATATAAGATCTAATAACCCTAGGGAATCATCATTTACAGTTGTAGGTAATGCAATGGGTCCAATGGTTTCAAATATCCCTAATCAAAGTATTAACTATGGTGAGGAGTTTACCACTATAATTTTAGATGATTATGTGACTGATCCTGACACAGATGATCAAGATATTATATGGACTTACTATGGTAACAAAAACATTAGGGTTAATATTATTAATCGAAATGCAACTATTACATATCCCTCTAACTGGACTGGTAGTGAAACAATAACATTTACAGCATGTGATAATACAGGGTTATCTGATTCAACAGATGTAACATTTGAGGTTAAAAATAATGTTCATAATAGGAAACCTGTAATCACAATGCAATATCCCATGAATGGTTCAATAGATGTCCCTGTTAACATTAGTATGTTACGCGTAGATATCAATGATCCAGAGGGAGATTTCTTTGATTGGTCTATAAAAATAACTGGAGACATAGAAACTGGATCTTATGGGATTATGGAAAACAATGGAACAAAAACTTGTACAATTGATACATTACTAAAATATAATACTACGTACAAGTGGTATGTTACAGCAAAAGATTATGGGAGTAATCTTAGTACAGATGCTGTTTTTAGTTTTAAAACAGTAGTAGATTCAAATCATGAAATTAATGAAAGTGAGAATAAACCACCAGTAATCACATTTATAAACCCTGCAAATGAACAAGTAAATGTATCAATTAATAAAAGCAGTCTAACAGTTAAAATTGAGGATCCAGAAGGAGATTCCTTTGATTGGAGTATTACAACAAACCCTGAAATAGGTTTTAATTACTCATCAGGTGACATAAATGGTACAAAAACATGTAGTATTTCAGGTTTACAATATGACACAACGTATACTTGGTTTATTAATGCTACTGATACTGGTAGCGGTCAATGGACTAGAAAAACCTATACTTTTAAAACTGAAAAAGATTTTAATGAATCAGTAGAACCGGCGATCTGCATATTAAAACCTTTAAAAAAATCTCTATATATTCAAAACACTTTGAAAAAACCTTTTCCTTTAACATTTTTAATAGGTGGTATTGAAATCGAAGCAAAAGTGATTGCTCCTTCAGATACCCTAGTTCAAAATATTACGTTTTATATTGACAATGAAGCGTTAACCTCATTTTCATATAATCAATCAAAGACAACCTATAGCTATACTTGGGATAAACGTGCGATAGGTTTATACTCAATAAAGGTTGTTGCATATGATGGAGATAGAAACGAAATTGCAAGTGATGAACTAAATGCTATAGTAATAAATTTTAATATTTTATAATGAAAAATATCTAGGAGAAATATTTATTGTTCCTTGGTATCTTAATGATAAAACTGTTAGATTTTGGTGTCATACTTTATAAAGTTTAATGTAGTATCCTTCTGCTACAAATTCTATTTTATGATATCTAGTGGGTATTGTAAATTCAATGATGTATTCATCCCCGGTTTTCATAGTGAGGTATTTGTTATCTGATTCTTTTAGGAGTTGTCTATGTATCCATGGTAAGAGTGTTTTGTATTCTAATGGTTTATTGTTTACTTTGTTCACATTGTATGGTTTAATTATTTGTTTTTCATCTATTTTTAGATAGATGGTGTCTAGGTAGGTTGTCTCGTTGAGTTCTTCTGTTATTTTTAGTTTCAATATATTATTGTTGAGTATGTTTGTTTTTTCGGTTATGTCTATAGTTTGTGTGTATTCTTTTTCTCTGGAGTTTGCTCCTGGTATGAAATCAGTGAGTTTTATGTATCTGTTGTTGTTTAGTGTGTATAGGTAGGGTGATGTTGAGTAGTTGACTCTTATCTCTACTCGTGCTACGTAGTCCTTTCCAAAGGTTAATACACCATTTGCTTCTACATCCATGTCCAGGTTTTGTATATCAGTCCAGGTCCAGTTACCTGTGCCTGGTCCCGCTGGGTCGTTGGTGATGTCGCTATAGTTTGACCATTTTTCTGGTGATATATCCATGGTGTAGTTGTTACCATCTGTTGTACCGTTGAATACTGGTCTTAGGTAGGTGGCTTGTACGTTATCGCTGTCATCTCCATAGCATCTTATTTCTACTTTTTCTATGGTTCCAAGGTTTGTACCGTCGCAGGTGTTGTTGATGAGGTTTTGTACGTGTGTTCCTACACCGCAGTTTGCAAAAGTGGTAGTGCTTCCATCTACCATGTATCCTGGGTTGTTTGGCCAGGCTTCTGACGTGTTGTAGTCGTCGAAGTAGAATGTTATGTAGTTGAATGTTGTTGTTGTAAAATTGTATGTCTGGTTACACCAGAGTTCTCCATCTGTAACGTTTACACTCCACCAGTATTTAGTTCCCCATTGGTTCATATTGGTTGGTATTTGACTATATGTCCCGTTGTAAACTGTGTTGTTTGATCCGATGTCCTGCCAGGTTCCTGATGCGTTTGTTCTAAAGGTTACGTTCATAGCGTCAGCGTTTGTATCATTAACTGTTATGTATAATGTGGGGTTTGGATTTATCCCTGTTGCGCCGTTACTAGGAACTGGGTTGCTCTGTGCTGGTGCAACATTTGGTATTTCTTGTTTTCCAAATGCTGTAAAGTTACCTGGGTCATGCATTGTGTAATATGATGTGTTTATCCATGCATCTGAACGGTTGATGTTGGATATACGTAGTTCATCTATTACGCCATTGAATGCTTCTAAAGGTCCAACACCTGTGTCTCCACCTATGATTAAATCATTAACTGTAGTATCAATGTCACCAGTGTATGAAGCTGTGTTGTTTAACTCACCATCTATATAGATTCTTAGTTGTGTACCATTAAAGGTACCTACTACGTAATGCCATTTGTCATCAGTAACTATATAGTTTGAATCCACTGGTTGTTCAACACCACTATCCCAGATGCTGAACCTTGGTTTGTAGCTTGCTGATTCAGATGCATAAAGAGTATACGCGTTATCTCTTCCTTTACTAGCGATTAAAGAATGATCCTCCAAACTAGGTGTTTTTATCCACGCGGAGACAGTTATCTTTTGCGTAATATTTAACGTGGGGTCTTCTGTAACACGTATATAGTCTTTATCGCCACTTACAAAATCATATGCTCCATCGATCTTGGCAGAGCTGTTATAGGTTGCACCATTATTGGTACCGTTATTACCATTAGATGTGGAATCAAGAATACTACCCGTGTTCTCTTCTAGATGTTGAACCATTACGTAATTACTATCCCATACACCTGTAGGGTTCTCTCTATTAGCAGTACAAAGTGTATTTCCATAGTACATGTAAATAGATGTATTGGTGGTTGATGAAATACTGGTAACGTTTACCCATGCGATGAGTTCACCGGTAGTGTTGTCGTATTTTTCAATTTCATGTGCGAGTCTCTGTGTGTATGAACCGCTTCTCCAGTTGACAGAAGAGTTTGTAAATAATATATCATTTCCCGTGGAGAGAGCATTATTCTTTAAATCAGTATCTGTTGTGCTGATGAGAACTGGGAAGTTGGTTAAATCTTTTTCAACCATTGAAGCATTTATCCATATTTGTTTACGGTAACTCCATGTTGATAATATACCTATCTGACTACCGAATGTTGCAAAAGTAGTAGGACTATTAGTATTCAGATAAGTAGTGTTAATCCATGCTGCGTTTCGAGCAGTGTTTGAGATACGTATTTCGTCAAGTGTACCAGTTAGATAATCCCCAAGTAATAAGTTGTTCTCATTAGTATTAATACTACCAGTTAAACTCTGGTTGTTTTTAAGCTCTCCATCAATGTATAGTTTCATCTGGTTTCCATCATAAGTCAAAACCACGTAATGCCAGTTTGTGTCTATAGAAGTTGATACGCTGTTACCGTTTATATAACCATAGAGTATGTTTCCGTCAGGGTGTATTTCAAGTGAATACGCGTTTTGTCCTTTGCTAACAACTTTTTTATTATGACCAATTGTGGTGAAATGATATGTCACGTTAAGCCATGCACCATGTCCATCGTTTACAACTAGTTTCCAATAGTATGTTTGATCATTTGATGAAAAATTGTTGTCATTATCCTGCTGATATGTTCCATTGTTAACTGATGTGTTACTACCGATCTCATTTGGACAATTACTATCAGTACCCCAGTACCATGTGATATTCATCTGATACCCATATGTATGGTTTGCTTGTATCCTTAGTGTCGGGTTTAATGCCACGTCTGTTGATCCGTTTGTTGGGTTTTCATTACTAAGAACTATTGGCATAATGATGGTGAGACTATATGTTTGGTTATTCCATGTGCAACCATCTGTAATGTTTACGCTCCACCAGTATTTTTTACCGTATGTGCTAAAGTTTGTATTCTGCTGAGATATATTTGTACCAGGTGAGGTTGTATTGGTTCCAAATGTTACCCATGTTCCGCTGCTGTTGCTACACCAGTAAACAGTTAACGTATCACCAGTGTCTTGATCATTAACGATCACATATAGATATGGGTTAGCAGGTACATTTGTTGCACCATCAGTTGGTGATACCACGGTTTGCGTAGGTGTATAACTAGTGGTAAAGGTATAAGTGTTATTAGTCCAGAAATCTCCATCTGTAACGTTTACATACCATGTATAGGTGGTTCCTGGTTGAAGCCCTGACACGTTACATTCTATACTACCGTTAATAGCACCAGTGCTAGAGTTTGACCCTATATTAGGGCTGGTTTCTATAGACCAGTCCATAAGTGATCCTTCAGGATCTTTTATAGTGACATTTAGAACGGTTATAGAGTTGTAACAAAGAGCATTAGAGTTGTTACTTGGTGTTTCCCCGGTTTGTGTTGGTGCGTGGTGTGTAGTAAAACTATATGTTTGGTTGTTCCATGTGCAACCATCAGTTAAATTAATACTCCAGTAATAGGTTGTCCCTGGTTGAGAAAAGTTGTTGTTGGTTTGTGTTATCGTAGCATTTCCACTAACATTTGTAGCAAAGGTAACCCATGATCCACTAGAGTTGCTTCGCCAATAGGCTGTCATTGTATCACTATCTGAATCGTTTATTGTGATATTTAAAGCAACATTAGGTGGTTCACTTATATTGCCATTATTTGGTTCTTCGTTTGTTTGTGTGAGTGCATAGTTTGTTGTGAAATGGTATGTTTTGTTATTCCAGTCTGTTCCATCTGTAACGTTTACACTCCAGTAGTATGTGGTTCCCATTGCGCTGAAGTTTTGGTTGGTTTGTATGATGTTTTCGCTGTTGCTGATGGTGGTGTTTGTAGCAAAGGTGACCCATGTTCCGCTGCTGTTGCTTCGCCAGTATGCAGTTAATGTATCACCACTGTCTGGGTCGGTTACTGTAACGTTTAGTGTTGGTATGGGGCATATGTTTGTACTACCATTAGCAGGTGTTTCATTGTTCTGGCTTGGTGGGTTGTTTGGTGCTGACTGGGTTGTGAAATGAAATATGGCACTTGTGTTTGTATCCTTTCCATCAGTTACTGTTACATTCCACCAGTATGTTGTACCATAGCTGCTGAAGTTGCTATTAGTTTGATGGTATGTACCGTTCCCTACGGAGGTGTTGGTTCCGAAGGCAATCCATGACCCAGAAGTGTTACTATACCATGTAATGGTCATAGAATCTCCGTCATAATCGTTTATGGTGATGTTCATCTGTGGTGTTAAACTGATGTTTATGCTTCCGTTGGATGGTCCTTCATCGGTGATAGTAGGTATAGCGTTTGTCTTGTTACTAGCGGTGGCTTTGGTATCTGACCATTGTTGTAGGTTATCCCAGGTTGTGTAGCTCCATGCTTGGTAATAATAAGTAGTGTTTTCAGATAAACCAGTGTCTTCATAGTTTGTATTTGTACCATTGTATATCATTGTTCCTTGTCCTCTCGCCCATCCTTGTGTAGTGTTTCTTTCGATGTATGTGTTGTTTGCCCCGGTTCCTTTGGTCCATGTGAGGTAGATAACTGTGGAGTTATTTGTTTGTGCTTGTAGATTTGTCGGTGGTTGTGGTTTAGTAAGGAATGTCATATCGTTCCCTGTATCAGAGTATGCACTGTTGTTCGCGTATGCACGGTAGTGGTAGAGTGTTCCTGGGTTAAGTCCACTAATTCCTGCGTTGAATTCTGTACCCTCGTTTATAGTTTGGTTTGTTGTATTTGTACCATAGCTTGTATTGGTTCCATATTCGAATCTAACGGTACAGGATCCTCCACCATCTTCTTGTAGGTATCCCCATAGTGTAGCATTTGTTTCTTCCACTCCAGTGGTTGCATTGGTTGTAACATTTACGTTTCCAGCTTGAGTAGTGAATTGGTACCATTCTCTACTCCAGTTGCATCCATCGCTGACGTTGACATACCATTTGTATGTTGTACTGTAGCTTAGGTTTCCACTGATGTTTACTTCTATACTGTCTCCTGTTTGGTTGTTTGAACCTGAAGAGGTCCCTATATTGGGTGTGGTTTCAATTGTCCAACTCATTTGGTCGTTATCATTGTCTATGATTGTTACATTGAGTATGTTTGTTGTTATTGGTACATTAGTACTTCCATTATTTGGTGTTTCTCCGGTTTGTGTGGGTTTGTGGTTTGTTGTGAAGTGGTATGTCTGGTTGTTCCATGTGCAACCATCGGTTAGGTTTACACTCCACCAGTAGGTAGTGTCTGAGCTGCTGAAGTTGTTGTTGGTTTGTGTTATATTGGTGCCGTTACTTATGCTATTGTTAC
>Ga0190360_1000768_pt1 | contig 17209 bp, 9 predicted proteins | sample 48721834_MG_FD_161271 | JGI IMG/M metagenome (GOLD analysis project Ga0190360, IMG submission 161271) | Hydrothermal vent microbial mat bacterial communities from Southern Trench, Guaymas Basin, Mexico - 4872-18-3-4_MG | ecosystem: Environmental > Aquatic > Marine > Hydrothermal vents > Microbial... | reverse complement strand
GGGATTTCAGGCAGCTGTTTACGGCCAGGAAGATATCGATTGCTTATAATAATATCGCCGCTGCCCCATATTCTATAAGTTAGGTAAAAGTGAGCTTGAGCCTCAGGCAAAAAAGTCTCGACATTTATCTCAACTTCTGAAGAACTTATTCTTTTAAAGTCTACTCTCTCCACTTTTCTGGTCTTAACTGCTTCTCGCCAGAGGCGGCAGCGTTGAGGCAGGCCATTACCAAAATCATTGTCGGTTGGCGGACGCCAGAAACAGGGTATCGGCCCGGACTGAAGAAACTCTTTTCCTCTATAAATAAGCGACTTTAACACTCCTGTTTTAGCCTCAACAACCAGCTTAAATTCTTTGCCTTTGAGGATTATTGCCCCCTGTCGAATCTCATCTGTTAAGGTCGCCAGGTGATTTAAATCAATCGTCTCTTTGGGCTTCCAGAGCGGCAGTTTGAACTGTTCCCAGGCCACCTCATGTCCGGCCGGTAGAACAGACATCTTTTCCTTAAGATAGAAGCTCAAATCGAGCCAGTATTCTACTCCAGGCTCAGGCTCTATTTCAGGCAATTTCAGCTTAACTAGCTTATGGCTGCGAGTGGGAATTTCAAGATTGGACAAGCAGCCTCTCCCAATTTGTTTATTATCAGCCATTATCCTCCATTTCATCTCCAATTTGGCCAGATTAATAAAATCATAAAGATTGGTAATCTCAATTAGCCCTTTCTTAAAATCAACTAAACGGGCCTTTAGCGGCTGATAAACCTTTTTCACCTCCCAGATATGGGGATGAAGTTTTCTATCAGGGAAGACTAAACCATTAATGCAAAAATTTCCATCACTGGGAGTCCCTGGTGGTCCAAAATCACCACCATAAGCCCAGCAGAGCCGGCCATTGGCCTCCTTTTTTAGTAATCCCTGGTCGACCCAATCCCAGATAAACCCTCCTTGGAGCTGAGGATAGCTGTAAATTACATCCCAGTAATCTTTGAGATTGCCGACGCTATTACCCATAGCATGAGCATATTCACACATAATCAAAGGTCGAGTTTGAGGACGGCTGGCATATTCTTTTAAATGCTCGATAGGGGCATACATCGGACAGTAAATATCCGTGTGAGGCTTCAGTCCAGCCGGCTCATATTGGATAGGTCGGGAGGGGTCACGAGTTTTTATCCACTTATAGGTGGCCTCAAAATTAAGGCCATCTCCAGCTTCATTGCCCAGAGACCAGATAATAACCGAAGGATGATTTTTATCCCGTTCAACCATACGCCTTGTCCTCTCAAGATGAGCTAGCTGCCAGCGAGGCTTGTTGGCCAGCGTTGTCTCAGGCTTGAAACCCATACCGTGAGACTCAATATTAGCCTCATCGATTACATAAAGGCCATATCTATCACAAAGTTCATACCAATAAGGATTGTCAGGATAGTGGCTGGTACGGACAGCATTAATGTTAAACTCCTTCATCAGGGTAAGATCTTTCTTCATTAATTCCCGACTGACATAACGTCCCCAGCGGGGATCATGCTCATGACGGTTGACACCTCTTAAATAAATGGGCACTCCATTGACTAAAAGTTGGCCATTTTTTATCTCCACCTTCCTGAAGCCAACTCCACAGCCTACGACCTCCATTGTCTTATTATGGCTATCTAACAAAGACAAGCTTAGATAATAAAGATTAGGAGTCTCAGCTGTCCATTTTTGAGGATTGGCAATGTCTGAGGCCAAGTAGATGGTTTTTTCCTGGTTATTTTTGAAGCTAACCTTACTAATAATTCGAGTTTTAAAAACTGGCTGATGCTCCTCATCAAAAAAATCTAAGCGGATAAAGTAAGGTTCCACTGCTTGAGGAAGGCTGTTTCTAACTTTTATTTCTACTTGAAGCTGACCATCCCTATAGCTGTCATCAAGTTTTCCCTGGGCCCAAAAATCACGAATATAAACCTTGGGTGTTAAGAAAAGAAAAACATCCCTCTCCAGCCCACTTATTTTCCAGTAGTCTTGATCTTCAAGATAACTGCCGTCACTCCAGCGGAAAAGCTGAACAGATAAACTGTTTTCCCCTGGCTTCAGGTAGTTGGTTATATTGAATTCAGCCGGAGTTTTGCTGCCTTGACTGTAACCTACCCTTTGGCCGTTAATCCAGAGATACATAGCTGATCTCACCCCACCAAAATGGATAAAGACCTGGCCATTATGCCACTCCGGAGGCAGACTGAAGCTCTTACGATAGCAACCTACTGGGTTATAATCATGTGGAATATGGGGCGGGTCGGCCGGAAAAGGATACTCAACATCGGTATAAATGGGCACCCCAAATCCTTGAAGTTCCCAATTGCCGGGAACAACAATCTCGTCCCAGCTGCTATCATCATAATCTCTTTGGTAAAAACCAGAAGGACAATCAGCCACTTTTCTGACCCAATAGAACTTCCATTTCCCATTTAAAGACTTAAAAAAAAGTGATTTGGTTCTATCATTATTCAGGAAAGATTCTATATCAGGATAGGGAATGTAACTAGAATGAGGCTCTTCTTTATTTATGCCCACTATTTCTGGGTTTTCCCAATCGTTTGCTTGCCTTGAGAAAGACTGCCAGTCATGATCAATTGCTTCAGCCTTTTCACCCCCCGGAGAAATAAAAATAATTATAATAAACAAGCTTATGGCTAAAACAAACCGCTTCATTTTTTCTTTCCTTATTTTTTTAAATTATCTGAGAAAAAAACCAGAGCCTAAAGGATCTTCAGGATCAAAGAAAAACTGGCATCTGCCTGTAATATGAGCTGCACCTTCAACTTCAGGGATTATAGCCTGGTGGGGTCCACACCTTGTTTTACCTACTACCTGACCGCTGAAGCGAGTGGCGATTATACTTTCCACCAGCAACTGCTGATCTGGTTTTAGTTGGCCGCAGGCAGAAAGAATAGCCAGATGGCCGCTTACTCCAGTGCCTGTGGGGCTTCTATCTACTTCACCTTGGGCAAAGATGCAGACGTTACGGATGTGAGCTTCTTTTGTCTTTGCTTCTTCCCAAAAAATAGTCCCATAAAGAAAACTCAATTCTTTTTCTAAAGGATGATCTATGGAAACAGTAATGACTATTGCCTCTTTAATGGCCATGCCTTTCTCAATCAGGAGGCGGCAATTTATCAAGCATTGTCTACTTCCTCTTTTTTATAAGAAACTTTATAAATGATATATTCTCTGTAGCCAGTTATAATTTTATAGTAGCCGCTTAGCTCTCTGTCGAGTTTCTCATCTCCGCTATCAACTAGCAGGGGCTGTCCATGTAATGAATTTATCTTATTTCTAGTGGCCACAATAATAATATTTTCCCTACCTATTTTTTTTATTACTTCTGGACTGAGCTGCTGATTCCCTCTTCCTAACAGATACCCCTGGCCGCCGATAGGAGTAATAATCAGTTTTACTTTTTTACCCTTTATCTTGTCCAATAACTCAGCTTCGTTTAAATCTTTACCTATTAATTTTCTTCTGGAAATAAAATCTACTCCAAGGAGTGAATTCTCCAATCCCAGCCTATCCATGATGGCTTTAGTTGTTGTCCCCGGACCGATGATATAGCTGAAGTCATCCGCAAGACTTTCAAATATTTCAAATGCAATAGCCTGTTGAGAGTATTTCTCGCTGGCTGAAGAAGCGGCTTTTGCCCGCTGAAGATAGGTAGGGCGCCCAGGAATGGTTAAATAACCACAGAGGCGAGCTGATAATGTCTGTCTTCTAAACATTTCTTCGTCTATATCCATAACTTCAGCCTCAAAAGTATGGGAGGTTTTGCCCATGAGATAAAGGGCGGCCAACTCCCCAGCTGCTTGGGGATTATAAGCATAAACAGCCGAATGAATTTTTACCCCAGCCGGAATACCCACAACTACTAATGAATTACCGACAGCCTGATAGATATCTCTGGCCGTACCATCGCCTCCAGCAAAAAGCAAAAGGTCAACTTTGAGCGCTTTCATCTTTTTAGCTGCTTCTCTGGTATCGGCGGCTGTGGTTAAAACTGAAGCTCCGATGTCAAGAACAAAGGGGGAAAAGCCAAGCTGACGGGCAGCTTCTTCGCCCATTTTAGCCTCACAGGTTATAAGCTCAAATTTGTCCTTCAGGTCTTTTAGCCTCTCCAAAGCTTTTTTAGCTCTATCTTGAGCTATTGGCTTGGCTCCCATAGCCTTAGCTTTTTCAAGGACAGCCAGGCCGTCTGTTCCCTTTAAGCCCACTCGGCCGCCCATACCAGCTATGGGATTAATGATTAAGCCTAATTTTTTCACTCTAAGACTCCTCCGAGCAAACATAGCTAATTTCTGCTTTCTTTCTCAACTTACTATTGTTCCTTCTATAAGTCAGAAACATTGGCTGTGGACGAAATTAACCTTGCCTTTTATTTTAACTCTTTGACTGATGCTTTTTTAAATAAGAACGCCAGCTAATGGCCCATCTTTGAGGATCATCGAGGCTACTCTGGTCAATTTTATGGACCACACTTCGATAGGGAGCATTTTTTACCTTTTCTGGGTCTTGATAAGCCTCCTCAACCACCTTTTCCAGGGCGGCCAGATATTCATCAAGCTCATCTTTGGAATAAGACTCGGTAGGTTCAATAGTGAAAGGTTGGGGTATTATCCAAGGATGGTGGCTTGACCATAAATGAAAACCAAAATCAGCCATCCTACAGGTTACATCCTCTGTGGTTACTCCTGTTGCTTTGGTTAATTCCTCCCAGCTATATCTAACCTGTTCAATCCTGCGGGCCGTCTGAGGAAAAGAAACACTGGCACCTTTTAATCTTTTTATTCTGGCTAAAATATAATTATTATTCAAAACAGCTACCCTGGCTACCTCTTTTAGCCCCTCTTCGCCCAGACTCATTACCCAGGCATAAGCTCTGAGAACAGCTGGAAAAACGCCATAAAAACTTCTGACTTTACCTATGGATTGGGGAAGATCATAGTTCAAAAAGTACCTATGGCCGTCAAAATCAACTACTGGCACCGGAAGATAAGAAATCAACTCCTTGCTTACACCCAGAGCCCCAGTAGCCGGACCGCCGCAGCCATGGGGTGAAGAGAATGTTTTATGAAGGTTAAAAAAGCACATATCAAAGCCAGCTTCTTTAGCCCTGGTAATTCCCAAAATACCATTAGCATTGGCCTGATCATAACCGCATAGCCCTCCTGCTTCATGAATGATAGAGGTAAAATCTGCAATATAGGGATTGAAAATTCCTGTATCTTCGGGGTTGGTTATCAAAAGACCGGCTGTTCGAGGAGAAACTGCTTGTTTGAGAGCCTCAATCTCTGGTATCCCCCGCTCGTCAGGATAAATAGTAATTACTTTAAAGCCCTTAACAGCGGCCGCAGCTGCATCTGAGGGATGAGAAAAAATAGTGGTTATGATTTCATCTCTTTTTTCTCCAGGGTGCTGATGCTGGTGATAAGCCTGCATGATAGAGGCCATAGCCAAAATAGCGGCCGAACCCCCGCCCGGTTGAAATGAAAACTTACTCAGACCCGAAATTTCTCTTAAAAAAAGATCCAGCTTATACATTATTTCCAGAGCGCCCTGGACAGTGCTTTCATCTTGAGAGGGGTGGAGTTCAGCAGCCTGGGGAGAAGAAACAAAGACTTCGTTGATTTTGGGGCTGTACTTCATGGTGCAGGTACCCTGGCCAATATCAACATTAAAATCTGCACCCAAACACTGCTGGGAAAGGCGAAGATAATGCTTGAGAACTCTCATCTGGGATATCTCAGGCAGAGCCGGGGGTTCTTTTCTTATCATCTCTGGAGGCAAATCTGATAAAGGATCTGGAATCCGGTCTTTGATTTCCTGTTCTATTTCTGGAATTAAGAGCCCTCTTTCCCCTGGCTTGCTTAATTCAAAAATTATAGGTTCATCCCATTTGGCTTGATGAAAATTTCTTATTTTAATTTTTCTCATCTTTCCTCCTCTCAAAAAGGGGCTGGCCCCTTTAATTATTTAAGGCAATCTTTCAAAGATTGAATTAAAAAATCAATATCCTCCTTGGTGTGAATTTCTGTCAGACAATAAAGGGCGCAATTATTCAGCTCCTTAAACTCTGAAGAAAGGTCCTTTCCTCCAAAAATATTCTTCTCTCTCAAAGCTTTATTAATCTCAGCTACATTCTTGCCCGTTCCTCTAAAGCCGACCACAAATTCTTTAAAATGGGGCGATTTAAAATAAGGAGCTTCTATACCTTTAATCTCAGACAGCCTGGACATGGCATAACGTGACTTTCGAAGAAGATGAACTCCAAGTTCCTGCATTCCCTTTGGACCCATCAAAGATAAATAGACTGCAGCTGTTATCCCCCATAAAGCAGCATGGGTTCCAACAAACTCCTTCCCTTCTTCTCTTTCAGCAAAAGAGGTGCGCTCATAGGCTACATCACCAAAACCATATTCTCCTTCAACGCAGGTTTTCGTTATCCCAAACAAGCGGGAGGGATATTCCATTACATATTTCTCTTCATCTCGAGTTGCAATAAATCCGCCTAAACCACCTCCATAATGTAGATGAACTCCCAAGGGCTGAATGTCTCCGCAGACAATGTCCGCTCCATATTGAGAAGGAGGGGTAAGGATGCCCAAAGAAATAGGATCAACCCCGACTACTACCAAAGCCCCGGCACCATGAGCAATTTCAGCTATTTTTTTGCCTTGAGTTTCAATAAAACCCAGATAAGAGGGATTTTCAAAGTAAATAGCTGCTGTTTGAGAGGAAATTTTTGACTGAAGGTCATCAACATCCATTAATCCGCTCTTTCTCCAATGTTTTATTTTATTAACAGTTACTAGCGGGCGACAATAATTCTCGATAACTAACATTCTCTCGGATGGGAGAGTGTCCACCACCAGCACTTCTGAGCGTCTGGTTATCCGGGAAGCCATGCGCAGCGAAGTGCTGGCTGCTTGGCTCCAGTCATAGGTTGGCACGTTGACTACATCCATATCCAGCAGTTCAGCCATCAGGCTCTGATATTCAAAAAGGGCTTGGAAGCGGCCGTGGTCTTCATAGGGCTCACCTGCATAAGCTGTTAAGAATTCCGACCGCTGATTAATCTCATCACAGATGGCTGGGACATAATGCTGCCAGCAGCTACCTCCTAAAAAATTGATATTTTCCTGACAGCTCTTATTTTTAGCCAGAATGCTTCGGATATGACGCTCCAGAGCGAGCTCAGACAACAAAGGAGAAGGCAAATTCATTTTTCCCTTATACCTTAAATCTTGAGGTATATCCTCATAAAGCTGGTCAATATCCTTAAGGCCTATTTCTTTGAGCATGGCAGCTTGGGTTTCAGCTTCAGAATTAGGAATATAGGGATGACTAAATTTCTTCTTATCTTTCATAAAAACCTCCTTTCAGAAATTGCTAAGTCAATATAAAATTTATTGGTTATCAATAAATAACTGCCTATTCTTAATTTTATGCTTGCCTTTCATCTCAATTAAGATAATAAGATTTTTAAGCTTATCTCTAGGTTAAAAAAATCTTTAGAATTAATTTCATTTGGTTGAGTATTAAAGATGATAATGTCTTTATTGAGCCTCAAATTCAAGCCAAACCTCCTCCGTCTACGACCAGAACAGCTCCGGTTACCCAGGTAGCTAGATCACTGGCTAAATAAAGGACAGCCTTAGCCACATCATCAGGCTTACCTACCCGCTGCAGCGGACGATCAGCTGCCTTCTTCATGAATTCGTGCTCCTCTTCTCCCAGCTGGCGGGCCTCTTCATGCAAAAGGGGCGTGTCTACATCACCCGGGCAAACACAGTTTATCCGGATATTATGTCGACCATGATCAATAGCCATGGCTCTGGTTAAATTAACCACCCCGCCTTTGGCCGCACAATAAGCAGCCGCTTCCGGACCGCCCTTTAAACCCCAGCCAGAGCCAATGTTGATAATAGATCCACTCCCTTGTCGAATCATATAAGGGAGGATAAAATGAGACATTAAATAAACTGCTTTCAAATTAACAGCCAAGACTCTATCCCATTCTTCCTCACTCAAATCCACTACATTCTTTCTTTTAATCACCCCAGCATTGTTAACTAAAATATCAATCCTCTCCCAATCTTTGTATATCTCCTCGACTGTCTTACGGCAATCGTCTCGGGAGGTGAGGTCGCATTTATAGAATTTGACTTCAGCTTTTCTCTTAGCCAATTCAATCGCAGCTCTCTGGCCGCCCTTTTGATCGATATCAAGCAGAGCCACCCTGGCTCTTGCTTCAGCTAAGGTGTGAGCTGTGGCCAAGCCAATCCCGGAAGCAGCTCCGGTGATTACGGCCACTTTATCTTCTAAAGAAATTAATATTTGTTGGCTTTGATTGATATTCATGGCAGCAGCCTCCCTTTATGAATCACTCTCCCTAATTCAATAAAACCAATGAATTTGTCATCAAATCTTTGTTATATTATCATTCTAAAAACGGGTGACACAATACCTATTTAATTATTTTTTGAATTCCTCGCTTTTCCTCTCTTGAGGCGAAATGGATATAATAGCTCTCCTTATCATCTATCCAGCTACCCTTGCTAAGGTGTCCATTTAAGGAACAACTCTCAATTTTCTCTATACCAGAGAAAAAAATAGAAAATAAGTATTGTATCCCCAATTATTTTGTTATATTTAAGGCAAAGATTATAAAGGGCTGATTTTGAAAGAATTTCTGCAGACAAGAAAATTTAAATTGTGGGTGGCTTGGCTTTTTGTTTTTCTCTGTGCTCTGGCTATCTTTTTAGTCGTTCCTCTGGCCCGAAGAATTCAAACTTTTGTCTCTGATCATTGGGGACGAGCTCTATTTGGTTATGCAGTTCTCTTGGCCGTAGGAGTTGCTTTTATTCTTATCTTATATCTCCTTATTTTTCGCTTTAAAATTCGGTCTCCTTCGAACTTCTTGTGGCTGGCAGCCGTAACTGTTCTCTATGTTTATTTCATTCTTAAGCTATGGTCAGTCCCTGAAGAAGCAGTCCACTTTTTAGAATACGGACTTCTCGGCTTCTTTCTTTTTCGGGCATTAAAATTTCATTTCCATGAGAAATGTATTTATTTTATTGCTTTTCTCTCAGGGTCTCTAGTTGGAATTTTTGATGAAATCCTCCAATGGATGGTTCCTCTCAGATATTGGGATATCAGAGATGTAGGTTTAAATGCCCTTTCCAGTGCTCTTTTTCAGATTGCTCTCTGGAAAGGAATCAAGCCTAAAACAATCTCTCCTAAAATAAGAATCAAATCAATTAAGGTTATTTCCATTCTTTTCGGCATTAATCTTATTCTCCTTGGTCTGTGCTTATCCAACACTCCCCAAAGAGTAGCTTCTTATAGCAAAATTTGCGCTTCTCTTTCCTTCTTAAAAAAAGAAGAAGTTATGAATAGATTCCGCCATAAAATCAAAGACTCAGATATCGGCCAATTTTATTCTCTTCTCAAGGTTGAGGAGCTAAGACGGCAAGACAAAGAGAAGACCATGGTCAATGCCATCATAATTAAAGAATGGAAAGATAAAAAATTCAAAGAATTCCGGCGTCATTATTCCTCTTTAGACCATCCTTTTCTCTATGAATTAAGAGCTCATCTGGAACTCAGGAATAGGAGTATGGCCAAAGGTCAGATAGCTACTAGTATAAAAGATAAGAAAAATTATTTTTTGGCTGCTTATAAAGAAAATCTAATCTTAGAAAAATATTTTGGCCATACCCTAAAAAAAGCTTCTGGCCGCTGGAATAAAAGGCAACTACTCCAGATCAGTTCTTTAATTGATAAAAACCAACCCTATTCCAGCCCTATGAGCTTTGGGGCTACTATACCTTTCAGCGAGTTTACCGTCTGGATTACTATAGCTGCCTTTTTAATGATAATTATTGCTCTCAACATTTTATTGACTAAACGGGTAAATTTCAATTATAGTTTGCTTAAAAGGAGAAAATAGTTTAAATTATAAGCTTAAGGAGGAAAATGAAATGAAGAAAAAAATAGCTCTCTGGAGCTTAATCTCTATTTTTGCCTTAACCTTTTTTATTTTTCCTAAACAAGGAAAAGCTGATTATTTTATTAAAAAACTCAGACACACCGACGCTGTAACTATTATGGGCCAGACCCAGCCAGCTAAAGACGAAGAAGGCTCGACCTGGATGGGTAAAGATAGAATGAGACAGGATGAAGGAACAAACAAATCTACTATAGTTCGCTTTGATCTCCAAAAGATATACATCATAGATCATGTCCAGAAAACATATTCTGAAATAGACCTGCCCATAGATTTTGAAAAGATATTACCTGATCAGGCCAAGCAAATGATGCAGATGATGAAGGTAACCCCTAAAGTAACCAAAACTGAAGAAACCCAAAAAATTAAGGACTGGAATTGTGTCAAGTATTTAGTAGACATAGACATGCAGATGATGGGTATGAACATGCCCATGAAGATGGAAATGTGGGTTTCAAAGGACATAGGCATAGACATTAAACTCTATGAAAAATTTACCGGTCAGCTTCTTTCTCTCCAGCCTATGTTTAAAGATTTTACTGAAGAGTTTAAGAAGATGGATGGCTACCCAGTTCTAACCCTAACTTCGATGGAAATGATGGGCAGTCAAACAAAATCTCGGGAAGAATTAGTATCTGTCGAGAAAAAAGATGCCCCGGCCGGAACTTACGATCTTCCAGAAGGATACACTAAGACAGAATATAATCCTTTTGAGCAGAAAAGATAATAATCTAAACTCTAATCAAGATAAAATAGGGAATAATTGGTGACATAATATTTATTAACCTATTTTTTAAACTAATATCTTTTCAATATTCTTCTTATCAAATCATTCTTTTTAGTAAAGATAAAAAAATTAGAAAATAAGTATCATGTCCCACATTGGAGAGCCAGCAGGGGGATTCGAACCCCCGACCTACTGATTACGAATCAGTTGCTCTACCACTGAGCTACACTGGCTCTTTGACATTTAAGTCTATCCGGATAAAATATCTCTTTACAGACATCTAATAATTAATAAAATTAGTGATTACTGTCAAGAAAGAGGCCATGCTATAAAGATATGATCATCAAAAAACTGGAACTTCAAGGCTTTAAATCTTTTCCTACTAAAACCAAAATTCTTTTTCATCCTGGCATTACCGCTGTCATCGGCCCCAATGGCACAGGTAAAAGCAACATTGTCGATGCTCTTCTCTGGGTTTTAGGCGGTAAAAGGTTAAAAACCCTCAGAGGAGAAAGAGGCTCTGATCTCATTTTTAACGGTAATACCAGCAAACCACCCTTGAGTATGGCTGATGTCAATCTTTATCTAATAGAAGGTGAGGAAGAAGCAATAATCAGTCACCGTCTTTTTCGCTCCGGAGAGAGCGAATATCGCCTTAACGGAAAACTGACCAGGCTTAAAGACATTCAGGACTGGCTTTGGAAAAAAGCTATTGGAGAAAAAGACTATTTTGTCATTGAGCAAGGAAGCATCGGCCTTTTTTTAAACTCTAAGCCTACTGACAAACGCCTCCTGGTGGAAGAAGCTGCGGGAACTGCCTTTTATAAAGATAAAAAAAGGCAAGCAGAAAATAAACTTCAAAGCTCATCTCAGAACTTAACCCGGCTGGATGACATTATCGCTGAAGTGGCCAAAATTAAAAACTCTCTAAAAAGGCAGGCTGCCGCGGCTATTCGCTATCGAAAATTAAGAGATGAAATTCGGACTCTAACTTCTCGATATTTCAGAAAAAGAATAGGAGAGCTTGAAAAAAGCCAAAAAGAAGCCTGTCAAAACTTTGACGAATTTTTGAGGCAAGAAAATGAAATTCTATCTAAAATTAAAAATGATGAAAAAAACCTGGCTGAGGTCAGAAAAGAAGTCTGGACTTTAAGTAAAGAAGTCGAAGATAATCAACAAAAAATCCTGGCTTTAAACTCCAACCTCTCTCACTTTGAAGCTAATCAAGACCAGAACAAAAGAAAGATTGAATTTCTAACCGAAAAGCAGCAAAAAAACAGCCAAAATATAGCTGAAATCTCTCAAGAATTAGCCCAGATCGAAAGAGAAATTAAAGAAACAACCAATCTCTTAATCAGCCTCTCCCAGAATCTTTCTCAAAAAAAGAAAGCTCTAACCTTAACATCTGAAAAAAGCCAAACTCTTATTCAAAAAAAGAAATCAATCCAGGAAAATGTGGAAAAACTGCGCCAAGAATATTTCCAGGCTCTCTCAGCTTCTACCGAAGCTAAAAATGAAAAAATAACTCTTGATAAAGAACTAGAATTAATCCGCCGCCAGCAAGAAAGGATAAAATCCCGACTCAAAAAGGAAATTGACCAGCTCCATCAAAAAGAAAATTCAATTAAACAAAAAAATGAAGAGATCAAGCTTAAAAAGAAGCAGATTAGAGACTGTAAAATAAATCTAAAAAACTACCAACAGCAACTGGAGAAAATCCTGTCTTCCCTTCAAAGGTTAGAGGCTAAAATCAAAGATTTTAACCATAAAAAAGATATGCAGAAAAAACGTCTTCTCCTCCTGGAAGAAATCAAAAAAAAAGAACAAGACTGGGAAAAATCGGAGGAGTTACCTCAATCGCCGGGCATCCTGGCAGAGCTAATCGAGGCTGACCCCAAATACGTACCTCTAGTGGACATCTTCTGGAAAAATGAAGTAAAAGCCAAGTTAGTTAAAGCCTCCCAATTCCTAAAAATCCTCAATCAAAAAAAACCTAAAGGTCTTTATCTTCTCCTCCATCCTCAAGGAGACTTAGTCTCTTCTGAAACCTTCCATGATCCTCGGATAATCGGCTGGTTGAAAGCTCGGGTCCAAACCAGAGCTAAACTTAAAGGCCCACTCGCCCGCCTCCAGGAAGCAGCTATAGTCAAAGACTTAAGAAAGGCCGTCGAACTCTGGCTTGAATTTCCTTCTTTAAATTATTTGACTTTGGAAGGAGATATTCTCCTCTCTTCAGGTCTTTTAAAGTCAGGCCACTTAACAAAGGGAATATTATCTCTTCTCCATCAAATTAAAAACATCAAAAAAAGTCTTGCTCTTCTTGAAAAGAAAATAAGCCCCCTTGATTTAAAAATGAAAGAACTAATTGAACAAAAACAAAAAATAGAAAAATCAAGAGAAAAAGTCACTTCTTTACTGAGCGAACTGGAAAAAACTGCAGAACTTAAGGATAGCGAGATTATTCAGGAGAAAAAAGCTCAAGAAAAAATAAAAGACGACATTTCTATTTTAAATCAGGAATTAAAGAGAATCATCCAAGATGAAAAGAGTTTCCAAGAAAAACTTAATTCTTTTTCTATGAAAATGAAAGATATGAGGGAAAGAGAAGACTCTCTGAAACAAAGTCTTGAGTCTGAAGAAGAAAAATTCAAAGTACACCAGGCTAAAAATGAGGAACAACAAAAGACTTTTTTTGAATTCAAATCTGAGCTTGAAATCCTTCAAGAGAAAATAAAAAATTTCAAACAAAAGAGCCAAGGCCTAAAACAGAGAAAAAATATTCTCCAAGATAAGAGCTCTCTTTTAAAACAAGAAATAAAAATAACTGAAGAGCAGAAATCTAACCTTAAGCAAGAAACTGAGATCCTTATTCATAAAATTGAAGTTATTGAAAAAGACAAAAAATTATTAGAATCTCGCTTAAGCCAAGCTCAAGCCAACCTTAAAATAAAACAGCAGGCACAGGGAGAGATAGAAGAAAAATTAGAAACACTTAGACAGAAGCTGGAGGAGATAAAAGAAGAAAGGATCGCCTGGGAAATAAAGAAAGCAGAAAGAGAAAGAGATCTGATTAATTTAGAAGAAAGCTGTTGGCAGGAGCTTAAAAAGTCACCACAAGAAATAAAAAATGAGATTGCTCAAGAAGAGGAAGAGCAATCCAGCCTCCTGGAAAAATTAGAAGAGGCTAAAGAAAAAATGCAGAAATTAAAAGCCGTTAACCTCATGGCCGAAGAAGAATATTTAACTCAAAAAAAACGTTATGATTTTCTTCTTAAACAAAGACAAGACTTACAAGAATCAATAACGGCCACCAAAGAGGCCATAAAAAAAATCGACAGCCAAAGCAAGAGTCAATTTATGAAAGCCTTAGGCGAAATAAATAACAATTTTAAAGATATTTTCAGTCTTCTCTTTCAAGGGGGATCGGCCGAACTTAAACTTTCAGATGAGCTTCGCCCCTTGGGAAGCGGCATTGAAATTGTAGCCCAACCCCCTGGCAAAAAACTTCAAAACCTTTCTCTTCTTTCTGGAGGAGAAAAAAGTTTAACCAGCCTGGCTTTCTTTTTTGCCCTTTTCCGCTACAAGCCAGCCCCCTTTTGTGTTCTTGATGAAGTGGATGCCTCTTTGGACGATGTAAACCTGCAAAGATTTCTGAACTTGATGAAAAAAATCAAAGACCAGACTCAATTTATCATTATCACCCATAATTTCAAGACAATGGAAGTAGCTGATTATCTGTACGGGACAACTATGGCTGAACCCAATATTACCACTATTTACTCGGTAAAAATTGACAAAAAAAAGGGAGCTAAACCTGATCAAGAAGTCCCACTTCCCTTTAAATAAAAAGATATTTAAAATTTTTTTATACTTGCGGCCCGCTGGGAAAGTCGTTCCTACAGAAATCAGACCTATGTCCGCTCTAAATCCAAGAGGGCCTTACCATTCCTCTGGCTATTAGGAAATAATGGCCCTTTTTAATTAAGAAAAACATTGATTCTTTTCTTAATAATTGAAAAAATATGAAACTGATGTCTTTCTTTACTCTAAAGAGGCCAATTTCTGATAATAAAACTCAATCTATATCTCTAGTCAGAGTTAGATTGCTTTCTAACAAATAAATAATAAATAAAGGAGGAGCTTATGTCGAGTTATCTCTATATAATCCTTCTTTACCTTCTTGTTCTTACTGGCCTTAATTTCCTTCGGGCCAAGCGGGTAAAAAGCCAAGAAGATTTTATGGTCGCTGGCCGCTCCCTTAAAACATCAGTTATGGTTTTTACTCTAATTTGTACCTGGATTGGTTCGGGAACTTTCATTGCTGGAGCTGAATTTGCGGCTAAGGCTGGTTTTTCTGCTTTATGGCTGGCAGCCGGAGCCTGGGTCGGCATTATCTTTATCTATTTTCTGGCTGCTAAGATAAGAACTTTTGGTCAGTATACTATTGGCGATATTCTTGAAGAGCGGTATGGACCTGCTGCCCGCATTTTTGGAGCGATTGCTCTCATCATTTCCTTTATTGTAATTGTCTCTTACCAGTTTGTAGCCGGAGGCTTTATTCTTAATGTAGTTACAGATGGAGCTATTCCTGATTCGGTAGGCACTACTATTGCGGCTGTTTTCGTTATTCTCTTTACGGCTTTAGGGGGAATGGTGGCTGTGGCTTACACAGATTTGCCCAACGGCATTATAATCGTTTTAGCCTGTTTGCTTTCTGTACCCTTTGTTTATCTGGCTGCAGGCGGTCTATCCCAGGCAACCCATGTCCTCAAGCCCGGATATTTTGCTGTGGTTAACGAACAATTTGGAGCCCATCCTGGGCTAAAGGTGGGAGGATATTTTCTCTCAACTATGCTTCTGTTGATGGGAGTCCAGAGTATGTATCAGAAATTTTACAGTGCCAAAACTCCCAAAGATGCTAAAAAAGCAGTCATCCTCTGGACAATTGGCACTGTGTTTGTAGAAACAGTGGTGGTGGTTATAGCTGTGTTTGCCTACAGCAAATTTCAAAATCAAATTGACCTCTCCATTCCTAAAGAAGGAGGCAAAGTGGTTTTGATGGCTGCTAAATATTTAGTGCCAGCTCCAGTAGGTATCCTTCTTCTTGGGGCGGCCTGTGCTGTGGTTATTTCCACCGGCATGAATTATCTCCTTTCACCTTCGACTAACATCATGAGGGATATATATCAACGTTTCCTCAAACAAAATGCTTCCCAAAAATCGATGGTCGCTCTTCAAAAGGTTTTTGTGGTTATCCTGGGGGTTTTGGCTTTCCTCTTGGCTATGAGACTGACTTCAGTGCTGGAGACAGCTTACTTTGCTTATACAATTTACGGGGTAGCCTTAACCCCGGCTCTTATCGCCGCCTTAGCCTGGAAAAGAGTTACCAAAGCAGGAGGGTTAGCCTCCATAATCTCAGGTGCAAGCGTCTGTATTTTTCTTAAAGTTATGGCTGAGGTCCTACCTCCAGCAAAAACTCCAGAGGGTGATCCCTGGGGAATTCCCCTAATTTACCCAGCTTTGATTATTTCCATAGCTTCCCTGATTATTGTCAGTCTTCTAACTAAAAAACCTAAGCCTGAAGATCTGGAAAAGTTTTTCCCCAAAAAAAGCAATATTAAATAACATGAATAACTTCTTCATTAGGAGAGTGGAAGATGAAAACAGGAATTGTTAAAGACCAGCGCTACAAAGAGCACAATATGGGAGCTTTCCATGTGGAAAGTCCCCAGCGCCTTGAAGTCATCTACCGCATGATAGAAGAAGAAATTTCTTTCCCTTATCAGGAAATAAAACCACGGCTGGCTCAAGAAGAAGAGATAACTATGATTCATTCCCCTTCTTACCTCAATTACATCAAAAACACTTCTGGTAAACAACGGGTTATTCTTGATCCAGATACATCGACTTCAGCCCGTTCTTATGAAGTAGCTCTATTAGCTGTGGGTGGCTTATTAAAGGCAGCTGACCTAATTATGGCCGCAGAAATCCAAAATGGTTTCGCCTTAATCAGACCTCCTGGTCACCATGCTGAAGCTTCGAGAGCTATGGGTTTTTGTCTTTTCAACAATATAGCCATCGCTGCTCAATACTTGAGAAAAAAACATAAACTCAATCGGATTCTGATTGTTGACTGGGACCTTCATCACGGCAACGGTAGCCAACACTCATTCTATGAAAGGAACGATGTCCTTTATTTTTCCACTCATCAATATCCTCATTATCCAGGCACTGGTTACTGGGATGAAATAGGTAAAAATTCAGGCGAAGGCTATACTGTTAATGCTCCTCTCTCCCCAGGAAAAACAGATGAAGATTATTTATTCATATTTCGCCATCTCTTAAGGCCTATAGCCTCAGTTTACAAGCCTCAATTCATTCTGGTCTCAGCCGGCTTTGATATCCACCAAAACGATCCATTAGGAGGAATGAGGATCAGCAACC
>Ga0190360_1000760_pt1 | contig 17349 bp, 14 predicted proteins | sample 48721834_MG_FD_161271 | JGI IMG/M metagenome (GOLD analysis project Ga0190360, IMG submission 161271) | Hydrothermal vent microbial mat bacterial communities from Southern Trench, Guaymas Basin, Mexico - 4872-18-3-4_MG | ecosystem: Environmental > Aquatic > Marine > Hydrothermal vents >... | reverse complement strand
GGAATCAATTAAAAAAGAGCATAATCCATACCGAGAAGAGCATTCAAAAAGGTTCAAAAGTTTTAAAGATGCTAAAATAAATCCAGATGCTGAAATTATTTATTATATAGGTTGTACTAGCTCATATCGAACAAAAGAAATAGCTCAGTCCACCATTGAAATTTTAAATAAATTAAACATTGACTATACTATTTTAGGAGATGATGAATGGTGCTGTGGAAGTCCATTATTTAGGACTGGCCAGATGAATGAAGGAAAAATGGTCATGGAACATAATATAAAAGTTATTAATAATAAATACCCAAAAGCTAAACAAATCCTATTTTCATGTGCAGGGTGTTATCGTACATTTAAAAAAGATTACGATGAACTGTCTGAATTAAAACTGAAACCTAAAACGGAACACATTTCTGAATTCATACAAAAATTGATCAAAAAGGGAAAATTAAATTTCAATAAAAAAGATGTTTCTATAACATATCACGACCCATGTCATTTAGGTAGACATTTGGGAGTCTATGAACAGCCAAGGGAAGTAATAAATTCATTTTCTAATTTGATCGAGATGCCCCGAAACAGGATAAATGCATGGTGTTGTGGCTCTGGAGGTGGAGTCAAGTCGGCTTTTAATGATATGGCGATTGCTACGGCTATAGATCGCTTGAATGAAGCTATTAGTACCAATTCTGATATTCTAATGTCAACATGCCCATTTTGTAAATTAAATTTATCTCAAGCTAATGAAAAAAACACTGAAAAAATAGAAATAATGGATCTTGTTGAATATATTGCAAAAATACTTTAATTATTTTGTTTAATTTAAATTACTATTCTTATTTTTATAAAAAGTAAACTAGTTAGTTATTTTATTATATTATTTTTTCAAATTATTCTGGATTTTCTAGCATATTTTGTTCCATTTTATCGGTATATAGTAATGTTACTAATAGAATCTTTTTTAAATTGATTTTTAATTATACAATTTTCATTTCTATTAAGCAAAAATTATATGTGTAGAAAATTTGATGTAAAATTTAGAATATTACTTTAAAAAAACAATATAAATCAAATATTAAAAAATTTGGGTCAAGATTTTATTTATAGATCAATCTTCTTATTTATAGAAATTGTTTCTTCATAAAATTCAGAATAAAAATAGTAAAAAATTAATATGTTTTATAATAATAAAATAATTTAAATTATAATAAAACAAATTATTTAATAATTTATTTAGTGCATCGACGTGATAAAGGAAGTGAATTAATTGACTGACGAGAAAAAAGAAAAAATTAAAAGTCGCAAAAAAAAGAAGAGAGATTCGATAGCAAAACTTAAGCAACAGATGATTGATTATATAAATAATATAAAAACATATGAAGATTGGGACAAATTTGTTCAGATGTTTATGTTAAGGTTTCCAGAACGAAAAAAGAAATTTTTTACGGACTCAGGAATTGAAATTAAACGGTTATATATACCAGATGATATAAAAGATATTGATTATAATAGAGACATTGGATATCCGAGTGTTCCGCCTTTTGTTAGAGGGGTTTATCCTACAATGCATAGAGGCAGATTTTGGACACAAAGATTAATTTGTGGGACGGGTACTCCTGAAGATACAAATGAACGGCTTAAATTTTTAATTGATCAAGGGCAAACAGGATTAAATATAATATATGATTTACCATCTCATCGAGGAATTGACCCAGATGATCCTAGAGCTAAAGGAGAAATTGGAAAAGACGGAGTGAACTGTTGCTGTTTAGAAGATATGCGTGCAATATTTAAAGATATAGATTATAAAAAATATTCAGTTTCTCAAATAACAGCCATTCATGTTTTATGTATGTATATTGCAATGGCAGAATTAGACGGAGTAGATATATCAGAATTAAGAGGAACAGTTCAAAGTGATATGTTTAATGCAATTCAGGGTTGTGGAGCTTTAGCTTCAGATGTAACCAGACGTGGAAAGGGTGCTATAGATTATTCAGTTGAGATTTGTGTCGATATTATTGAATTTTGTTCAAAATATATGCCTAAGTGGTACCCAATATCCATAGTTGGACGTAATATAAGAGAAGCAGGGGCTGATGCAGTTTCAGAAATTGCGCTTGCTTTTTCAAATGGCCTTGCATTTGTTGAAAAAGCTATGGCGAGAGGATTAGATATTAATGAATTTGGAGAACGTTTATCATTTATGTTTTGTTGTGAAAATGACTTTTTCGAAGAAATAGCGAAATTTAGAGCTGCACGAAGAGTATGGTACAGATTAATGAAAGAAAAAGGTGCAACAAATCCTTTAGCAATGTTAGTACGGATGCATGTCCAAAATAGTAGTATAGCTTATACAGCGCAACAACCTCTTAATAATATTATCCGTGGTACTCTTCATACTACAGCTGCTGTATTAGGTGGTGCACAATCACTCCATACTAATGCTTATGATGAAGCATGGGGACTTCCAACTGAAAAAGCAGCTATGATTGCTTTACGAACACAACAAATTATAGCCGAAGAATCAGGTATCATGAATACAATAGACCCACTTGCGGGTTCATATTATATCGAAACTTTAACCAATGAATTAGCTGAAAGAATTTATAATATGGTAAAAGAAATGCAAGAGAAAGGTGGCTCCGTAGAATTAACTGAAAATGGATGGATTGCTAATTTACTGGAAGAAAATGCATATAAATATCAGCAAGAAATTGAAAGTGGTGAAAGAGTAATTGTTGGAGTTAATAAATATGTTTTAGAAGATGAAGAGTTAGATATTGAAATCCATGAAATTCCTGAAGAGGTAGCAGAACATCAAATCGCCAGAGTACAAAGAGTTAGAAAAGAAAGAGACCCAGAAAAATGGAAAGCTGCAATAGAAGAATTAAAACGAGTAAGTGATGCAAAAGAAAAAGATCCAAAAGTCAATATTATGCGAGCATTAATTGACGCCTATAAAGCAGGTGCAACTTTAGGAGAATGTTATAAAACTATGTGGTCCGATTATAGGTTCTTGTGAGAGAAGGAGGTCAATTTTTATGAAAAGAAAATTGAAGGTATTAACTGCAAAACCTGGTTTGGACGGACATGATAGAGGAATAAAAATTGTCAATAGAGTTTTTGTAGAATCTGGAATGGAAGTAGTTTATATTGGAAATAGTACTCCAGAAGAAATAATTAAAGCAAGTATTGATGAGGATGCAGATATTATTGGCCTGTCAATTTTATCTTCAAGCTATAAAATTTTAATTCCTGAATTTCTTGATCTTGTGGAAAAAAATGGACTAAAGAACCGAATGCTATTATTGGGTGGAATTATTTTACCACGAGATAAAAAAATTTATTTAGAGAGAGGATTTGCAGGAGTTTACGGACCTGGTACTAATATTAAAAAAGTCGTGGAATTTGTCCATTCAAAATTCAATATAAAGGAATCAGATGAGTGAATCAAAAATCTTTATCCTTTAATTTTATTTTATTTTTTTTATTAGTTGGATAAATAGACCATTAAAATGATAATTCAGTTTGAATGACTTTTAATTAGAAATTAATGATAAAAAAGTATTGATATCAAAAATTCACGCTTATTTTTTTCTAATTATACTAAATCTATTTGAACTAAAATAAATTTCATAAATATAATATTATATATTATTGAAAGAAATTTTGTTTTAAGTAATCGAAAAAATCTTGGTGAACCCCATGAAAAAATATGATTATATAATTATAGGTAGTGGTCTTGGAGGCTTAGGAGCAGCAGGAATACTAGTAAAAAATGGGAAAAAAGTATTAATTATTGAAAAAACCAATAAACCAGGAGGACGATGCTCTTCTTATCAGAAAGATGGTTTTACAATAGACTATGGGACACATATTATTACTAGATCTGAATATGGGCCAATTGGAGAAATTACAAGTCAGCTAGGTGTTAAAAATTTATTAAAATTCTTTCATTTACATAGAATGCCATCTTACATCTTAAAAGAAAATTCAGCTTTTGGACCATTTGGAATAGATATTAACCAAAAAAGTACATTAAGTATTCCGATTAATGATACAAATTTAAATGAATTAGGAATTTCTAAAGATAATTTTCAAAATATTTTTGGAAAAATGTCAAAATTGGTCCAAAATATTTCAATTCCTAAGACCAGAGAGTTGGATAATGTCCCTTTTCAGACATATATGAAAGAATTAGACCTTGGAGCGGGAGTAAATCAGATATTATACTTTTTATTTATGGCAGGTCTATGTGTAATGCCCCATGAAGGTTCTGCAGGTGAATTTTTAAGAACTTTATTATATGTTATGAGTTCTAGCATAAAATCAGTGTGGATGGATCATGATGGATTAAGCTTTGGATATCCATATGGAAGTTGTAGCGCAATTCCAGACGTAATATGTAAGGGTATTAGAAACTTTGGAGGAGAATTTCTGTTCAACACTACCGTAAATGAGATAATTATTAAAGACAATAGGGCTGTGGGTGTTAAAACTTCAAAAGATGAAATAATAATGGGCGATAAAATTATAAGTAATGTCGGCCCTAAAGAAACAATATTGCAATTATGTAAAAATGAGATAACTGAAAAATCATATAAAGAAAAAATTAAAAAATTAAAACCCTCGATCAGGTCATTAGTCCTAAAAATTGCACTTGATAGTCCAATTACAAATGAACCATTTCAATTCTTATTGACAAGTGAAATGGAAAAAACACTTGAGATGACCTTAAAAAATAAGGTATCTAAAATACCAATAGGAATTTTTATACCAGCTACTTCAATAATGGATCCATCACTTGCACCAAAAGGTAAACAACTTTTACTTCCAGGTACTGTATATGCCCCCTATGTAGATACGGGAATTAATATTGAAAAAATTAAAAATAATGTCCTTGGATGTTTAGAACTCGTATTTCCCCACATACAAAAGCATATTGAATGGGTAGATATATTTTCACCTGAAACAGCAATGAAATTATGGAATAATGTTGATGGGGCAATTAATAGAATTGGACAAACAATTGACCAAGTCGGTAAAAATCAACTTGATTTCTTTACGCCGATTGATGAACTTTATTTGGTGGGATGTGGAATTGGTAAGAATATCTCAGGAATAGGAACAGAATTTGCACTTTCAAGCGGGATGACACTAGCAAATCAATTATTAAAAAAATAAACTAAAATATAAAAATTATATAAAACCGTTAATTCAATTCAAATTTAAAAAATGTAGTACAATTAAAATTTTTTATTCTTTTAAATAAAATTTTAAATTATTAAAATTATTGATAAAAATAGATGCAAAAAACTAAAAAAAATTATTTTCTGGAATTTTCAGCGGGAATTGGTTGATTTGGTTTTTCTGGAATTAATTCATCATCAATTTTATTTTCTAAAAATAATTTTAAATAACATCCTTTGATCTCTTCATCATATTCCTGAATAAGAGAAATGTTTCCAATCGCGCAATATTGGCTTAAAACGGGGACACATGCAAAGCTGCATATCCAGGATTCACTTATATCATTAAAATTTAGCTTTTTAATAGTCTTTTTGAACTGTCTACGAACAGGACATTTAGTTATTCTTACAATTTTCATATTTTTCTCGTCAGTTTCGACAAAATCTATTTTATCAAGAGGGACTAAATATTGAGCTTGTTCAATAATCATTTCGGCGACTTTATTCATAATTTGCCTTGGAGCTAAATGACTCAGTGCTTTTACTATTGCTTTTTTTATTTTGCCGACCTTGAGTGTTTCAGCCCATGTTGGGTTATCTTGGAGAAAAAATTTTTCAACAGCTTCAATCCCATATTCTTTATATAAAAACTTCATCATTGTAGTCCTTTGTTCGACCATATCTTCAAAAGCTACTTTATAGAGAGTTTTTATATCCCATTCTTGACAATTGGACTCGGTGGACTCTTCCTTATCCGCCAAATTATCATCTCTTTTCAATTTTTAATTATAATTAATTTTTATGTTTATAAAATATTTAGGTTATTTGAAATAATTCGTTTCAATGATTTTTTGTTTTATTTTTTAACGTCTTTAATGAATTTAAATCTTACTAAGAAAAGTACTCTAAAAGCCAATTTTTTGTTCCTTAATATATATATAGCTTAACGATAGGGTCGATAAAAAATTGATAAAAATTAAATATGATCATGAAAAAAAATAAATAGATAGGAGTAAAAGAATGGTCTACGGGCGTATTGCGCCTGAGGAAAGTCCTCCCTTCCACTTGGCGACAGTGTAGCGGTTTAAAGCTACTAGGCGAGAGCCTACCTCTGAGAGCAGAAACGACACGTCCATACTCTAAATGATGATGAAGCGGCTGAGAAAGATTTCATCTTTCGAGAAGATTTTGGTGACAAAATTAAGTTAACCCGTTGAAGAGGAGTATGGGACCGTTGAAACGGCTCATGACTGTGGAAGCAAGCTCAAATAAGTCCCCGATGAAGTGCCAAGATGAGGGGACGGGTAGAGCGCTTAGATCGATACCATAAAAACATTCTCCAAAATTTCTTGGAGTGTTTTAACAAAAGGAGGCTTACTTTTACACCTATCTTTTTTATTTTTTATTTATTTTTTAATTCAATTTATTATAAAATATTATTTATTGTGGGTGGATATTTAGTTTATTTCTATTTTTATGTTTTTATATCTATTTCATCAATAGTATCATTTATCGCTTGATGCTTAGCTGCAGGAAAATTTATATTTGTAAAAAACTCGAAAACTCTATATATTATTCCAATTTTGGACATTTCATCCGATTTTACTATATTAATCCGCTTACTATATTAATCCCAATGTGTAAAAAATGTCTGTAATAATTTAATTTTATAATATTCAGTCATTAAGCGATAAATTTTAACTCTACCGAATTTTTTTTCTTCAATAACTTTATTATTAACAAAATATTTTAAATGAGTATTGACTTGAGTTGAGTTCATTTTAGTCATTTTTACGATTTGGGTAATGTTTAGCTCATTATATTTTGCAAGTAAATATAAGATTTTTACTCTACCTTTTGAAGATAAAAGGTCAATGATTGAGACGACATTTTCATTAGAGGGGGAGGTACCATTTTGTATTTGCATATATATCACCTTTTTAAGATTGTTCCAATAGTTGTGTTAATTCTTCTTCGAGTAGTTCAAGTGGTGCATCATTAATACTAATTAAGGTAGATCGTCCGCGTTTATTTTTACCTGAGACTTTAGTTTTTATAATGCCAAAAGTCGTTTCTAAATCTTTAATATTATTCCAATTAGTGGTATGTTGAGTAGCTTTAAAGTTAAATTCTTCACAGATAATTGCATATTGGTCTTCTACATCACTAATTTCAACATAAACAGTTTCTTCTTTTTTGAGTTTTCGTACAATAGCAAGTAATAATATTTTCTGGTTATAGGTCAGGTCTCTAAGTATTTCGCGCTTGATCATTGGATGAATATTGGACTGAGCTATACGGACATGTTCGGGCGATATTTTTAAATTGCATTCTTTATTAGCCACGCCCCCAGCTACTCTAAGTAATTCAAGAGCATAACGGGCATCACCAAATTCTGCCGAAGTTTCTGCGATTTGTTCTAAAATTTCCTTCGAAACAGTACCACTGTAAAATGCTTCTTTACACCGTTCTGCTAAAATATCAAAAAGTTGTTCTGCAGTATATTTCTTCATGGTTATACAAGGATTTTGGAGTGTGCTACGTGTGGACTTGTCCAAAAGGTGTAGAAACGATGTATTTCTTGCGATTATTATTAATGAGATATATTGATCAGAGTTAAATTCCTCGTCCATTAACCTAGTCAAGTCATATAAGATTGGCGATTTATCGACCATATAATCTAACTCGTCCAGAGTAAGGACTAGATATTTTTTCTCCTTGATTAAAATATCTTTTAGTATATCTAATAACTCTTCTGGAGAATATCCTCTACTAGGAATTGCAGAATAGAAAGATAAGATAATATTTTTTAATATTAATGAATATGTCCTATTTCTTCTACAATTGACGTGGTGATAGTAAATATTTAGGTTACGCTTTTTTGCAACACTTTTTAGCATCTGTCCAAACGATTTTGCAATTGCAGTTTTGCCAGTACCTACTGGTCCAGTAATAAGCACTTTTCGGTTAGCTTTCATTGGGTGCTCTATAATTACGCGAAATTCATTAATCAAATTTTTTAATTCATTTTCTCGATGAGGAAGTATTGATGGTATATAATTTATAGATAATTTAGACTCGTCCTTAAATATGGTCGGTTTTTCTAGTTCTTTTTCAAATAAGTTGGTACTTTCTATATGGCTTGAAGTGGTCCTTTCATTCATTTTTTTCACATTTTAAAGGGTTTTAAACACTTAATTTGTTATTTATATTTTACTCAACCCTATATATAACCAGAAATAGGGAGAATGATAAAAGTTAATTTCTTTTTTTTAAGTTTGTATTTAAACACCACGAAATAAAATGAACCGACAAAAAAAGATAGCAAAGGAGATTTGATGGTATTTCTGGAGTTAGAGGGCAATATATATTTCAAATAAAAATAGCAAATATTATTGTGATAATATATTTATTATTAAAGCATTAGATTTTATTCATTAATTTCAACATAAATTTTATATAATTGCTTAGCTGTAGAGATGATTTGTTCCTTATTTTTTAAATGATTGACTAAAGAGGACGGTATTTTTTCTATTCCATTGAAGGTACCGCTTATTGCACCGCATATTGCACCTGTGGTATCAGTATCACCACCACCGCGTACTATTTCTTCGATACTTTTTTGATAATTGTTAGGAAATAAAATAAATGAATATAGAGAACATAAAACTGTAGGGATAGTGTATCCAGAAATCACGCCTTTACCTTTTATTTCAGGCGTGTTAAAAATATCGATAAAGGGATGTTCTACACCTTTAAGGCCTAAATCTTTAAGTGCGTCCTTTACAGGTATTTCAAGATAATTTTTAAGTTCCCTTATATATTTAGGAAATGTTCGATATTCAGGGTCATCAATAAAATTTGCTAAAGTATCTATAAAATCATATTCATCTATTTTAGGTTTATTAATTACATAAGCCACCGCTCTTGCAACGACTATTGCTCCAGCAGTAGCAGCCCAATGATTATGGGTCAAGAGACTTGATTCTTTAGCATATTTTTTTAATAAATCTAAATCTTTTTCTTTATGATAAAATAAGCCTATAGGAGATACTCTCATTGCAGTCCCATTTCCACCGGAATTTGATGGACTTCTAATCCCTTTTGCTAAATTAAGTATAGCTGATAAACAGCCATAACCTGGCCCTATAGGTGGCTCATTTAACCATTTAATAAAATTGTCTATTAAAATATTTATGTTAAATCCACGTCCTTCAATTAACGAATTGGCAATTGCTAATGTCAATTGAGTATCATCAGTATATCGTCCGCGGTATCTAGAACTTAGGTCGTATATTTTTTCTAGATCAGACCTTAAAGATCCTTCGTATGGCTCTCCAAAAGCATCACCCACAGCACACCCTATAATACACCCTAAAAATTTGGACTCTAAATCGCTCATATATTTAAATTTAAAATTCTATTTAATAAATCTATTTTTTTAAAAAGAGAAAAAGTATTCAATTATTAATAAAAAAAAGAATTGTTGAAAAACAAATTACGATAATTACAGAATTATTATTATTTTAAATCATTAATTAACATTTCACAAGCATGGTCAGCCGATTTTATGCTTTCAATTACGGTACTTGGTCCAGTAAAACAATCACCAATAATGAAGATATTATCAATTTTTGCAAAATCATTTTCAATATGGATATTATTGTTTTTATTTATTCCAAATCTTTCAAATACCATATCAAGACTGGTTTTTTGGCCAATAGCTTCAATTACTGTTTCAAATTCCATTTCATATTCAGATCCATCAATAGGTATTGGACGAGGTCTTCCAGATTTATCAGGTTCGCCTAATTTTAGTTTAATTAATTTAAGCTTTTCTACTCTATTGTTTTTTGTTAAAATTTCAATAGGAGTTGTTAGATAATTAATTTTTATATCTTCTTCAATAACTTTATTAAGTTCATGTTTACTGCCAGGCATTTCATTTTCGGAACGTCTATAAAGTATTGTAACATCAGCCCCTAATCTTTTAGAAACCCTTGCAGTATCAAAAGCTACATTTCCGCCACCAATTACTGCTACTTTTTTTCTAATTTCGATTTTTTTATTAAGATTATAATCTTTAAGAAAATTTAATGCTTGGAGCACATCTGGAGAATCTTCGCCCTTAATATTCATTTTTCTGGGTGTGTGAGCCCCTATTGCTATTATAATAGCTGAATACTCTCCTGAATTAATTAATTTTTGGAATGCTCTTTTGTCCACTTCATAATTATTTTTAAATTTAATCCCTAATTTTTTTAACCTATCAATTTCAGATCTTATTATTTTACGTGGTAATCTAAATTCGGGTATTCCTAAGACCAGCATCCCACCTAATTCGTTGTATTTTTCAAAAATAGTTACATTATATCCTGATTTAACTGTTGTAAAAGCAGCCTTTAACCCAGCAGGCCCTGAACCAATTATTGCAATAGATTTTCCATTTCGCTTTTCCAGTTTAAAAAAAGATTTCGGAACTCCAAAATTTGTAGACAATATTCTTTTAATTTTACTAACCGGTAATCCTGCACCTTTCTTAGAGAGTACGCACGACTCTTCACATGTATGTGGACAAATTAAGCTCAATGTACTTGGAAATGGTGTAAGTTCAAAATATAATTCAAGTGCTTTATTATATTTTTTTTCTTTAATTAGTTTGACAAATCTAGGAATATCAAATTTGTGTGGGCAACCTTCAATGCATTTTGGGATTTTACATTGAAGACATCTATTAGTCAGTTCTTCCAGTTCTTTTATAGCGACCTTTTTATTTTTTTTATTTTTTTCTTTATTCTCGTATTTTTTTAATTCTTCATTGTTTGACATTGGAACATTCACAATTTCTATGTTTATTTGATTTTGAATGACTTTAAGAAATTCCTTATTAACAGTAATTATAAAAATTTTGAAATTGAGTTTAAAAGTATAGTTGTAAAGAAAATAATAATTTTTTTAATAAATTATGCATTAAAAAAAAACAAAAATAAGAAAGATATGACTTATTAATGATAAAATTTACTTTCATTAACTATCTATTTCATTAACTATCTAAATACTTATTTTTTAATCAATTTTATTCTTAATTTAGATATCCCTTCTTTAATTTCCACTTCATAACCCATTGATTCAACTACTTTTTCAATAAAAATTCTTAGAAATTTTTTAGGAAGATCTGAACCCAGAATTAAGGTAAATGTCGATGAACGGTTGAGAAAAGAGAGAATTAGAAATAAATGTTCAATTATTGTTGCAGGTGGGTTTAGGAATGCAGCTGATATTATTAAAGCAATAGCATTAGGTGCAGATGCAGTTTATATAGGGACTGCTGCTTTAGTAGCAATGGGATGCATTTTGTGTCAAAAATGTTATACCAGAATTTGTAATTGGGGTATTTTTACAACAGAACCTTGGCTTTCAAAACGTATTAATCCAGATATTGCGACTAAAAGATTCACAAATATGCTCCGAGGCTGGAGTCTTGAAATTAAAGAGATGCTTAGTGGAATGGGTATAAATGCTATAGAATCACTTCGAGGTAATAGACACCACTTAAGAGGTGTAAAATTAAATAAATGGGAGCTTGATGTTTTAGGAATTAAAGGGGCTGGTGAATAATTTGCAAAATGGAACTTCTATAAAAATTGATGCAAAAGAAATTTTCTATAAGGATTTAAATAATTTTATTTTAGATTCTGCCTTAAAAGGAATTAAAAAAATTATTTTAAACAATGTTTTTGGACAACGGTATATCGCAAGTCGGCTTTATAATATCCCAAAAATCGAAATTGAAGTATTCGGAACTCCAGGCAATGATTTAGGCGCATTTAATGATGGACATCAAATAATAGTTTATGGAAATGCTCAAGATGGAGTTGGTAATACAATGAATGAAGGAGAAATAATAATTCATGGACATGCAGGAGACATTCTGGGTATATCTGCTAGAGGTGGCAAAATTTTCGTCAGAGATTATGTGGGATATAGATCAGCTCTCCATATGAAACATTATAAAGATAAAAAACCAATTATAGTAATTGGGGGAACTGCACAAGATTTTATTGGCGAATATATGGCTGGTGGAATAGTAATTTTACTAGGACTTGGACTTAAAAAAGGAGAAAGTCATAAACCAAATTTCGTTGGGACAGGAATGCATGGGGGGACTATATATATAAGAGGTGTCATCAACTCATTTCAATTAGGTAAAGAAGTTAGAATTGTTGAACTAACCGAAGAGGATCATAAAATTATTGAGGAAAATGTTAAAAAATACGCCAATTATTTTAATAAAGATGTAGATGAAATTTTAAACAATGATTTTATCAAATTGATTCCGATTTCTAAGAGACCTTATGGAAAACTTTATGTGTATTAGATAGTGATTTTAATACTCAAATTTCTACATAATTTTTTAAAATTAAAATAAAAAAAATTAATGATTTAAACTCTTAACCCTGCCTTATAACCATCGTTAATTGCATCTAATGCTTTTCTAGGTTTTTTAGCATCACCAATTATACGAATTTGAAAACCACTTTCTTTTAGTTTATTTGCAAATTCGCGATCTTTTTTAACACCTGTAGCAATTATAACATTATCGGCTTTGATTTCTTGTATTTTATCACCTGTTTTTACGATTACATTGTCAATGGTAATTTCTAATACTTCTGAACTTGTTAATTGTCTGATCTCTTTATACCGTAAATCTTTCATCATAGTCCATCTTGTAGACCTACCAATATTACCACCTAATTTTGGTAATATGTCTATAATAGTCACATTCTTTAGTCCTTTACGATAATAGTGTAATGCTTCGTCAATTGATAGAACTTTATGCTGAATCATAAACATTGCAATTTCTGATGAAATAGAACCCATTTCCGAAACATAAAGAGCAGTTTCAACGCCCGTTGCTCCCCCGCCAATAATTACAATATCATCTTTTAAGAGAACATTTCCAAGCAAAACATCCTTAGCTTTCACAACATGAGGGAGGTCAATTCCTTTTATGGGGGGTATTATATCTTTACCTCCAGCAGCATAAACTATTTCATCTGGGTTTATTTTCTTAACAATATCTAGAGTACATTCTGTATTTAATATTACATTAACCCTTAGTTTGTCTAATTGGTTTTTTAACCAATCAATAGCCCTCATAAATTCTTGTCGACCTGGAGGAATTGCAGCTAAATAAAATGCACCACCCAAATAACTATCTTTTTCGTATAATATAACATCATGGCCTCGCATTTTTGCGACCATGGCGGCTTCCATGCCACCAACACCACCACCAATGACTAAAATTTTCTTTTTCTCTTTTGCAGGAGTAATTGCATATTGATCTTCTCGGCCTGCAGCAGGGTTTTGAAGACATGTAATTGGTTGCGCTTCAAAAACCATATCAAAACAGCCTTGTGCACAACCTATACACCACCGAATATCGTCATACCTACATTCTTTAACTTTTTGAACAATATATGGGTCACAAATAAGTGGTCGGCCCCAACCAATTAAGTCGCAATAGTTATTTTTAAGTAATTTTTCTGCTGTTTGTAAATCATGAATTCTATGGCATTCTACTACGGGTATATTTACTGTTTTTCTAATTTCATAAGTCATAAATGAAAATGCACCATATGGAACATTAGAAGTAAGTTGAGGAGTTTTTGAGGTATGCCAAGCACCAGCAATGTCTAAAACATCAACACCAGCTTTTTCTAATAATGGAGCAACTTTTTTCCAATCTTTAAAAGATAAACTTCCCGGGACAAGGTCATCATGGGGCATACGCCAAATTAATGGGAAATCACCTACATGATCTCTAATACTTTTTATAACTTCATATAAAAATGTCATTCTTTCTTCGAGTGTTTCTCCACCATATCGATCCTTCCTTTTATTTATTAAGGGCGATAAAAATTGGCAAGGTAAATACCCAGTATTTCCGCAAACTTGAACCGCATCAAATCCAGCTTCTTTTAACCTAGCCGAAGCAAGACCATAGTCTTCTACTATTTGTTCGATCTCTTTTATTGTTAATTCACGTGCAACTTTTCTAGCAAACGGGGCATCACATTCTGAAGGAGCTACTAACTCCCCAATTACGCCAAAACGCCCAGCATGATATAATTGCGCTGCACATTTAGTCCCATATTGATGAATTGTATCAGCAAACTCTCTCAAACCTGGAATAAATTCATCAGAGCCTAAGTTTGGCATTGTAGGTGCTCCCCCTGAAAATTCCGAGAAGTTGCACCCACCTATTACAATCATTCCAACTCCACCTTTTGCTCTTTCCTCGTAAAATCTTATAAATTTCTTCGTTATCGCTCCTTTTGAATCTGCATAAGATAAATGCATTGATGGCATGTAAATTCTGTTTGAAAGAATAAGATTATCTTTAATTTTTAATGGTTCCAATAACATCAATTTTATCATCTTTTAATTTAAATTCTAGAAAATAATAATTGAAAGTATATTGAATAACCTAAAAATTTTTTTATTAATATATTAACTTGAATTTTGAATTTCCGTAATAGTTTTTCTTAATGATAACCGAATTACGACTTTTAAATGCTACTGATAATTATACTTACCACTTCTAACCTCTATTTAAGAAGCAAATTCGATATCTATTATAATTAATTAAATTACAAATATCTTAGTAATAAGGACGACAAGAATTCTATTATTACATTCATTTACGAATTACTCGATTTTGATATAATGGTGATCAATACCGCAGAAGAAAGTCGGTTCCGAGGAGAGTTTAGCCGTGAAAAGAGATTTCTATGTAAAATAGGGGTAATATAGGGTAATATCAATAATATTTAAAGGTGAGAATTCATAATTATTATCGTGAACTCAGAGTTTTTAGCCATTAAATGGTGATACAAACACGATAGTGTGTCTATTGAGTGTACACCAATTCGTTTGGTACCAATAGAATTGTAATTATTTGACAGGTTATTTATTTTTAACTATATTTTATTAAAAATGGCAGATGATGTTTATAATAAGACGGGAACTTTTTGTGAGTTTTATAATTCTGGAGCAGGTTAAGTTAATGATGTATATGGGAAAACTTGGTGGACACCAGCATCAGATTGTATAGGTTGGGATGGCTTAAGTTCCAATTTAATAATTGAAAAATTGATCGGTATTGCTTATAACAATTCAGGAATTTTATTTAACCCATTAATCCCTGCAGAATGGAATTCATTGAAGATTGTCTTATCTTTAAATCTAATTGATTTAAATTTAACTCTTAAAAATAACCGAATTAAAAGAGACCTTTTTTTAAAAAATCAATATTTCAACAATTTAACAATTGTAGATTTAGCTCATTTAAACCAGGACACATATTCAACAAGATCAATTCAGTTTAATTTTACGAATTTTGGACATTACTTGTTCTTAATAAAATAAAAAAAAGTAAAATATAGATTATAAAAAAATTAACATATAGTACATGTTTTAAAGTACATAATATACTTGTTTGTACCTAGAATAGCAACAGTAGGGTCAGCAACAATACCTGTAAAACCCGAAATTAGATTTTGAGCTATGAAAGTTAGTCCGCTGCTGTTATATTCTGCAACTGATATATTTTTACCATTATGAAGATAAGTATAATATTTCCCGCTAATAACAACAGTAGATGCAAGCCACCCTTGTGAAAATGAGAAGGAAGTATCTTCTGTAAAATTACCCGTTGCAGAATTACTTGTTGCTTTAATTAATTGGTTCCCAGTATTTACAAAAAGCACCCATCCACCTGTTGAGTTTTGAAATAAATCCGGATCAGTAATCCTATCTTTAGTGAATATAACGGCTTCTTCATTAAAATTAATACCATTATCAGATACGGCTGTAACAATTTTATGATTAATTCCGGATGGATTGAGATTACCTAAATATGTTAAACGTATTTTACTACCATCTACAATAGGTGCTGGATCAACCGGCATTGGACTATTTGTCCCGTTAATTGAAACGGCATATATACTATAAGTTGACCCATTATTATGACTTATAGCTACTTTTAATGAGCCACAGATCCCATCTACAAAATATACATAAATACTTCCATTAAAATAAACAGCTCCCGGCACAGAAGCATGATTAAAAAGAAGTGTATGATTTACAGTCCAATTTATTCCATCAGTAGAAGTTGCGCAGTAAATCTGGTGATAATATGGGCCTCCTTCTGGCATTTTAGTGTTCTTTTGCAGGTTAAAAATAACTATAGGAATAATTATTGCACCAACAATGATTATAACCAATAGAAGGGAAAATAGTACTATATTCTTTTTTGAAACCAATTTTATCATTCTCATTTATTTGAATTTTAATAATTTTTTAATTTGACAAATTAATTAAAATTATTATTTAAATAATTTTCAATGCTAAATAATAATTTATAAATAATTTTTAAATTTTGATGAAAAATTATTATTATTTATGTCTTAAACACGACTGTATTCATATTTGATTATAACATTTGATTTTAAAATATGTATTTTTTATCTACGTCATTTATTAAATTTCTTGATGTTTTTAAAATAATTCAAGCGTATTTTAAATTTAATAGTGAATAAATATCAGAGATATTCCTTTAACTTTTCAATTGTATTTTTCCCATAATCTGTAATTTCATAATAAACATATCTATTTATTTTTTCTTTTTTTATTAAGTTTAATTTGACCAGTTCATTTAGGTATAACCTAATACCAGAGGATGTCCTTTTTACTTTTCGAGCAATCTGAGCTTGGTAGAGTGGAGCATCATTATCAAGCAGTAGCTTGATTATTTTGAATTTTATTTTGTTTGCCTTTAATTTGAACATATTTATGAATTCTTCTTCGCTAAATTTTTTCCAGATAGTTTCTTTTTGTTTAGACATTTATCTCAATTCTTGAATGTTAATAAGAATAATAAATTTCAGTTTATTTTCAAATTAATATTTAAATAATCAAATGATATAAATTAAAACCAATTAAATTTTATTAATAGAGTTAGAGTCAATTATTATTCTTTTAGAGATTATTTTTTGAGGATATAAGTGTAAGGTTTCATATTTTATTTTTTTCTAATAAAGAGAATGCGAGATTAACTGCGTCTATACCATTTTTTGCAGAAAATACTCGGTAATTT
>Ga0190360_1000759_pt1 | contig 17352 bp, 6 predicted proteins | sample 48721834_MG_FD_161271 | JGI IMG/M metagenome (GOLD analysis project Ga0190360, IMG submission 161271) | Hydrothermal vent microbial mat bacterial communities from Southern Trench, Guaymas Basin, Mexico - 4872-18-3-4_MG | ecosystem: Environmental > Aquatic > Marine > Hydrothermal vents > Microbial... | reverse complement strand
CTGGGAATAATCGTGGTTAAATATTTTAAAATCATCCCCTGTCTTTCTGCAGTTATCTCTTCTATCAGAAACAAATGCCACCTCATCTCCTGTCGGAGACCAGACAGGATCCAGATCACAAAAAATATCGTCCGTAAGTCTGACTAACTCTCTGGTCTTCAGGTTTACCAGATATATGTCTGATCGACCAGCCTTTATGCCCATAAAAACAATAGTTTTCCCATCTGGTGACCAGCTCGGCGAAAAAACTCCATCCAAATCAAACTTGTATATACCCACCACTTTTGCCCTCTTTACATCCAGGGTATAAAGAGCATCCCTTCCACCAGCCTTTGCTGCAAAACATATCTGTTTGCCATCTGGTGACCAGTCCATTCCTGGACGAGTCCAGTGCAACTCTTCAAATATATCAGACCTCTCACCCTTTACGAGTCTCTTTAGATTTCTGCCCGTAAATGTATCCATCAAATAGATGTCTATAAAATCTGAACGATTCGTCAGATACACCAGTTTATCACCCTTTGGAGATATTGCTGGAGAGTTGTTAAGGAAAATCCTCTCCTTTTGATGATCTGTCAGTCTCTTGGCAATGTCAGAGGGTTCGTCCCTGTTCTTTATATCGGGCCAGTAGATCCTGTGGAGATATTTGTGCCACTCCTTTGTCAAACCCTCAATATCCAGACCAATCGATCTCTTCAACCCTCTCTCAAGGCTGCGATACATACGAATACTGTTAAAAAGCTCTCCAATCTTTGGAGCTCCATATCTTGTACTTATAAAGTGGAGTACAGATTGACCACCCTTATATGCCATGTAGCTGTAGAGTTGAGAAATAGGCGGAAGGTTCTCATTAAAAGTAGCATCCCTCATGAACATATCGCTCTCTGTGTCCCACCCTCTGCTCTCATATTCTGCCAATCCTTCTACAAGCCATAGAGGAAGTTGAAAACGTGCCATAGCCACAACCATTGATCCTACTCTGCCGCCGTAAAACATCTGAAACATCACGGCATGGGTCAATTCATGATGTATTAAATGCCTGAACTCCTTGAAGCTCCCCCGAAACTGAACAACTATACGATCCTTGAAAGACTCTGTAAAGCCCTCAACAGATTCTTCCATTATGTATTGAGTAACATTTGTCTGTCCAAAATCGTTATGGCTGTTGTAAACTATTATTGGAATCCTTTTTTCGATTTCATAACGAAGGTCATTGACTATCGAAACATAACTCGATTCTGCAACCTCTGCTGTAAACTCCGCCAACCCCTTTCCACCATCGTAGTAGTATATATCAAAGTGGCTGGACTGTATATATTTCCAGTTGAAATCCTTATACTGAACCTTGTTTCTTCCAAAATACTGCGGGAGAACGGCTACTGGCAAAAACATTAAAAAAACAATTACAACACTACTTCTCAAAATTTTCTTACTGATCCTTTTCATTGTCTTATTCTCTCTAATAAAACAAGAAAGGCAGACAGTTATCTGCCTCTCTAAATCTTAGACGTAAACCTCTTCTACAAAATTTACATGTTTTCTATAATTGCAGCACCATACTCTGAACATTTTAACTTTGTTGCTCCCTCCATCTGTCGTTCTAAATCGTATGTAACCCGCTTCTGCTGAATCGTCTTCTCAATGCCGTGTACAATCAACTCGGCAGCTTCATTCCACCCCATGTGTTCTAGCATCAATGTTCCAGACAGTATGACAGAACTTGGATTAACCTTGTCCATTCCAGTGTATTTTGGTGCAGTACCATGAGTTGCTTCAAAAAGTCCAATATAATCACCCATGTTTGCACCAGGAGCCATTCCCAATCCTCCTACCTGTGCCGCACACGCATCCGAGAGATAGTCTCCATTCAGATTTGGTGTTGCAATCACATCATACTCATCAGGACGAAGAAGAACCTGCTGAAACATCTGATCCGCAATACGGTCCTTTATAACTATCTTACCGTCTGGCACTCTGCCGTCAAAGTCGTCCCACAGCTCTTTTTCTGTAACAATCTTATCTCTGAACTCTTCCTTTGCTAATTCATATCCCCAATCCCTGAATGCTCCTTCTGTAAATTTCATTATGTTGCCTTTGTGTACCAAGGTCACTGATCTCTTTTTATGAGATATTGCATACTGTATTGCTTTGCGAACAAGCCTCTTTGTTCCAGTAACGCTTATGGGCTTTATTCCGATTCCAGAATCGCTCCTTATGTTCTTTTCCATCTCTTTATTCAAAAATTTAATAACTTTCTCTGCATCTGGGGTTCCCTGTTCAAACTCAATTCCTGCATACACATCCTCTGTGTTTTCTCTGAAAATTATTACATTAAGTTTCTCGGGATTCTTTACCGGGCACGGTACTCCTCTAAACCATCTGACTGGCCTTACGCATGCGTATAAATCCAGTTTCTGCCTTAAACCTACATTTAAACTCCTAAACCGCGGTGTGACAAACTCCGAACCACACTTAATGCATTTATCAGGCCTCTTACCATCAACATCATCCTGTTCTGCTGCACAAACAAGACATACATACTTAAAACCTCCGACAGGAGTAGTAAGCGGCCCTTTGAGAGCAACGATATATTCCCTTATTGCATTCACAGTATCCTCTGGTAGCACTCTATCGTTTCCATACAATTTTAATGCAGAAAGCCCTGCATGTATTTCAAACCATACGATTCTTCTCTTTCCTGAGTAGGCTTTTTTTACTGCTGCATCAAGAACCGGCCGCGTTGCTGCCATTATATCAACACCGATACCATCTCCCCTTATAAATGGAATTATTGGATTGTCAGGAATCTTTATCTCCCCATTTTCAACTATTATCTTTTCTCCACCCTCTGGTGGGATGATCTTCTCAAACTTAGTCATTGAACTCCTCCTCCTAAATAAGTACTATTTTCGAAGCTGCTTTTTGGTGTAGGCCAGTGCTCCACCGGCTTTTATTAGTTCTACATCCCTCAGGCTCATCGAATGAAAAATAGGAATCTCTGTTCCCTTTGTTCGATTTATCAAGGTGTGATCTCTCTCTTCGATATTCTTAACATCGATCTCAATCTCATCGCCCTGATCAATCTTGTCGTAGTCATCTGGATTCTTAAACATAAAGGGCACTATCCCAAAATTTATTAAATTGGCCAGATGAATCCTGGAGAACGACTTTGTGATAACAGCCTTTATGCCGAGATACATGGGGGCAAGCGCAGCATGTTCTCTACTAGAACCCTGACCATAGTTGGACCCCCCGACAATAAATCCTCCTCCTTTTTGTTTGGCCCTCTCAGCAAATGTTGGATCAATGACCTCAAACACATGTTCTGCAATTGCAGGAATGTTCGAGCGAAGAGGAAGGATCTTTGCTCCAGCAGGCATGATATGGTCGGTTGTAATGTTATCTTCTACTTTTAAAAGAACTGTTCCAGATAATATCTCTTCCAACACTTTCTGCTCTGGCAGGGGTTTTATATTCGGTCCTCTGATAATCTTCACATCTTTTGAGTCCTCAATGGGAGGTATTATCATCGAATCGTCTATTGGAAATTCATCCGGCATTTCTATTTCCACTGGCTCAATCCCAAGCTCTCTCGGATCTGTGATTCTGCCATTTATGATTGCAGCTACAGCAGTCTCTGGACTGCAAAGATATACCTCGGCGCTCTTTGTTCCGCTGCGCCCAAGAAAATTTCTATTAAATGTCCTCAGTGTCACTGCATTTGTCGGTGGAGAGAATCCCATTCCGATACATGGACCGCATACATTCTCCAGTATTCTTACACCTGAGGATACAATGTGGATCCAGTTCCCATTCTTTATCAGACTCATCACTACCTGCCGCGATCCAGGAGCCAGAGCTGCAGTTACATCGGGGTGTACCTTGCGGCCCTTTAACATCGATGATATCATCATCAGATCGCGATATGAAGAATTTGTACAGCTGCCCATTGCTACCTGATTTACTCTCTTACCCTCAAGTTCTTTGACGGGGACTACATTATCAGGCATGTGAGGCTTTGCAATTAATGGTTCGAGTTCTGAAAGATCAATCTCCACGATCTCGTCATATTCTGCATCTGGATCTGCAGAAAGCGCAACCCACTGCTCCCCCCTGTTCTGAGACTCAAGAAATCTTTTAGTCTGTTCATCACTCGGAAATATCGATGTGGTTGCTCCAAGCTCTGCACCCATATTTGTTATTGTCGCTCTTTCGGGTACTGTTAGTGTCTTTACACCTTCTCCACTGTACTCCATTATCTTTCCCACACCACCCTTTACACTCAAACGCCTCAGTACTTCTAAAATGATATCCTTTGCAGACACAAATGGTCTCAATCTTCCCCTCAACCTGATGTTAACCACACTGGGAGCAATTAGATGAAAAGGCCTGCCTGCCATGGCAAGAGCAACATCCAGGCCTCCTGCTCCTATGGCTATCATCCCTATTCCACCTCCAGTAGGAGTATGGCTATCAGAACCCAGAAGAGTCTTACCAGGCACTCCAAACCGTTCCAGATGAACCTGATGGCATATACCATTGCCAGGTCGCGAAAAATATATCCCAAATCTTGCTGCAATAGACTGTAAAAATAGGTGATCGTCACTATTTTCAAAACCTGATTGAAGAGTATTGTGGTCAACATAGCTAACAGACAGCTCAGTCCTGACTCTATCCAGACCCAGTGATTCGAACTGAAGGTATGCCATCGTGCCAGTTGCATCCTGAGTCAATGTCTGATCTATACGAATAGAAATGGGAGAACCCGATACCAATTCTCCCTCCACAAGATGTTCTTTTAATATTTTATAACTTAAATTCAACGCCATCTCTTCTCCATTTTCCTTTATGCAGATTACACATCCTTGGTTCTTGCCTTTTCCCTCTGCTTTTTACTGCTCAAGTTGAGCCTGCGCAGAGTCTTCCAGACAGAGAGTTTCCCGATCCTTATGAAGCCATACTTTTCTGTATCAAGCTCTCTTGCTATCTTTGCAGCACTCCAGTCGGGATGAAGCAGAGCTATTTTCTTTATCTTCTCTTCAACTCCAACAGGATCTGTTTGAAAATCTTCTTCAAGAACTTCATTCTCCTCACTGCACTGCTCTGCAACTATCTCCTTCTCCTCTTCCACCACCTTTTTCTGGGGTTCTATTTCCTCATCTATATCAACATTGAAGCTCTTGATAGCATCCTCGATCGTATCAAAGGATTTTAAAATATAATTAAACTCAAGCAGCTCAAAAACCTCATACACATCTGGAATCATTCTTGCAAGTTTTAAATCACCGCCTCGCTCTCTTATTCCTTTTATTTCGCTAATGAAGATTCCCCAACCCGCACTCGAAATATAGTCAACGTTTCCCAAATCTATTATAATTTTTACTATCCCTGATTTCAGAAGAGAATCCAATGCACGTTCAAGTTCCGATGAAGTTGTTGTATCTATATATCCTCCAACTTGAATTATTGAAATGTCACTATGCGGTCCTACCTTCTCAACTGATACCTGTATTCCTTCCATTTCTTTATCTCCCTGTGAGATAATACCAATTTATTCAAACAATTTAATAGAAAATTGGATTATTGTCAACTCTTTTTCAACTATACTTTCTGTCTGATTAGTTTCTGCATTCTTATTATTCTTTCTATAATGTCTCTTCTCTCGGGATTTCTTTTAAGTACCTCACCCCATTGAAGCACGGCCTTTTTATAATCTCCCTTATTGGCAAAAACCACTCCTAAATTTTCCAGAACATACTCATTATTAGGATCCAGCTCTCTTGCCCTTTCATAGGCCTTTCTTGCCTCATCGAGTCTTCCCATTTTAAAGAATGTATCTCCGAGATACTGACAAGCCTGCTGGAAATTTCTATCCTCTTCAAGAGCCTTGTTAAACTGTTCAATAGCTCTTCTGTACTGCCCATTTCTATAAAACCAGAGCCCTGCTTCTATGAACCTCTTCTTTCTCAGACTAGAACTCTCCTCATCCCCTCCCTCTATACTCTCTCCATGGGAAAGCATCGTCCTCCTCTCAAAACCCAACTCCTCCATTGTCTCTATAAATCCTTCATCATCTAAGGATTGTTCAAGCTCTTCCTGCTCTGTTACATCAGAAACTCCGATCTCCTCTCCAATGAGTTCATCTGCTATAGAATCGGTAATATTATCTTCGATTGTCTCAATATCCTGAGTCTCATCAGGTTCATTTATCACCTCTTCTCTTGTATCTATCTTCTCTTCTTTTTCTTCCAGACTTTCAGATTCACCCTCATCCACAAACAGTGTGTCGGACATACTGTCTGGTCCAATATCACCTTCAAGAAATTCTGAAAAATCTATCAATCCAAGATCCTGTTCTTTAATGGCTTGCTCCTCTGTAGAAAACAATTCCTTTTCTTTCTCAATCTCCCTTGATCTCTCCTCAATTATATCCTCAACCTTCTTCTCCTCTTCTTTTTTTATTACCTCAGGAGGCCTGTAAATATCAACTTCTCTCTTCTCTTTGCTCTCCATAATTACTCTTCCATCCAATGTAAGGAGGGGAGTCCCTGGCGGCTTCATTGGTTTACCCTTGTCTCCTCGCTCAACAAAAATCATCCTCAACTCTTTTGTGTTCAATCTGCTCCTTACCAACTCCTCATAAATTCGTCGCGGATCGATTTCTGTATTTCCATACCTTTCTGTCTTTAATTCCTCGCTGATTCTCTTGGCACCATATTCTGGATTATTTTTAATAATATCTATTATCTTTGCCTTGTCTTCTATACTTATGTGCCTCTCCTCAACTTCAGAACGCCCGACTTTTTCCTTTAATCCATTGACTCCAACACTGTCGTAAATCTTTTTATATTTATAATATGTAGAGGTGGAAACCCCAACCTTATTACAGGCTGCCTTCACACTCATCCCCTCTTCATTGACCATCTTTATCAACTTGGATCGCAAATTAAAGAGAACATCTTCAACCTTGAGTTTCTCCTTGATTACTACGAGTGTAATGTCATCACTCTGTGCGTATCCTTCGGTAAAATCTTTAATCTCCTCTTTTATCCTTTCCACAAAAGGGCCTGCCTTTAAATGTCCATACTTTCGAATAGCAGTTAAAAATCTCTCAACACCAAACTGATCCCTCCTCTGATTTATCGCCTCTGTTATTCCGTCTGTGTATAAGATTAGCAGATCTCCTTCCCTTAGACGCAGTGAATCGGATTGAATATATTTTCTGAAAAGCGATCTATCGGGCAGATTTATACCGATCGGAAATCCACGTGGGTTGAGGTAATAACTCTTCTTTGTGACCCCCCTGTAAAGAATCATGGGATTGTGCCCTGCACTCGCATAATGGATTGCCCTGTTGTGCGAATCGAGAATTATGTAAAACACCGTGACAAACATCCCGCGCTTCATGTCATTTATTACAAAATCGTTCACTCTTGCAAGAACATCTGCAGGATCTTTATTTCCCCTTGCCTCTGTTCTTAAAGCCGTTCGAATCATCGTCATAACAAGAGATCCAGGCACACCCTTGCCTGAAACATCAGCAACAACAATACCCATTGTATCCCTGTCTACCTCTACAAAATCAAAATAGTCACCTCCAACCTCTTTTGCGGCCTCATAATAAGATCCAATCTCAAACCCCTCGATCTCAGGAAATGCTGCAGGAAGCAATGTGTGCTGAATCTCCTGAGCTACCTGCATCTCCTTTTGCAGCCGTTCTTTCTCTGCAAGGCTTTCCTGCGACTTGCGGAACCTCTCTGTTATATCGCTGAAGGCCTGTGCAATCTCTCCTATCTCATCTGAAGAATCAAACTCCATCTCATCCTGGGCCTTGCCCTGTCCAAGATCTCTAACCCATCTCGAAAGCTTTTTAAATGGACTCATTGTAAAGTATACAAGAATAAAAACACCTATATAACCAGCTAAAAGTATGAGTGCAGAAATCCACATCAATCTTAAACGGGCAGACCTTATTTTATTTGAAATAATCCTCCTGTCAAGCAGCAAATGAACACTGCCCAACCTTTGTTCTTCTCCTTCTACACTTGACACAATAGGACATACTACATCATAGACCTTCCTCCCTGCCAGAACGCTCAACGAATCGGGAAGTGTGTATTCATATATATTTTTATCAACCCGCCTGGCATCCGGCGGCATCCTGTATTGTAAAAGAAGAATATCAGTAAGATTGGCCCCCACAATCTGACTTGTTGTATCCACTATAAGTGCCTCAACAGTGAGTGGCGAGTGATCTCTATACGACTTTGCAGCAAGTGCACAGAGATCCCATGTGTTATCATTTGCTATGTGATCCACAGAACTAATCGCTATAAACTTTGAAAGAGCACCTCCTACCTCAAACTCACTGTTAAGTATCCTGCTCTCCTGCTGAATGTAGAGCCTGACGAACCATACCAGTGCCAACGAGGTTAGAATTGCTGAACCTATAAGTGAGAATTTCATCTTCATCGATAGAGAAAGATCCGGCAGCCAGAACCTTCTTACAGGTGCAGCATCTCTGTTCTTTATTAGCCTTAGCTCATTTCCATCCACAGTCTTTCTATAATCTATATCATCAATCATTCTCCGCATTATGAATATCCCCAGCCCGCCCTTCTTCCCAATATCAATATACCTCTTCAGATCAGGATCACTGACTTTATTTGGGTCGAACGAGTGTCCCTTGTCTATGAGAGAGACGGTAATGTTCTTTTCCTTTATTACCATTCTAATGGTAATATCTCCCTTCCAGTCGCGATATGCATGTCTGATTATGTTTGTTCCTGCCTCATCCACAGCAAGCTTGAAGGCATTTATGATGCGCTCAGAAACTCCATATTTTCTCCCAGTGCGTGTAATGAAATCTCTCAACTCCTTCAGGTGTTCTATATCTGCAGGAACCCTGTGCTCTTCATAAATCGCTCTTTTAAACATTGTTGTTTCCTGTGTTATTATTTCCGATTGTCTTCAACTTTTTCTTTACCTGATCAACAGCCTTTAATAGATATATATTATAGGGATCTATCTTTAATGCCTTTTCCCACTCCTGGAGGGCCTTCTCATAGAGTCCGCTCTTATAGTATTCAATTCCCCGATTGAAAAAGACACGTGCCTCCTTGGACATCTTTTTTCTTCCCTTTGATCGAGCAAGTGCACTTCGATAGAACTCTTTTGCCCTCACATCATCAGGAAAATAATCGAGTGCCTTTTTAAAATATCGTACCGCCTCTTCATAGTTTCCATTATTGTACTGTTTCTGACCCTCCTGAAAGTTAGTCTGAAAGTCGACCATTCTGTTGAGCTGCAGAATCTCTCTTTTTACCTTTTGATTGAGAACCGGAATATCGGATGTTTGTTTGTCGGCCCTGTTCAGCAACTGATATGCTTCTGAAATGTTGTCCTGCCTTCTCATCTGTCTTGCCCTGGAGATCAGCCTGTTCACCTCATCCTCCAGCTCCTTCCGTGCCTGTTTTATATATTTATTTAGAATTGGATTTTCCGGGTCTCTCTGAAGTGCTTCCTCCCACCTCTCTATTGCCTTCTGAAAGTTCTGCTTCTTTAAAAACTCGAGACCCTCATCGAGTCTGCCTTTTACAAACTGATTATCCTGTCTTACCTTCTCCTTTGCCCTCTCGTTATTCAGAAGCTCTGCCTCTCTTTGTTTTTGCAGCAACTCCTCTTTCTTCCTTGTTTCTTTCAGCAGAGCCAAGGCCTCCTGATTGTTTTCATCCTCTCTTAGTACCTTTGCAAATTCCAGCCTCGCATTGAAATAGTCCCCGCTATTTAAGAACTCCTTTCCTGCATTAAGGGCCTCTTTTATCCGCCTCTTTTTTCTCTCCTCTTCTTGTTTCATGACCATTCTTTTTATCTCTTCACCTCTAATCTGTTCCAGAATTCTTCTCTGTTCCTCGAGGCTCTTTCCTATATAGTATATTAATGTAAATCTGTGACTTCTCGCAAAGAATTCAGGATCTGCAATACGACTCGATGCATAATCTATCTGAATTGTTTTGTAACGCAGACCTCCTCCAAAACAGAGCTCTCCATTATCCAGTCCCGCTCTCACGAAAAAAGCATTAGACCATCCATACTCTATACCTACATGATACTTGATATCTTTATCCTCCTGATAATCGATGTCTGCAAGTATCATGATTCTGTCCTTACCGCCTCTTAAAAATAGACTCTTCGCAATACCGGTTCTGATCATATATGGTATCCTCTCGCTTCTCACGCCGAGCTTGAGACGTGGACTGAGCGCATTGATAAAATTACATCCAAGACTGAGATCCTTTAACATGCCGGCCCTATTCCCAAATCTGAAGTGAAGGCCTACATCTACTCCAAATCCATTCGTTGAATATGTGCCGAGCACCTGGCGTTCTACATTAAGATTTACTCCAATTGCCAATCCACCTACAACATTAAGCCCATAGGCTATCATCAATCTCCCCCACCAGTACGACATCTCTCCAATCTCAACAGGAACTCCTCTAATCTGTTCGATCTGTTTGATTCCATCTGTTCCGATCCTTGCAACCCCTATTCCAAAACTTCCAAAGTTTAGTGTCGGATGGACATATCCCAGATAGTTGTACTGTGTGCCCTCAAACAGTGTAGTTAAAGAAAACCCAACACTCTTTTTCTGAACAACAACCATTCCTGCTGGATTCCAGTAAAACGACGAAGCATCCTCTGGAAAGGCAACCTGAGCACTTCCAAGACCAAGGGCTCTGGCACCTATTCCTATGGAAAAAATACTCTCTCTTCCTGCCTCACCCTCCTGTGCAGCAAGAGAAAGCACCCTTATCACTGATAGATATAGTATAATCAATATTTTAATCTTTTTCCTGATCATATGCTACTTTACCACGGCAATCTTTATTTTTGCTATTTCACCATATCCAGTCTTCATTACAAGAATATATACACCATTGAGCACACTCAATCCTCTGTCGTTTTTCCCATCCCATATAACTGAATTATAGGAATTATCATGAAGACCCTGAGCCCCCTGGGGATCGTCTGCAGAAAAAGAACGCGACCAGACCAGTTTCCCGGTGAGTGTATAGATCCTGAATTCCACATCAGATTTATTCTTCAAGTAGTAGATTATTGTCGTCGTTTCTTTACCGGAAGTTCCAAATGGATTCGGACAGTTTAAAAGATATGGTTTTGAACCCTTCTCCACAACACCTGTTGGTATAAGCTGTTTTGGATCAGATCGTAAATTTTCAAACTCTCTCTCTGCTTCATCTAAAACAGAGATCGACACCTCAGGAGAATACTCATCAACAGCTTCTACAAAGGAACCATCAGGTATGTTGAGCTGAAAATATTCCGCTTCCCCGCTGTCCCTTATGTCTCCCATTACAACTACCACAACTGTATCTGTTGCAGGAATCTTCAACTCTTTGTTGAAAATAATCTTCATTGGATTCTCTGAGGGGATATCATTACCTTTCAGCTCTCCAAAACTCTGAGCCATATCAATATATGAGGTGTCAGCAGACTCGACCAATCTGTAAATAGAAATTTTTGATAGCACATCTGCAAGTCCTATCTCCACTCCATTAAAATCCTCGGCATTAAAGCTCATTGATTTGATTATAATCGAATTGGCCCCTTGCTTTCCCCTGTTGATCATCCTTACTCCCATTAAATATACACCACTCTCTCCCCTCAAAACATTTGAACCAACAGAATCAGGGGTCTGGTGAAGAGCTATGGAAAGCCATGAACCAACCGTGGTTACCGCTACCTTGTCACTCGGCCGGCTAACATATGCCTCGCTGTTTGTGTTTTCATCAAACGGTATTGTCGACAAGCGTGCCTCAATGCTAACTGCCTCGCGGCTCGGAACTGTAGGCGCTTTAATAGTCCAGGTGGCTGTGCCCCCAACCAAAATACTCTTAATATAATTCTCCTTTGTCGTATATCCATCGGGAAGGGGATCGAGTGAAACCTGGACACTACCTATGGTACCAGCAGTACCAAGATTTTGCAGCACTGCAGTCACAACAAACTCCTGTCCGAGAGAGAGCGAATTATCAGGAGTGTAAAGATCCAGCGATAGATTTGCCCGTTCAACAGTAACCACCTCCAGATACTCTGGCTCAGAAACAATCTCTATAGTATCCACGAGTGCATCCTTGCCCCGAGCCGTTATCTGAATAAATCTGTTTGAAACCGCCTGATCCGGTGCCTTTACCTGCCATTTTATCTCAGGGTTATCCTTTAGAAACTTTATGAGATTATCTGAAGTCGAATATGGATATGGAAGCTCGATTTCAACACTTATGTCTTTTACATTTGTTTGTTGAACAACTGTCCTTACAACAAACTGCTGTCCTGTCGAAAGAATCCTGTCGACTGCTCCGACTGGTTCTGATATAGAAATCGAGAGAGAAATTGCACTCTTTATGGTCTCCACATTAACACTCATCGATGTATGATCAACACCAGCAGGCTGGGCTGTATTCACATCATTGGGAATCGTATCAAGATACACTGTGATAGATTTAACAGGCTGTGCATCACCAGGTGCTATGACACTCCACTCGGCAGGCTCACCTGGCGCTATTGGAGCAACCACTGGCGATGAATCGAGCACATAGAAGGATGGCAGAACTATCCTTGCCCTTCCAGAATTATCCACTCCTGCCATATTTGAAGATTTATATTCTAAACTCGCCCTTACCTTGAATTTCTGATCTGTGGAAAAGAGACCATCCTGATTACTCAATTCAACATTAAAGGATAAATCGGCAGGTAGCTGAATAAAAATAGTTGCCGTAGAATCAAGAGCAGGTCCTATAGGCGCCTCCTGTCCAGAAACCTCATAATAGGCCTCAATTATCCCTGCAGTAAATCTTTCTTCATCAATGTCTATTGTCGAGGCTGCATAAATGTCGAACCTCAATGTGTCTCTTGAAGAGGGAGCCATTTTCACTATGCTCTTATCTATTGGACCTCCAAGTGAATTTCCATTGCTCTGGAGACGCACCTTAATGTTCTCAAGTGTGGCACCAAGACCATTCTCCAGAACAGTGGCTATCTGAAAATGCTGGCCTGTGTTTACATAGCCGTTACCACCCTCTGTTTTATTAAATGTCTCTACACTCGTGGAAATTATTCTGAAATCAGGCTCTGCAACAACTATGACATTTGTATATCCTCCTACCTGGAATGTAGTCGAGGGATCGTTTCTATCGTATCCTCTCACAACAATGTTAATTACTACATTGCCTCCTCTTCTTCCCGTACTCACGACATTGAAAACAAGCGTATCCCTCTCTCCCCATCTTACGATTCTATCTCCTCCTACGAGAACCGTATCTGGTTCAACCTTATAATCGGGCTGTATCTCTCCATCTATGGAGAATGTAATGTCTCCCACCAAGGGTTTATCAACAACAAGATCTGCCTGGCCTGTGTTCCTAATACCAACCTTGACCTTCCAAGGATCTACCTGACCCCCCTGAACCTGAGATTCGGTAGATACGATGCTTTCAATATATAGGTTTGCTGGATTCTGAATCCTCACAATCAATGTGTCTCTCTCAGATGCGACCGGCCTTCCATTGTTGTCCTCCACCCCATCAACGTGAAATATAAACTCTGCCCCTGAACTCGATGTGGATGCTGCCCTTCCAGAGACCACAACATCAACAGTATCCTGACCCGGAATAGGAGGAACAGAACTTTCGGGTGGAAAATCAGATAATCCAGAATTCAAATAAAGCTTTGCGTCGTGAACACCATCTCCTCCCTCATTTGTAACAAATACACGAATATTGAATGTCTGATTCGTACTGACATTCGGAGCATTTACAGCCAGATTTTCAATTTGAACAATCCTCAAGGCAGGCGGATCTTCTAAGATCACACTTCCCCATCCACCCCCATATGTATTTGCATTAATTGTCCTTCCTGTGTTCAACTCTTCTCCGCCAATTATGCAGTTTATCTGGCAGGAACCACTCTGGGTTGCCCCAGTACTTATTATATCAAATCTTAGTGTATCTTTTTCTCCACCAGATAATATCCAACCACCTCCTGCAAGCTGAACAGGTCGATTATAATTCCATCCTGTTCCTATGCTGAATGAAAGTGATGTGTCTACTGCGGCCGAATCGATCCTGACACTGCTCTGCCCTTTATTCTCGAGCACAACAGAAACACTCCATACAGAATCCTGTGCCATCGTAACTTCAGATTGCGATGGTAAAACAGCTATTATCTCCACATCTGCCGGGGTCTCGACCCTTACTGTTGTGAGTGTATCCACCGCAAGAAAATCTCCCGATCCTGAACTGAGGTATGCAAATCCCTGTATCGTTGCTGTACCTGAATTGCCTCCAGTGGTATCGATCGTTATTAATATTGAATCGGTCTCACCTCCAGCCAGTACATTCGTACCACTTCCCCCAAAAACCGTGTCTGACATGAAAAAGCTGTAATCCTCTCTCAGTGTACCATCTATGAAAAAGCGAAGCTCAAAACTATCGAGATACACGGCCGCACTTCCTATATTCTCAATACCCATTTTCACAAACCAGTCTCTTGTCTGTCCAGTCGTTACCGACTGGAGTGTTGTGGAAGTGTCAGAGCCAAGAGGCTCGATATCTATAACTCTTATCCCTGGGGCTGCAATAACATCAAATCCATTTGACATGCCTTCTGATCCTGAACTAGTATCCACAACTCTAATTGTGTCGTCTGTGTACTCCTGATATATCGTTACTCCTCCAGACCAAACACCGTTGGTGAAATTTCCACTCTCAATTGGTCGCACTGTTCCAGTAAGATCGAAAATCTGAACCTTTCCAGTAAAACTCGTAGCAACTATATCATCTGCATCAAGTGCTGTAACCGTTATGGAAAACGGCTCACCACTTACCTGAGTGCCAATTGAACTAATTTGAAAATGTGTAACGCTTCCGGCTACAACAGAGATCATCCCTGTATTATCATATACAGTAGGATCGGATGAGGCCTCTGCCCTGACCGTTCCGCTACCAGGGGCTGTAGGTATAAATGTGTAATTTGATCTATTCGATGCCGAAACTTGTGGAGTCAGATTGCCATCCGACGACCAGTTTGAGTTTACATCATTTATGAAATTTCCATATGGATCATATCCAGCAGAATAAAGATTTAGTGTCTCACCCACACCCATTGTGTGCGAATCCACTGGCACTCCCGCACCTCCACTCCCACTTCTTATAACGAGTGATGCTAAACTGCCCGGCGTTACTGTTATTGGATCGCTTTGTCGAGTCACACTGCCATCGCTTACTGTTATTGTCTGAGAAGGAGTATTGAATAGTATGAATGAATATCTGCTGAATGTTTTAACTCCATTTGACCATTGACTGCCATCATCTGTCGGCAGCACTGCTGGATATGGATCACCATCAGTGGAACTCCACGTAACGATTCCGCTGTAGTCGCTCTTTTGATTGTTGTATTGATCAAAGGCTGTTACTGTAACATCGCTCCCAAATTGCTGACCCGCCTGAACACTACCCGGAACTCCGCTCAAAGTAAAACTATTAAGAGATGCAGGAGTAACGACTATCGATCCACTTGTCAGTGTCACACCACCATCTGAAACAGTAATCGTCTGAGTCGGAGTGTTATAGAGCGTGAACAGGGATCCGCTGTACCTATTCTGTCCACCACTCCAGCCTGTTCCATCTCCAGGACCAGGCAGATCTGCAGGAAACGGCGGACCGTCAGAAGAGGTCCACACCACTGGGCCAGTATAGTCTGTCTTTACATTGTTCTCAGAATCATAGGCAGTAACCACAATTTCATTAGGAAAGGGCTCTCCTGCACCCACACTTGCAGGTACACCGCTCCATGAGAAATGGTGAAGTGCTCCAGGGTTTACAGTAACTGTACCAGTAGTGTCATCGGTAGCAGAAGAATGATGAGCCACAATCCTTCCTGCTCCAACTGTAGAAGGATCGAATGTGAAATTCGTACCGGTCCCTGTCTGAGAATCGAGTGTTCCTGTTGTGGACCAATCCACAGAAACATCCGATATATAGGTATCTGAACCGTCATAACCTGCTGCGTATAATACAAGAGTCTGATCTGTTGTTATTACTGTATCCCCAACAACCTTACCACCATTGTTGGGCTGAGTACGGATCTTTATATGATCCACCTGAGAAAACAAAAGAGATGGCATGACCGATGAAAAGAATATCAGGAGATTTAAAAGAAAGCTTTTCTCTCTTATTTTAAATATCTCTAACATACCCTTTTTCTAAATTTTTAAAAAGCAAAGTATTAAGGCATGCAAACAGCATACCACTATTAGATACATATTGGTAAATGTTTTTAATAGAATAAAAATCAATAATATATAAGCTCTTGAAAGATTTGAAATTGAAGATGTTATGTCCAGGACATGGTAAATAATCGTCCACTACTACTTTAACATTGCCCTTAGGAGAATCAATATCCCCTTACCCTCGTTCTCGGCAAGCCTGAGATTTTGCCTAGCTCTCTTATATTTAGAATTAATTTCGCACGCCTTTCCAAATTGGAACAGAGACTTCATATAAAGATTTCTACACTGTATTAGATATGCAATTCCCAACATGTTTCTTATGTCGGGAAAATCGGGATGTTTTTTTACCAGCCTCTCAAGCATGCTCACATAATCGTCTACAACCTTCTTATCTTTTCCACTGTCGCCATAAATGTAGTTAAGATAAAAGTAGTGATGAAAATCAAGATCTATCACTTTTGGTATATTCAATGAGATCTCCTTCAATAACAGATGTGCACCTTTTCTATCACCCTTGTGTATTTTTCGTACTGCCTCCTCAAAATTCTTTGTCTTAAATCGCTCTGAAATAGAAACCGTCCTGTTTAAATGTTCCCTTACTCTATCCATGCACTCCTTTTCATTGAAATCACCTCTTTCATCCTGGTTGTTTAAGATTCGCTCAAGGAGGGTCAGTGCAAGAAAGAAATGAGCCTCATCATAAACCGGATTAATTAGCAGTGCTTTCTCAAATGAATCGACGGCCTCAGAATAGAGTTTACCCGAATAATATGCCACACCGAGTTTAAACCTTATGTCTGCATACGTAGGGCTTACCTCCACCCCCTTTTCTAATACCTCTATCGCCTCCTCTACTCCTCCTCTTTTTAAATATGAACTGCCTAAATTTAAATACAACTCACCAATAGAACTATCATATTGAATAGCAAGTTCAAACTCGCTTATTGCTTCGTCAATGAGTCCCCATTTAAGAAACATCAATCCAAGTTTATTCATGCTCACAGGGTGACGCACAGTCTTTACTCTTGCAGAAATAGAATAGA
>Ga0190360_1000758_pt1 | contig 17392 bp, 15 predicted proteins | sample 48721834_MG_FD_161271 | JGI IMG/M metagenome (GOLD analysis project Ga0190360, IMG submission 161271) | Hydrothermal vent microbial mat bacterial communities from Southern Trench, Guaymas Basin, Mexico - 4872-18-3-4_MG | ecosystem: Environmental > Aquatic > Marine > Hydrothermal vents >... | reverse complement strand
TTGGTTTATTCATGACGCAAGAACTGGAGAAAAATTCAAAATTGGACCTGCACCTGAAAATTTGATAATGTCATGTGAAACAATTGATGAAGCAACTGTAATGGCTGCAAAATTATGTATAAGACCTGCTGACAACTTTAAAGGTAGAGCAGTAAAATTGACACACTGGATAGACTTACATAAAAAGATATATGGTACTATGCCAGACGATGTATGGAAGTTTATCAGAGTAGAAGCAGATATCCCACTGACCTTTAAATCAGAAATAATGAAAATGTTGAAAGAAAGAGGTTGGAAGGAAAGATCTATTCCAGACCCAACAAACTTGCCTAGATTAATAAAAAAGAAAAAATAAAAAAAGGAGATGATCAAGATTTTTAAAATAAAACCTTGGAGACCCACCCATATTAATGGCCCAATTGCTGGAACACCAGTTTATAAACCAGAAATAATCGGTAAAATAATTAAGAAAGCAAAAAGGCCTCTTTTAATAGTGGGTGGCTATGAATATGATGTTGATATTGGAAATGGTAAAACATATTTAGACCTACTAGTCGAATTAGTTAAAAAGAAAAAAATTCCAGTAGTCGCTACAACGGAAGTTGCAAAGACATTTGTTGAAAAAGATATAAAACCAGTTGCAATAATGTCAGTTTCTAATGTTATCCATAGAGTCTGTGATGAAAATTGGAAGGGATTTGACGGCAAAGGACATTATGACTGGGTTATAATTGCTGCAATGGTCTATTATTTACAATCCCAGATGTTCAGTGCAATGAAGCATTTTTCTTATAAATGGTCAAAAGGAGTTTCTTTAGATAGATACTTCCAACCAAATGCGTCATTTTGTCTTGCAAACTTTAAAGTCGAGGAATGGAAAAAAGCAATTAATGATATAGTCAAACTTATAATGGAGTGATTTTTTATATTTAATTTATTTAATTTGGAGTTGATAGAATAATGAGTGATGAAGAATCTGGAATGTTTTCTGATATCCCTGTAGATGTTGGATTAATTTATGAAGGCGAACGAGTCAGAGGAAAACAAATGCAAGTAGAACTTGGCGGAGGCAAAATTAAGGAAAAATTTGAACTGGTATTAGCTCGTGAAATGAACGAAATTGAAGATGGAAAAGTTACTATTGTAGGTCCTGATTTAAAAGACTTAGAAGAGGGTAAAACTTATCCCATCGGTATTATCGTAGAAGTAGCTGGTGGGTTGGTCGAAAAAGACTTAGAAGCTGTCTTAGAAAGAAGAATTCACGAATTTACTAATTATATCGAAGGTTTAATGCATTTGAATCAAAGATACGATATCTGGATGCGATTATCAAAATCATCATACAAAAAAGGCTTTGATACTCTCGAATATTGGGGAAAAGTTCTCATTAGATTGTATAAATCAGAATTCTCAAAAGTAATTGAAAAAATTCAAGTAACTATCTTTACAGACCCAAAGGAAATTAAAACTTGGTACGAAAAAGCTATGGAGATTTATGAAGCAAGGGATTCTAGAGCAAGGGGCATGAAAGATGAAGATGTAGATTTGTTCTATGGATGTACATTATGTCAGAGTTTCGCACCAACACATGTATGTACAATAACACCTGAAAGAATCTCCTTATGCGGTGCAATTAACTGGTTTGATGCAAGAGCTGCTTCAAAAGTTGATCCAAAAGGACCAAATTTTGCTATTGAAAAAGGAGAATGTATCGATGAAATAAAAGGAGAATTTACAGGTGTAAATGAAATTACAAAGAAAAAGTCACTGGGTGAAATCGATAGAGTACATTTATATACAATTTTAAGTCCCTATAACCATACTTCATGCGGTTGCTTTGAGGCAATTGCATTTTATATCCCCGAAGTAGCGGGTATAGGGATAGTTGATCGTAATTTTAAAGGAGAAACAGTTAATGGTCTACGTTTCAGTACAATGGCAAACTCAACTGGTGGTGGAAAACAAGTAGAAGGCTTTGTAGGTATTGCAATAGAATATTTAAGATCACCTAAACTTTTCTCCGCAGATGGTGGCTGGAATAAAATTGTTTGGTTACCTTCAAATATAAAAGAACGAGTTGAAAATGATATTCCCGAAGATATCAGAGATAAGATTGCTACGGAAAAGAATGCGCCCACTATAGACGAATTAAAAGCATTTTTAAAGAGCGTTGACCACCCAGTTGTAAAAGATTGGGTTGAAGAGGAAGAAGAAGAGGAGGAAGAAGAAGAAGCTATGATGGTACCACAAGGACAACAAATTACATATCAACAAACAATGCCAGTTCAAATGGGTACTGGTGTCGGAATTCCACTTGTAGGACAATTACAATTACCTTTAGGTGCCTTAGGCGGTGGAGCTGGTGCACAATGGAAAATTACCTTTAAGAATGCAAAGATAATTGCCGATGAAATGGTCATCAAGCGAATTAAACCTGCAAAAAAGAAGAAAAAATAATTGGAGAAATTTAAGATGTCAGAAAATTTTCTATCAAAATTAGACGAACTGCTAGACAATATAGATGAGATAGTTTTAAAGAATATTCAGATTGAAACAGATGAATTAGGATTAGAGATTTAATAATTGGTGATTTTCGATGAGTCGAGACCCAGAAGAATTTATGAATGATTTAGAAAAATTATTCGATGAAACAGGAGTTGCAATATTTAAAGACATTCAATTTTTTATTGATAGTTTAGTACTTAGGCCACCTAAGGCTGCAGGCTATCAAGCAGCCACGATGGCCACTCAAATGTTACAACCTATTGCAAAACGCGCAGAATTTATCTGGAAAGATTCAAAGCTTGCGACCATTACTGAAGATTATCCCTCTGAAATAAATGTAATTACTTTTAAAAGAAAAGGTGGAAAAAATGTAGTCATTGGTGGCGAAAAATATCCGCCCTTCTATAGTTTTCTTGGAAAAAACCCAAATAGACCAGTTGTAACTGCTGATGTTTTTGATGTACCTATCCACACAAAAGAAAGACCATCAATTTTAAGATTAAGCAAACCCGTCAAAGAACATTTTCTAAATCCAGATGTTTCTACAAACCCAGGGCTATGGGCAAAGAAACATGTTGAAGAATTTGGAGCGGATATGATTACACTCCATTTTATCGGGACAGACCCTACTTTACCTGAAAAAGAAGGTGGAAACCAAAGCGTTAGACAAGCATTAGAACACCTCGAACAGGTAATGGATGCAGTTGATGTTCCAATTATAATTGGGGGTTCTGGTAATCATAGAAAAGATGTAGAACTTTTTACTGGTGTTGCTGATATGATTGCAGGGAATCGTTTTATGTTGAGTTCAGTTGAATTAGATACATATGAAAAAATTGTTCCTGTTGCAAAAAAATATGACCAAATAGTTTTATCATGGACTCAATTAGACGTGAATAACCAGAAGAAATTAAACTCAGAGATTTTAGATATGGGTCTTTCTAAAGATTTAATTGTAATGGATCCAACGGTTGGACCTTTAGGTTATGGAATTGAATATAGCTTTTCAGTTTATGAAAGAATGAGATTAAGCGGATTAAAAGGAGAAGAAACGCTTGCATTCCCAATGAGTGGAGGTACTACTAATGCTTGGGGAGCTCGAGAAGCTTTTATGGCAGATAAACTTAGACCAGAATGGGGTCCACGAGCATTCAGAGGGCCATTATGGGAAATTTTGACAGCCTTCATTCTTTCAATTGTAGGCCTTGATTTGGCAATGATGCTCCACCCAGGATCTGTTGCAGGTTTTAAAGATATTATTGAAAAATTATCCGCACCTAAGCCATCAAAACCAGTAGATGGACTAAAATGGATTACTATGAAATAAAGGAGGAAAAATAAAAATGCCAAAATTAAGCCCTTTAAATGTTATCCCATTATTACCCGGGACCAATTGCGGACAATGTGGAGAACAAACATGTATGTCCTTTGCAGTAAAATTATTAGACCATTTAATAGAACTTAAAGAATGTAAACCATTATTTAGCGAAAAAAAATACGCTAAAAAATTAAAAAAATTAAAAGAACTTGTAACTCCTCCAATAATTAGTATTAAAATTGGTACCGGTGAAAAACAGATATCTATAGGCGGAGAAGAAGTCTTATACAGACATGAACTTACTTATTATAGTCCGACCGCTATTTTTGTTGATGTCAATGATGAAGATTTAGACGACCTGATCCAAAGAACTGAATTTGTTAAGAATTATGACTGGATAAGATTAGGTGATAGAATTAATTTGCAAGGGATTGCTGTCAGGTCTTTATCGGGAAATCCGGATACATTTGCTCAAGCTGTTAAGAAAGTACTTTCTATTACTGATCTTCCAATTATCTTGTGTACCTTAGACCCAAAAATTATGGAAGCAGGGTTAAAGGTAACTAAAAACAAAAATCCATTGATGTATACAGCCACCAAAGAAAATTGGAAAGAAATGGCAAAATTAGCCCTAGAATATGATGTGCCTATTACTGTATATTCTACAGACCTTGACGAACTCAAAAGTTTATGCGTTTCACTTGAAAATGCAGGTATAAATAAAATTGTACTCGACCCAGGTACCATTCCAGGTGAAGGACATATAGGTGAAACATATAGCCGACATATTATCCTTAAAAAATCGGCGATTGAAAAAGGAGACAAATCAATTGGATATCCAACTATTGGAATACCTGCAGCAGTTTGGATGGACCAAGATATAAAGAACCTATCTTTAGGTGAAAGAGTTACTTTATCTTATGAAGAAGCTAAACTAGGAACGATTTTAATAAGCCATGCTACAAATCTTTTAATATTTCATACAGCAGAAAATTGGTTTATGCTCGCTATAGGAGTCGTTAGACAAAATATATACGCAGACCCAAGAATCAATCCAGCTGTAGAACCAGGATTATATGAAATAAACAATCCCACCCCAGAATCTCCGCTCTTTTTGACGACTAATTATACAATGACCTATTTTGTAGTTAAAGGAGATCTGGAAGAGAGCAGAATTCCTTCATGGCTATTAGTAATAAACACCGAAGGAATAGGTGTAGAATGTGCGGTCGCTGGTGGAGATCTTAATGCCGATGCCATAAAAGAACATATTGAAAAATATAAAGTCAATGAAAAAGTTAAACACCATGGAATAATAATCCCTGGATTAGCTGCAAGGCTTCAAGGTGAACTCGAGGATTCAGCAAATAGGGTAGTAATAGTTGGACCTCGAGATTGTGGTGGAATTCCATTACTTTTAGAAAAACGCTGGAATTTAGAAAAAATAGAAAAATTATGGCAAGAAATGCAATCTTAACTTTTAATTTTCTCTCTTTTTTTCTTATTTATAGTTAAACCATCTTATTTTAATTTCAAAAATGTTATAATCATTTTTATTAACCATTAATCAAAATTTTTTTTGAATCATATCTTTTTTAAGATCCATTTCCATAAAGATTATTGAATAAAAACAATAATCTAATTGATAATTTTGAATAAATTATAATTTTGATTAAAAATGAATAATGAGTGAAATGATTAGCATAAATGAAGTTGGGTTAATATCAATTTTACCAGTTTCATCATATATTAGAGAAAATAAACCGAGTAATACTAAAAATAAAATATTATTTGAACAAGATAAAGAAACAAAAAGATTTTTTGATGTTTTATTTGAAGAGCAGCGGGGTTTTAAACATAAAAAATATTTTGAATTATTAATTTATAACTGTATAATTCCGAAACTTTCAATACCATCTGACATAACAAAGAAAGAATTAAATTCTCTAATTTTTAACATTATTAAATTTATTTCAGATGATATGAAAAATATTAAAGGATTTTCATTCCATAAAATTGAAAAATTAAACACTAAATTCATTAGAAAGGCAGATCCAACGGTCGAAGATTTCACTAATTTTTTAGAAGATCAAGAATATTATCTTTTAATTACTTTGGATAAGATAGAAAATATTGAAGAAAATAACGAATTTCAAAAAAATTTATCAGATAATTTGTTAAATAAATTGTTTTACTATTTAGAATTCACTATAAAATATCTTATTAGATTAATTGATAATTTATTTTTAACTTTAGATATTAAAAAAGAGTTAAATGACAGCGATAATATTTTACCAGAAATAGCAAATTTTAATTATATATTATTTCAGTTAGGAATTTTAATATTTCAGAATATTATATTAGAAATATCTAAATTGACCTTAAAAAGTAAAACTAAAATAGAAAATATTAAACCAATTCAAGATTTGAGCGAACAATTTAACAAAATTTTAAACTTTATTAAAAAGACTGCGGGAATAGAACTTAACAAACTAATAGATGAAGAAATTAATGAAAACAATCTGAATGAAGAAAAAGAAACTAAAAAAAGAAAAAAATACTCAAAGAATTATTCCCTGAAAAAGATTTTGAGGATTTTTCATTAGATAAAACTGCTATTAAAAGACTTCATAACTATTTAGATTCTGAAATAAAAAAAGCGTTCGATATTGAAAAATTACTTAGTGAGGATTAAGTTTGAGTTATAATTCAAATAGAAGAAAAAAGATATATCTTGACACTAATGTGAATGGAATAAATAATCCCATATTCTATTTTTAAATTGGGGGCGGTTTTTATTGATTTGAATAACTATTTATTTTTGCTCTTGAAAATAAGGGAGAATTTTAGAACTAAATTCTTTTATTTGTTCGTAATAATTATTTCCAATGAACATTAAGACGAAATATTCTACTCCGGCTTTTATAAAATCTTCAAGTTTGGAAATGATATTATCAACGGGACCAAAGGCGCACATATCTTTTAGAATTGAATCAGGGACATATTGAGAATAATCGAATACTTTTCGTTGAGCTTTTTTCATTCCTAATAATGTATTATGAGTCATCATCTTATGAAAATTCATATTTTGAGGGAATTTTAAATTAAATTCTTTAATAATCTCTTCTTTCATTGAAAAAACAGTCATAATTGGTCTAAGGGTATTAAATGCAGCATTTTCGTCTTCAGATAAATAGATATAAATTTGGTATGCGTGGACAATGTCAGTGTTTTTTCTACCGAATTTTTCAGCCATATCATTAATTTCAGAAGACCACCTTCGATAAATTTTTTGTGGAATAGAATTAGGGAACCAACCAGTCCCATATTTAGCTGTTAGTTCTCTGGTTTTTGTACCATTTCCAGCAACCCATAATTGTGGTGATTTTTTGAATTTAATTTGGAGGAATGCATCTTTTAATGTGAAAAATTCTCCGTTATAATTAGCTCTTCTATTACTTTTTGCGTTCCACAGCTCTTGCATGACTTCAATAGCCTCTTTTAATCTAGAAACAGGTCTGTCCCATTTAATTCCATATTGGTTAATATTGGCACCTTCTCCTGCACCTATTCCTAAAATAAAGCGCCCATCAGTCAAAAAGTCCAATGTAGCATGCATTTGAGCTAATATAGCGGGATGATTTCTATGAGGGTCGGTTACTAATATTCCTAGTGTAGATTTTTTAATTCTATTGATTAATGAACTTAAAAATATCCAATTATTAGCAATTTGAGAATTAGTTGGTGTCCAATTTAAATGGTCCATAAAAAAAATACCATCATAATTCAAAGAGTCAGCTAAAAGTGCTGATTTAGTAATGGCGTCCAAATCGTGCATCAATAAAGTTGAATTTGTGGCGTGATCGACTCCAAATTTAATCAAATTCGTTCTCACCATTTAAAATTTAAAAACGTAAAAATAATCAAACTGTCAAATTGAAAAAGAGACGTCATTTGAAAATTGATAAAGAGAAAATTGATAAAGATTATTCTAATTTAATATACATGTTTCTTGAATTATTTATCCGCCTAATTTTGCCAGACAAATATAGTTGGTGTAAAACATTTCGAGCTTCTCGCTTATCAGAATCGTCCATTCCTAAAATTTCCATAAATTGGTCAATTGAGAATGTCTTTCCTAAATAATCATTTATTTGAGACCAAAGACCCATATAAACACAGTCCATTTTATTTTTAGATTTTAATATGTAATAATTATTTTAATTGTGATGTAATTAGATGGTTATTATATTTTATATTTTTTAAATTTTACTTAAACTCGTGAAAAAAGAATTATAAAAAGTGAAATAAACAATATAAAAAGTAAATAGAATAGATAAGAAAAACGCATCCGAATCTTAATTATTCCATCAATATTTTGTAATAAATTTTAAAATATGGTTAATTCTACATAACAAAAGGTATTATTTAATTAAAGTAGTAGAATTTAAGACTAATAAAAATTTAAAATTAAAAATAAAAATGATAGCGGGTAGTGGATTTGAACCACTGATCTCCGGGTATCTTATCAAGTTCTATTGAATATGAGCCCGGTGGGATCGACCTAGCTTCCCTAACCCGCTTTTTTAGGGCTACAATATTGTTCATTAATATAATAATTATCTAAAAACGTTTAAGATAAAGATAATAAAATAGTATTTAAATTTTACTTCATAAGTTATTTAAATTAAAAAATAAATTTCGTATTTTTATAAATAGAATTAATTAAAATTAATAAATGTTAATTTATTATGTTTATTTAACTAATAAGAAATATGATGAGTAATATGACAATACATGTTGGCATTGATTTGGGTACATCAACTATTAAAGTGGTATGCGGGTCTCAAGTATATATGATACCCAGTATAATTGGAGAACCAAACCCTGGCTGGACAGGAATGTCATTAGACAAATCGCTCGTAAATAATATGGTCTTAATAGAAGAAGATCAAGAATGGTATGTTGGAGAGCTAGCGCGGACTCAATCAGAGGTGAAGCGGCCATTAGCAAGTGAAGGGCAGATGAAATCGGCAGAAGAAACATTTATTGCAATAAAAGCTGCGTTAGGGCTATTAGTAGACGAAGATGAAGATGTTATAGTTAGTACTGGGGTACCAGTAGCAACTTCAATGAATGTAATGAAAAATTTAAGTAGAATGCTAAAAGGGCAAATAAATATAGAGATACGCAATGATGCTACTAATGAAATTAAATCGTTAACGATAAATATTAAAAAGACTTTAGTACTTCCAGAACCTTTTGGGACATATTATATGGTATTAAAATCAAAGGGTGAAGAAACAGCAGTAGATACAGTAATTATAGATATTGGACATGGAAGTACTGATATTTTAACTATGTATCAAGGGCGTCCTATGCGGACAGCTTCAGGTTCACTTGTAGAGGCTACAGATACTTTAACATCACGAATGGCGAAAGCATTAGGAGAAAAAACTGGAGCCATTATAAAACCATTTGATTTAATGATGACAATTAAAAAAGGAAAAGATACAGTAATGATTGGGGGACAGACATATTCAATTAAAGAAATTAGAGAATATTATGCAAAACAGATTAGTAAAATAATAATCGATGAAGTGTTGCGGCTAATTTCTACCTTACCACCAGACGCATTTGTGGAATACTATATTATATGTGGAGGTGGAGCTTACAATTTTGGAGAGAGTATTAAAGAAGCAATAATATCAGGAAAATTGGTATCAAAACCAGACCATGTAGTAATTCCAGAAAATCCAGTCCTTTCAAATGCAATGGGTTTTGAACTGGTAGCAAAAACTCAATAATCTACATATTTTTTACTTTTAAAATTAAAAGTTCTTCGTTATTTGGATTAAAATTAATTTATTCCTTAATTATTCAAACATAAGATTTTTTTATATTGGAGTTAATATTGAATAATAAAAGATAATTTAGTTTTTCATCATTGGTGGAATTGTTTGGACAAAGAAGCCTCAAATAAGGAAATAGAAGAAATAGAAGATATCACTAAAAATCTTTTAAAAGATGTATCAGATCTCAAATTAGAAGAAGAGATTAATAATGTAGAAAATACAGTAGAAAGAGTTTTAACAGAATTATCAGATTTAGGCGAGAAATTACCACAATTTGCTAGTAATTTAACTAATAAAACGATTTCAATTGACCAAAACTATTTAATGGCAGTAAGAAGACTTCAAAATGCAATGAAATTATATCTAATTGACGGAACAAATAAAAAAGACTTAAATTTATATAAACAGGGATTTGAATTTTTTAAAAATGCTGAATCAATGATATTAGCTACAAGAAATCAAGCCGAACTTGACCAAATTAGAAATGAATTTGCTCAATCTCTATTTAAAGTTTTAATGATCACAAAAAATAGAAAAAACGACAATGACTATACTCCTTTTATATTAATGGCATGTAAGGGGCTCGCTGAAATAAATGAGAATCTAAAGCAATATGATATTGCATTAACTTTCCATAGTAGAGCAGGTTATCTTCTCAGCAACCAAAACCCACTTTTAGCTGAATTAGAATATTTTCAAGCCATCCTTGACCATATATTAATATCAGATAACCAAAAAGCCGAAAAAATACTGGTCAAACTTAATATCAAACATATTAGAAATATGGCAGAAGAAGTGATTAACAGTAAGGACGAAAAATCAATTGATGAAATAACAAATAAACTGGAAGTATTAGGTGTTCAGCGACGATTAGATGTAAAAAATGCTATTATTCTTTTAAATAAAATTAAAGAGCAATTCAAAAGAAAAGAGACTGAAAAAAGTGGTGCAGAGATGATTGAAGCACCAACTAAAGCAATTCCATTGTCGGATAAAATGATCCAAGATATCCAATTATCCTTGTCCAAAGGAATTCAACAGATAAATAATGCATACCCAAATATACAGGTTTCAGCTCAAATTGATACTAAATCAATCGTATCTGAATTAAAACAAGCTATTTCATCTGAAATAAGTAAAGAAATTAAGTCATTATCAAATGATATAATAACAAATATATTAAAAAATATTCCAAGTGGAATTGATTTATCCTCAGCTCGCCCGAGGTCAGGAGGTCAGATTTCTGATGATATACCTGAAATCAAGATAGTTGAGGGAGCTCCAAGAGAAAAAGCTGAAAGGCCTAAACTTGATGATATGCTTGATTCAATAATAGTTTGTGAATAAAACTACTTTTTAAAAGAATATTAATTTTTCATTAAAAATACAAATTTAAAAAAGATAAAAGAAAAAAATTCTTTAAAAAGAAAGTTAAAATTGTTTTTTCATTGATTTTTTAATAAGAATTAATATATATAGACAAGAAATTATCGCCAAGACCACGTATAAAAGTTCGAAACCTGGAATAGATGGAGTTATTGTATTAGTTGGTGGATTAACCATATAATTTATAAGATTAAGATACATATTTAAACCCAATACGGTCATATTGGTAGGCCCATCTGAAAAACCCCAGAGGAGATATTTCCAATTTTCCATAATAATAGGATAATGATTTGCGTTATTCAATTGCCGACCAATTATTTCTAGGTTTGATAGATTTGTTGGATTATAAATTGCAATTGCATGGATAAGTTTTTAATAAAGAATATATCAGGTATAATCTTTAAAAGGATATGGATAATTATATAGTTTGCTTGAAAATACCATTGTTTTTGTCCCATTTGTACTAGAAATAGTCCAAGAGTTATTCTATCCAATATATAAGGAAATATTGTTAAAATAGACTGCACCGCCTCTATATATACCGATTATTGGTTTATTTGCTTTTTGAATAATTAGAGATAGATTATTGGAGCCCCAATTAGACCCTGAATAGGCAGTATCTCCACCAATTATTATCAAATTATATAAGGAGAAATCAGTTGAACCTAAGCTAGAAGTATTCAATAAGGATACAGAATAATCATTTAATTCAAGTAAATTTTTGTAATCATTAGCTGTGTCAAGTCGTCATTATAAATATACAAGATTTTAGTTTTAGTAGTAGAGGAAGTATGGCCAATTATTATCGCAGATGATGAAACCAATAGCATCAACGAAAGTAATGATATTATAAATAAATTAAGTCTATCTTTTTTTTCATTTTACAATTTCACCATATTTTTTTATATTTCGAGAGAAAAAGTCAAAAAAAATTTTAAATTAAAATATTAAAGAATTTAATTTTATAAAGATTAGGGACTTTAATATCTAACTTATTTTATTATTTTAAGATAAAAATGTAAAAAGGATAAAATCCAAAATTTAGATTGACATTATAAAATATGATATTTAATTTGAAATAAAGAAATTTAAGATAAATTTTTTCATTTTTTCGTATATTTCTTGAACAACTATTAAATGAATCATAGTATAGAGAAAGAAATATCCTAAACTTGCTATAAAAGAAGTTAAAAATATATTAAAAAATATAAGAAGAAAATAGATTTTTATGATATCTCAATTAATATTGGAGAAACAAATAAAATGCATATTATTATAGTATAAGTCTAAAGGATATCAAATAATGAATTATTAGAAATTAATTAATTTACTCAAAAAAAATTAAAAAACACGATCAAAAAAATAAGTTTAGGTTTATAATAAATTTTGAATATATTAAAAATAAAAAGAAAATTGTTTTGATGATATTGTCGTCAAATGTAATAATTACCTCACTTGGCATCAGGGGAGAGACAGGAAAGCTTACGCCGAATATGGCACTTGAATTGGCTGAAGCATTTGGTACTTTACTTGGTCAGGGTAAATCTGTGTTGTTAGCACGGGATACGCGGTTGACTAGTCGGATGCTTAGAAACGATATAATTAACGGGCTTATTTCAGTTGGAATAAATGTTGTAAATTTGGGTGTGTGTCCATCACCATGTTTACTATATAATATTAAGCATAATGGTGCAAATGGCGGAGTTATGATTACCGGGTCGCACATTCCGGAGGATTGGAATGGTATCAAATTTATAGATGGTGATACGAAGACATACATTACTTCAAATTATCTCAATAGAATTATGGAAGTATATAAAACAAAATCATTTAATTTTGTAAGTTATAATGATTTAGGGCATATTTCAAAACGGGATGGAATAGGTGGATATATACATTCAATTTTAAACAATGTAGATGTTTCTTTAATTAAGAAGAAAAAATTTAAAGTAGTATTGGATCCAGTAGCAGGGTGTGGACTAACAGTTACTCCACAACTTTTTATTAAAATGCAGTGTAAGACCCAAATAATAAATGATACATTAAATGATGAATACCCGTATTTTCCTCGGAAAATTGAGCCAAAGCCTGAGAATCTAACAGATTTAACCGGTGCGGTTAAGAGTAGCGGAGCAGATATTGGGTTTGCACATGATTTAGATGCTGATAGAGTTGTAATAGCTGAAAATGGAACCGGAAAAATTTTAAGTGAAGACATTGGCTTAGCATTGATAGTAAAAGATTATTTAGAAACACATGATAACTGTACTCTTGTTTTGAACGTAGCTTCCTCAAGAATTTTTTATGATCTGGCCAAAAAATATAATGCAAATTATGAAGAAGTCCGAGTAGGCGAAGTTTTTGTCGCAACAAAATTAAATGAATTGGTAAAGAAAAATGTTGATGCAATAGGCGGCGAGGGTAGTTGTGGTGGAATAATGCTCCCATATTTTAACAATGCTCGAGATGGTCCCATGGCATGTGCCAAAATATTAGAAATTCTTGCAAAAAATGATACAAGCGTTTCTGAATTAGTTAAAAAGCTTCCAAGAAAATATTATATGATTAAGACAAGTGTCAAATACCCAGAAAAAAAATATGAAAAGATTATAAGTGCACTTAAGGAAAAATATTCGCAATATGAACTTAATACAATTGATGGTGTAAAATTTATTAATAAATCTAGTTGGTTTTTAGTAAGAGCTTCAGGTACTGAACCGATAATTAGAATTTTTGTGGAAACGGAAAAGGAAAGTAAAACGCAAAAGATGGCTGATGAGATAATTTCATTTATCCAAGATATTATTGAACAAGATGTTTAATATTCTGAACAAAAAGGTCATTAATTTACCAAAAGAGTTTTTAATTGTAGACCCGAAAAATTCATCATATATATCCTTTTGGAGTATCTCGGAATGAAAAGATATGAAAATGTCAATTTACCTATTGAGCTAATAAAATTCTTGAATTTACCATTTGGTTTTTCGCTATTAATAAAGGGTATGGCAGGTACAGGCAAAACAAGTCTAGCGTTAGCTATTTTAAAAGAGTCCTTAAAAAACGATAATACACCGATATATATTTCAACGAGAGTAATGCCAAATTTAATCAAATTACAATATCCGTGGCTTGAAAATTATATTGAAAAAATAAGATTTATTGATGCTTCAAATGTAGATCTAATGCTCCCATCTCAAGATACTATTAAAAATCTTAAAAACAAGTTAAAGTTTCAAAATACTCCAGACTTTTTTGTAAAAATTTTTGAATTTACCGAAAATATTGAGAATTGTACTATAGTTATAGATAGTTGGAATGCTGTTGCTGAGGCAGGGATTAATAATGGACAATTTGAAAAAAATAGAATTGAACCAGTATTAACTGAATTAGTCCGACAACACAATTTTAAATTAGTTTTTGTTTTAGAAGACTCAAATGAGAATTTTATGGACTATCTTGTTGATGGCGTTTTAATATTAAATAACTCAAGATATTATAATAGGCGGATTAGGACTATTGAGATACAGAAGATAAGAGGGATCAAAAATATCCAGCCAGAATATTTATATACATTAAATGATGCTAAATTTAGATATTTTCCTCCTTTCAAATTTAATTTTCCCGAAATTTTAATTAGACCCGAGCCTATTCCAGACCCAAATAAAAATTATATTTCAACTGGAATGCCAGATTTCGACATTTTGACCGATGGAGGATTTGAAAAAGGTAGCTGGAACCTAATTGAAATTGCACATGGAATAGGTGAAGCATCATATAGTATATTAATTCCAATTATGGTAAATCATTTAAATTTAGAAAGAGGTCTAGTCGCAATTTTACCTGAAGGGATTTCGCCCGTAATTTTTAATAAATATCTCGAAGGTTTTGTTGGTAAGGAGCGTTTGAGAAAATTAATTTCGACAATAAATATTGGAATTGAAAAAAGTAATTTGAATTTAACGCAAGACAATGTGGATTATACTGAAGAAGATTTTAAGTTGATAGATGAGAAAATTGCGCATTATAATGATGAATTTGGATGGCCAGTTTTGACATTCTTAGGACTTGGGTCTTTGCAACACATTTATAATGAAAATGATTTAATAAGGACAATAGCCAAGCAAATAGCAAAGTCACGAGCTGGTGATAATATAACAATAGTCCAAACTCAAGAAAATCAAAATCTAATTAAAAACTTATGTCATATGGTATCAACTCATTGGAAATTAGATTTAGTAAATAAGGCTCTTGTCCTTTATGGAATACGGCCTGAAACAGAGATTAATTCAATAGTTTCTGATGCAAGTGAAGGATATATTAACACAAGATTAATTCCTATTGTTTAAATTAAGGCGAATACAATGAATGACAAAGATTTAATTCTTGTAGTTGATGATGAACCTGATACTGTAAGATTGGCAAAAAGATTATTAGAAATGGCAGGTCTAAAAGTTAGTACCGCTTATGATGGAGAGGAGGCTTTGAAGAAAATTTATGATGAATCACCTGCTTTGGTCCTACTTGATATTAAACTACCTAAAATAGATGGTTATGAAGTGTGTAGGAAAATCAAATCAGACCCAAAATATAAAGATACAATTATTGTTATGTTTACAGCTAAAGTTTTTGAAAAAGATAAGAAAAAAGGAGCTGAAGTAGGAGCTAATGAATATATTACAAAACCATTCAGTGGGGATGAATTGGTATCAGTTATAAAAAAATTGCTAAAAGAGGAAAAGCCTTGATCCTTTTTTTTATGATTGATTTAAATTTTTTAATTTTTGTATAAATTAAAATTTATGAATTTTGATTACAATTACAAGTTTAATTGACAATTATTTTCTTTATTATAACAAAAATAATACCAATTAAAACAATTTCATAATATAAAATCATTTTTTAAACAAACTACTCTATTAAATAAATAAAGAGAAGTAATAGAATATTCATAACAAGAAACTTTACAAGAATTAAATTTTAATTCTAAAATACGCCATTAAAATTGAAATCTCATAAAATATACGCGTTCATAAATAAAAGTTTGAAGAAATTTTATAATAATATATTTAGTAAAAGTAAGAAATAGATTAAGAGTTGTTTATAAACTTGATATTTTACCTTTAAGTTTTAAATAAACAGTTTCATATTAAATCTTATGAAAATAATTAATATAGATTCGAATGGGATTGAATTACCTGTAGTGGTACCAGATTCAATATTGGTATTTGCGCCCCACCCAGACGACGAATTATTATCAACTGGGGGAACAATCTTGAAATATAAGAATTGGGGCAGTAAAATATATGTTGTAGTTGTATCAAGTGGTCTGGGTGGATATTCAAAAGATGAATACCAGAATAAAATAAGAGAAATTCGTAAGAAGGAGTTGGATAAATCAACTCGACTATTAGGCGTGGACAAGACAATTTTTTTGGAGTTTGACGAGATAGAGCCATCTAGAAAATATGTCAAAATGTTTACTGAAATAATTCGAGACCTTAGACCTACTATAATTTTAGCCCCACACCCTTTTGATGCACATAGGACACATCGCAATACAGCTTTAATTGCGCGAGAAGCAGTATACCATTCACAGGGGCGAGCTTATGGAGGTGCAGGGAAGGAATGGATACCATTTGGATATTATTTTTATGAAACTTTATCTTGTAAATTTATTAATGTAGAAACTGGCCATAAAATAATTGTTTGTGATATATCAGATTATTGGGCTAAGAAGATGGAAATATTTGAAGAAGTATATAAAAGTCAATTAGAAATGTTGGAACGAGTAAAAACATGGGCAATTAGTTCTGCTAAAATGAGTGGTGAGATGGGAAGAGTAAAATGGGGAGAACCTTTCATACCAGATACCGAATTCGTGAATTTAAAAATTATTTTAATTTAATCTTTAATTTTTTCATTATTATTTAATCAAAAATTAAATTAGATTTTAAATATTTATCTATGTCATTTAGAGAAGGATATTTTATGTCTGGATTCTGTATATGGATTTCTGCGCAAGCTCCAGCAAATTTTCCAATTTCTCTTAAATTCCAGCCTTTTTCATATCCATAAAGAAATGCAGCGTCATAAATATCACCAGATCCTGTTGGATTTAATATATTGATTTTTTTTGCAGGAATAATTATCTCTTCATCTTCCGAAATTATTAAACTCCCTTTAGACCCTCTATGTATAACGGTCAGTCCATGATAATATTTTTTTAATTTACGTTTTGCTAAATTTAATTTTGTTTCTCCAGTTAAAGCTTTCAATTCTTTTTCATTGAGCATTAATATATCACAATAATCTAAATTTTGTAGCATTA
>Ga0190360_1000757_pt1 | contig 17401 bp, 18 predicted proteins | sample 48721834_MG_FD_161271 | JGI IMG/M metagenome (GOLD analysis project Ga0190360, IMG submission 161271) | Hydrothermal vent microbial mat bacterial communities from Southern Trench, Guaymas Basin, Mexico - 4872-18-3-4_MG | ecosystem: Environmental > Aquatic > Marine > Hydrothermal vents >... | reverse complement strand
TCTTAATTCTGAAATTATACTTTTTAAATTTGCAATGTCGTCTTCTTTTTTAATTAATTCATCTTCTTGAATTTTAACTTCATCTTGGAATTGTTTTATTATTTTAGATTTTTTATCTAATTCATCATTAAATTCCTGAATTTTTCTGTTGAGACTATTTATCTGTTTAAGGTAATTTTCCCGTAATTTAGATAATTCTGAATCTTTATTTAAAATTATTTCATTAAGATTATTTTTTTCTCTCCGATAATTTTCTTTTAATTCATTTAATTCGTCTCGTAGTAACTTTAAATTTTTATTAAATTGTTCATTAATATCTTGGTCAATGTTATTTTCTTCAATCTCTATTTGTTCTATGACATTTTTATTATTTTGTTCGTTATATTCTTCGGTTATTAGTTCAAAATCATTATTTTCTTCATTATTTTGGTTATCTTCAGAGATTTGCGAATTAATGTCATCTGTAGTGGTCGTTATATTTTCATTCTCAACTTCTTCACCGGAAGATTCATCAATATTTTCATTATTTTCTTGCTTTACTTCAAGTTCTCTATGATCATCGTCCAATCTTTTAAGCCTCTTAACTTATTTAATAATTAATAAATTATCACAATTAAAATATCTATAATTCAATTTAAAGATTTATAAAATAAAAAATTAATAAAGTGAAATTAAGAATTGAAAATATTATTTATTTTGAATAGTTTTTATCCAAGCATTGGTGGAGTTGAAAAAGTCACTGAAAATTATTGCAATGAATTAATAAAAATGGGTCATGAAATTTATCTAATATCGTTCAGGAGAGGTCAAATCAGTTCAATGAATTTAAATACTACTCCTGATTTTGAAGTTTATAATGGTATTAATCTTTACCGAGTATCCGACCGGTTTTATGGTATTTTTATGTTTTTTAAGATGATAAAAATATATAAAAAAGTAAAATTCGATTTAATTCAGTTTAGTGATTTTTGGGGTATTTTTGCAATTTTTTTTAAATTGAAATATAATATACCAATCGTCCATCATCTGCATGGCTATCAGGAAATTTGTCCGACCGGATTATATCTCTGTGGTAATAGTCATAAATATTCAATAAAACAATGTCATTCATACTGTGGTCAAGGGTTATTGAAAATCTTAAGAGAGCGATTTATATACAAATCTATCTGGAAGTTTACCGACCTAATTGTTGCTGTAAGTGACGCAGTAAAATTTGCGTATATAAAAACTAAATTCTCATTAAAGAAAAAAATATTAACTATTTACAATGGAATATCTTTAGACGAGAATGGGGCGAGTAATAGCACCAAAAATTTATATCAAATAGATAATTCTAATGAAAAAAAAGACCGAGTTCTATTATTCGTTGGGAGGTTAATTGACCATAGGAACATAATCAAAATAATTCGGATACTTCCGGAACTAATCGAAAAAATAAGCAATTTAAAATTAATTATAACTGGGTCTGGCCCTAAAGCACTACTATTAAAAAGTGAAGTAGAAAAAAATGGGTTAAATAAAAATGTTGTATTTACGGGAATATTAACAGGAGATAAATTAGCCAATATATATCTGAATGCAGATCTATTAGTTATGCCAATAACATTTCCAGAGCCATTGAGTACGGTAATAATTGAAGCAATGTCAAAAGGTTGTCCAGTAATTACTTTTAATATTGGTGGAATGCCTGAAATTATTGATAATGAAAATGATGGTTTCTTAATCCCACCATATGATTGGGAGCTATTTAAGGAAAAAATTATCAAGATATTAACTGATAATAAAAAGTTGATTAAAATTAAACAAAATGCCAAAAAAAAGGTCGAATTAAAATTTAATATTAGAAATCAAGCTAGAAAAATAAATAAAATTTATCTTAAACTGATGGGTAGAAAATAGTCTATGAATATCTGTATTGTAAGTTCTGGGTCTATATATGATTTAATTCCACCAATTTATGGAGGTGGAATACAGAATTATATTTTTTCAATTTCAAAATGTCTGGTTGCAAAAGGGCATAAGATAATTGTAATTTCAGGGTTATCCTATTCCAATCTCAAACAGTACGAAAAAATTCAAGGTATTGAAATATATCGGATTAAAAAAATAAGAAATAAATCTTTATCGACTTTATCATTTAGTCTAAATATAATTAAAATTCTTAAAGAAATAATTAGAAAATATAAAATTCAAGTTATTCATACAAATAGTCGAGTAAGCACCAGTATTATTAGACTATTTTTTCCTAATATGCCAATTATATTTACAGAACATAACTGGGATATTCTAATTGCTCCGCCTGGGTATAATGCGCCATCGATTTTTTATCCATTAATGTTGATTTTTGAGTTAATGGCATTAAAATTTTCTAACTCAATCGTCTGTCTTACAAAATTTTCTTGTGCAATTATTAAGAATTTATTATGGGAGAAAAATATCAAGAAAAAAATACATCATATACCCAATTTTATAGATTTAACGCTTTTAAACAAATATAATAAAGAATTAGAGAAAAAATTAGGCGATAAGAAATTTTTTATATATATTGGAAGACTAGAAATTGAAAAAAATCTTTTTACCTTATTAAGAGCATTTTCATATATTATTAAAGAAAAACCTGACTTAAATTTGTATATTATTGGCTTAGGGCCATTATTTAATAAATTAATAAAATTTAAAGAAGAATTAAAATTAAAAAATTGTAAAATTTTGGGAAAAATTACAAACAAAGATAAATACACTTATTTGAAAAATTGTAAGGGTTTGATTTTACCCTCATTTTATGAAATTATGCCAACTGTATTACTAGAAGCATTTGCATTTAAAAAACCAGTAATAGCAAGTTCAATTCCTGCAAATAAATCTTTGATCAATGATAATAGTACTGGATATCTTTTTGATCCAAATAACATTGAACAATTAATTAATATATTAAGAAATATCTTAAATAATGAGTCAAAATCTAATATAATTGGAGAAAATGGATATAAAATTTTGAAAAATAAATTTATTTTAAATACACAGATTAAAAATATACTTCAAGTCTATAGGAATTACGCGAGAAAAAAATGAAAATTCTTTATGTCACACTTCAATTTTATCCTAATGCTTACGGAAGTGGTATACATGCATATGAAATTTGTAAACAGCTTTTAAATTTAGGTTATAAGGTAGTAATTTTAACACTGAGTAAATTTAATAGATTATCACATGAAAATTGGAATGGGCTCGAAATTTACAGAATTAGATTACCATTTAACAATCCGTATTATAATCCATTAAATCCGTTAATATTTTGGCTTTTAGGTAAACGTATAGCGGGCAAAATAAAAGCAGACATACTCATAGGTCATGGATTTGAGACAAGTTTATTCATAAAACATTCAAAAATCCCTATTAAAATTTATAAAGCAAATGGATCAATGATAGTTCAAAATAAAATACGTCCCAAAATTACTTGGCAAGATAAATTAGGAAAAATCGGATTTTACTTTCTTTCTAAATTAGAAAAAGAAGCTTGTAAATTTTCCGATAGAATTATAGCAATTTCAGGGTCAATTAAAAAGGAATTATCATTAAATTATAACATATCTCCTAGTAAAATCATAAAAATCTTCAATGGAATTGATTATAATAGGTTTAACATTAAAAATCAAAATAATATACACAGAAAATTTAAAAAAGTAATTTATGTTGGAAGATTATCTTCAATTAAAGGTCCACAAAACATTTTAAAAATTGTCCCTTCAATTATATTGAAATATGGGAAAAATATTCGGTTTGAATTCATTGGTAATGGCCCTCTTTATAAATATTTGAAAAGGATGCTTAAAAATTCTAAATATTTAGATTTTATTAAATTCATAGGCGCAGTCCCTAATAATAAAATGCCATTAATTTATTCTAATGCGGATCTTTGTATCATTCCATCTTATTATGAACCTTTTGGGCTGGTAGCACTAGAATGTATTGCATCTAATTTACCTGTTTTAGCTTCAAATATTGGTGGACTTTCTGAAATATTTAATAAATTTAATAATGACCTTTTATTTTCGATAAAAAATAAAGAAGAATTAATTAACAAAATTATTTCTAATCTTTCAAAAACAAGAAAATTAAATTCACAAGAAAAAATCAATCAATTTCTTGAAAAAAATTTTAATTGGGCCGAAAATGCACTTCAAACTCATAGATTGATACTACAAATAAAAAGAAGTAAAAATTTATAGAAAAAAAGAAAATTATTGTTTAGGTACTGCTAATGCTCCTTTAATTAATACAATAAAGACCCATAATGCAATAATTCCTGCTATTAAAGGTACCAGATATGCTTTTATTCCGAATAGATATGAACTATCTATGAATTTTATACCAATTGCTATTATGAAAAACAATCCAGGAGCAGCTCCAACGCCCATTACTGCAGCGGTATTCGAAAAGTTTCCTCCTTTAACACCTTTTACTATTCCACTAATTATGATCCAACTGATTATCATAACTCCGATTATAACTAAAAACCATCCCCAATAAAACTGGATTGAACCATAAACTGAAATGACCAAACTTCCAATGACCGGGATGATATTGTAAAAATCAATTAACATTTTTGAATTTGTTAAGGTTAAATATAACCCTAATATACAGATGCCAATTAATAGTAAAAAGAACCCACTACCGATATTTCCAGCTGAATATACTGATTTAAAAGTAGCTTTACTCCCGACTAATGCGCCAGAAAATTTCCCAAATCCAGATACGGTCGTAACAGGTATTGTTTTTTTAACTTTTCTCTCTTCAGGTGGCAATTTTTTCAAAGCTTTTGCCCGTTTAATCCATTCTCTAATTAAAATAATTTCTATTCCTGTATCTTCAGATAATAATTCAGGGGACTCCTCTGATAAGTCATTAATACTCATAACTCCCGCTGAAACCAATCTTCTTGCGTCTTCCAATTTGATCTCTAATAATTGGCTTAATTCTGCTATTGATGAATCTACTTCCAAGAACTTTTTTCTTTCTTTTGCTCTGGCTAAAATTATCCATGTAGTAAGTTTCTTTTTTTCTATTGAAGTTGATTTTGATAATTCATCAGGAATTGATTGTCCTAATTGCTTAATACTTTTTATACCAGCTGCAATTAAACGTTGGGCGTCTTTCTTTGATATCCCCTTGATTTTCATAAGTTCAGTGACAATTTTTTCTTCAGACATTATTCTTCCCTTATCGTCCTTTCATTTTTATTCTATGAGTATTTTATTTCAATTAAGATTATTAAAATTTTTGTATTCTTCAAAGAAATTGGTATTTACTAATCTTTATTTCTATTAAAATGGTTAAATTAATTTATCTATGAATTTAAAAAATTTTATGAAAGATTAGTATAAATCTTTGAAAAAAGTTTAGTAATTTTAAATATTGAATAAATATTTCAGGGATCAATCGTTAATTTTAATTTATAGTTCTATTTTTATTTAAAGTTGTAATTTTTTAAATATAAAATCAATGATATCATTATAATGTGGAGGACATCCTTTACAATATTCCTCATTTATTTGTTTTGCAAAATTTTTAGTACAATTTCCTAAAAGTATTGGTTTTTTACAATTTTCTGGCAATTTCTCCCACCCGCTACCTTGAATAATATCGATCCATTCATATTTTGAACTTAATTCATTAAATTTCGATCTTAAATCTTCATTAAAATTTATTTTTCTAAGAGTCTGTGATAGTGCGATTTGGCATAAAGTACATATTTTTTCATTTTGATAGGAGATAATATTTCCATACACAATTTTTTTAGCAGGTTTAATAAAGTCTGACCTGACTTCATCTAAACTAATACCCAGGTTAGTGAACTTAACTTTTGGGATATGCTTTATCTCATCCACATTAAACCCCATAATCTGAGCAGCTACATTATCTAATTCGACCATGTTGTTTTCGCCTATTGCAGCCAGCAAGATGTTCATATTTTTTACTTTTGTTTGCGGATTTTGAGTTGGTCCTGATCCTTCAAGTGCTGTTATTGCGTCCATTAAAACTAAGTCTGGTTTGACAATTTTACTTAATTCCATTATCATACCATGTAAATTCTCTTTATGGAACTTCCTTTTAGTGCCTAAATTGAGTAGTCCTTTTTGATTTTTACAAGATAAAGTCACTGTAGTCATAGTATGTGTTTTCATTTTTGGGACATTGATATATTCAAATTCTTTATCAAATACAATCTTTGGAAGCAGAATTTTACCAAATTTCCAGTCAACTTTTATTCTCTCTTCGTGTTCCAAATTTAAAATTTTAATTCCAAATTCCTTTTCAATTTTGTCATATTTTGTTGTTTTTAATAGTCGTTCAAAATGCTCCGGCTTGGTAAAAAAACCTGTACCTTCACCTACTACAATTTCTTCAGCACCGACATCCTGAAAATATTCAATTAAGGCTTTAATTAATTTATAGTTTACAATTACTGCTGAACTTGGTGGTAGTGCATCAACAATATTTGGTTTGATAAAAACTTTCTTTTTTCTAAGTTTATATCCAATTAATTCTAATAATTTTGTTATGTTTTCCTTTGCATTATCATATTTAGACCTAACAATACCAACGACCATAATTTTTCATCTTGGGCTTTAAATAAATACTATAAATTAGTCTAATTCTATAAATAATTACAATATATAAAAAAATATATTTAATATTATTAAAAATATTCTAATAATTGTTTAAATATTCTTATTATTAATTGTTTTCGATTTTTGTATCTTTATCTATTTTATTATTTATCGAAGATAACTAAATTATTACCCAAATGGTAATTTATTTTATAAAATTATAATAACTGAAAAATATAATTGTAATATTTCTTAACTATTCAGTACTTTATCAATTTTTTGACTCACTAACTGAGAATACATAGAAATTAATCCTATTTGTGATTTTGGTGATGTTATTAACACCAATAATGTTTGGGAATTAATATAAGACAATATTACAAGCGCATTATCTGCAATAATATGAAGAACTTTGAGATTTCCCCCCGACAATGCTTTGATAGAGTCAGTAGCAATGTCAAAAATATTCATTGCAATCATAGACATCATATTATCACCGTATTTATCCGAGATAGCTGACGCTAAGATTGTCCCATCTCTTTTCATAATTGCAGATGCTTCTAATAATTTGTCTAATTTATTGAGACTTCTCAAGAGTTCTTTTAATTCTTTAGATTTTTCTGAAGATATATCCCTAACTTTATGTTCTCTTCTTAACTTTTGCATGACTTTAGTCCTAGATGATGGTATAGGCCGTGAAACTACTTCTACTTTCTTGGACTCTGAGACTTCTGGATTTATACCTTGGTTCACTTCTGGATTTACTGAATTAGAAATAGAATTTACACTCGATTTGTCTTTAGCTTGAGTTAAAGTTTCATATAAACTAGGAGCTCTAATTTCATTATCTATGGATATATTTCGATTATTTTGTCTCTGCTGGTGTAAATTCGGTGGATTATTTGTATTTTCTCTTCTTGAATGTCTAATTGGTCTTAATGGAGCACCACATACTGAACAAAATCTCATATCGTCCTCGCATTGAGTACCGCATTGTGAACAAATAATTACCAAAATTCTGACCCTTTTAATATAGTATTTATTAACTTCTTTTTAATCCATAATTCTCTAATTCAATAAATCGTTATTACTTCTTAAATTTATTTATAAAATTTTATAAGTAAATCTATTTCAATTAAATTTAATTAAGAGGTATTTATAATCTTATATGAAAATTTTTTATCCTTTAATTTATGAAATGTGGTAAAATCTAATCATAACCATTGATTTGACCATTGATTTTATAATTTACTTTAATCGGTTTTTCTTTAACAATTCTATAAATATAATTCAAAACAATAAAAATCCTGAAATTGAATTTTATCTATATTGACTAGAAATGAATTGAGATTAGAAAAAGGAATAATTGGGATATTAAATGATTTTAAATCTTCCTTTAATGATGTTATTAATAAAGGAAATATGTAGATTTTATTTGATAATCCTTTAAAAGGTATAATTTCTTTTTTAATTATTCTCTCGGAAAATATTTTTGTTCTATGTATTTGGTCTAAAGCTGCTTTTTTCAGTGGAGAAATTTTATTTCGCATCCACCACTTTTTACAATCTATAGACAATAAATAGGGCATTTTGTATGATATAATATCAATTTCATATCTTCCTCTCTTACGTTCGGTTTTAAATCTGAAATTTGATTTACACTCAAAATCATTAATTTCTAAAATTTTTCTACACATCAATTCAAAGTCCTGCCATTTTAAATATTTGAAAAGATCATCACGTGCCCCCATCTCGTACGCTTTTATTGCCAGTTCAATTTTTGACGGGACATGAATTTTACCTTGATTATATTTTAGATAACCATCCTTCACAGAATTTTTTAATAAATCTAAAAATCTTTTTTGAGTAATTTTCATTTTCTGGTTAAGTTTAACCCATAATGCATTAATTGAAAAAGAATTATTGGAAATTACACACAAATCTAAAATAACATTATAAAAATTACAAATCTCGTCCATTATTTTCTAATTACAAATTCATTTTTATTAATTATAAGTTATGACTTGAAAATGAAAACATTTAAATTCAAAAACAAAATTGAAAACTGATGGAAATTTGAATTTTTTATCAAAAATATAAGAACGTGATAGATTTTGTAAGGGAATCAATAAAGAATCTATTCAACTTTTTAAAGATCAAATATAATATTGATAATCAATTAAAAATTTTTGTTAATATTATATTCATCTCAATCAATAAAAAATTTTATAAGATTCGAAAATATTTCGATTTATAATTATCTTATAATTTTTTACAAAAAATCAAGTGTACAGATCAAGGAAGTGAATTCAATTGAGTAAAGTTAAAAAAAGTAATATTAAGAAAACCAATGAAGAAGATATTCTTAATTTATATGAAGAATTAGTCCTTTCGGCAATAAAGACTGAACCTCATAGGCCTCGGGCTATAGTACGAATTTGTAAAAATAAAGTTAATCAAAATCAGGTAGTCCAAATTTTAAACAAACTAAAAGAAAAAGGATTAGTAAAAACAATCTCAAACAAAAGTTGGCAAGCAATTTAATTATTGATTGAGAAAAAGGTAATAAACCTGAAATCAATTCAAGAAATTAGAAGATTAAATCCATCCGAGCAAAATAAATTTTTTAAAAATAAATCAATAAAAGATTTGCTATTATATTTTATGGAGGAGGATTATTTAGAAGAGGCATTAAAAATACCTTCAAAAAATATCCGTATTATTCAACAAGATTCAATTATTAAGAAATATCGGATAATCGAAAAAAATTATATAATTGAAATTAATATCCATAAAAAAGTAATAAAACACAATTGCCTATATTGGATGCATAAGTGTTCAAAAAGATATACCTTGTGTAAGCATCTTGGAAAAATTTTTTCAATAATTTTTGAAGAGGATTCAAAAAATATTTTAAAAGATTTAATTTTAAATGACTGGAATTTTGAAGTTATTTAAGAAGCAGTATATATTTTAAGTCTTCTTGAACTTAAATATAATTTAATCATCTTTTTTTCATACATTAATTTTAAAAATTCTTTTGCAGTAGAAACTCTTAAGTTATACTTCTTTGCAATTTCATTAGCAGTTAAATATTTCATCTTTTGTATCTCTGCAATAATATTTTCTTCAAGTTCGTCCGGAATTAGTATATCCCGTCGCTTTAGATCCGTTCTCACTGCTTTTACAGTCCATTTTTTTGGAGCCGATGTCGACTTTTTCTGTCGAGTAGTACTTTTTCCTTTTTTAGTGGATTTTGTAGTTTTCTTTTTTGGCATCTTTTTATTCACTTCTATTTATATAGACTTCATTCTTAATAGATAATATAAAAAATTTTTGATTAAAATTATTTTATTCTTATTATTAAGATAAACCTTTTTTTTTCAAATCAGAATGAAAATATAATTTTGTGATTATTAGCATAAGGAATTTATATGATGAGATTTATATAATAAGACATTGTTAAAAATCATATAAAAAAGAATCAAAGATATGGAAGGTTTATGGTTTAAAAATATTTATATTAAAAGATTAACGATTCTGAATAAAAAATACTTAAAAAAAGAAAAAGTAATTAAGAGTTGGCGTAGTGGATGAAAAATTCAAACCCAATGATAATAATAATGTCAGACACACATTTAGGAGCTTCAGGTGCTAGAGTAAAATTAATTCAAGAATTCATCCATAAAATTCTAGATGATTTAAATAATAACGAAGGATTTAAGAATGATCTAAAAGCATTCATAATTCTCGGAGATATTTTTGATCTAGTTTGCGATAGTTATAAAGATATTGTCCATGATTATAAAGAGATCCTAGAAGATATTGATGCAATTTTGAACCATGGAGTTGCGGTTGTTCTGACCTTAGGAAACCATGATATATCTGTTTCAGGAAATCTTGATAAGAAATTTTTAAAACAAAAACGAAAACTGATTAAAAAATTCAAGGAAATTAATTTAAATGCAAAATTTCTTAATGAACTAACAATTGGACAGTACCTATATATCCATAATAATACAAGGGGTTGGGAAATTTCCATATATAATAAGAAAAATATATTTGATAGCAATCCAATTAATACAATAACGCTGCAAAAAACAGAAAATTTGAGCAAAAAATTTCACATATTATTAACCCATGGACATCAATTTTTCCCAGAAAAGACCAAATTAGCTTCTTCTATTTGGGATTTTTGTTTGTCAGCTCCCGATATCATTAAGGAATTTTTTAATTATTTGTGGAATGTAGTCTTAAAAAGAGAAAAGACAAATGAACCAATAAATCTTGATGACGAATTAGAAAAAAATCAAGAAATATTAGAGAAAAAATTTAATTTGAAATTAAAGTCGAGGAAGAAAAAAGTTATAATGAAATATTATACCAATTTTAAAGATATTGATAATTATAGAGATCAATTAATAAATTCAGAAGCAAAAATAAAAGAAGTTCTCGGCGATACAGAAATAACTCATATAATTTTCGGGCATACTCACAAAGTAGAAATCTTAAAGGAAGATAACCGTTTAATATATAATACTGGAGCTTGGCAACATGTAAATCCTAGTTATGCTGAATTTTACAGCGATGGGACAATAAAAATTAAAATATTAAACGATAATGGAGAATGGGAAGATTATAATTAAAAACTAACATCAATGAATACTTTTTTTTTTCAAAATTTTTTTAAGTATTCTACTACTCCATATCCCTTTTCATTGGATAAATTTGATTTAAATTCTGATATCGTTTCAAAAATCTCTGCATAGCCTTCTTTAGAAGTTTGTGGTAATATTAAATGGTATTTTTTAATTGACTTCAATATAATTTTATCGCTCTCTAATGTTTCGATCGTTATTTCCGATGATTCTGGGACTTTATCGCCATTTTTCATAAAATTTTTTATTTGAACAGATCTTAATTCAATAATTTTACCATTTTTCGAGATAAACCCATCATATCTTTTTTTACCTTGTATTTCTACTATCCAGCAATTAATTATCCAATTTGAAAATTGAGCTGAAATCCATGACCAATGGTCGATATTAACCCAATCGCGTACACCCCAACTATGGTCACGTTGACCAAGTCCTGAAAAATTATATACTTTGTCTTTAACTGTAATCTTTCCAATAATTTCACCTGATTGCTCATAGTGTTCTTGTTCCAAGATATCTTCGAATTTCCATCCTTTATATTTATAAATGGGAGATCGTCCCTTAAAAATAAATTCTAATTTAAATTTTCTCTTTTGATTAGAATAATCCATTACTATTTCTTTCAATGGTTTTTTAAATTCCATTTTCATTTCTTGGAATGGATTTAATGTAAAATCACTAATTTTTCGGTGCTCTGGAAAAAATAATAATTTATTATTTATCCAAATAGAAACTAAATAATGTGCTTCCATTTCATTGGGCATTATGCCGTATGTACAAACTCCGAAGATATTGTTTTTTTCGTCCATAAAATTATAATAATAGCTTTCACGCCAATTCTTTTTTTTAGGATAATCATGTAAATTTTCATCAATTTCATTGATCATTCAAAATTTACCTCCAATCCGCTTTAAATCAACTATTTCTCTTTTAAAGTAGGTCGGATGAATTTTTCTTTTTCTGTTAGACCGCATTACCCAATTACCTACTCTAAAATCTATAATTTCATTATTTAAAAAATGTTTAAGTTCAAAATTTTTCACATTTTCGCTAATACTCCAGTCTATTTTATCTGTTATATTAACAATATTTGTAAATCTATCGAAGTTTTTATTATATACTAATGCTCCTGCTTCTAGTCGTTCCTTTTTTGACCATTTTGCAAATTTTATGTAAAGTTCTTTATGGGCAGATTTAGAATATGTTTCAAAATCTTTAACATCATCAAGTCCAAGTTGGATTAACTTATTATTTTTTTTAGAAATTAGACAGTATTTTGTGATATATCTTTTAAAATCAATCGGGTCTGTAATCAAAGTACCCCAATCATTGAATTTACATTTGACATTCTCACTTAATTGATAGGCAATCAATAAATTTGAATATGGCGCGAAATCTTTAGTTTCAGACCATGGCCATTGGGCTTTTTTACCATCATAAAGATGTATTATCTCAGTAACAACAATTTTTTCATTTAAATCAGTATAATAAGGACCATGATTACTAATTTTCATTCTTGACTCACATTCATCTAAAAAAGCCAATTGCTCTAGATGAGCCACCATTTTTCGGACTTGACTTACTTCTTTTTGGTCAGATGGGCTTTGTAAATGGTCTTTAATAATATTCAATGAATCTAAAGAAGCAATTTGACATTTACCGTCCATCTCATCAACTGATAAAGGCCCCCCGTAATATTCGCTCGCTAATTCTTTCCAAAATGTCAATATATATCTTATTTGGTCAAATTTCTCTTCACTTTCTTTCATTGGGTCATTATGAAAAACATTTGAAATTCTACACATCCGTCCAAATAACGGAAACATATGAACATCAAAAATATGTAATGGCGTAATTTCAGTAAATAATTTACCTTTTTCCCTTCTTGCAATTTGTTTTGCCGAAATCTTATCATTTAATTTCTTTAATTGCTCATAAAACTTTTCATATGCATTTACGCAAGCAACTAATACATATTCTGAGACTGGAAATAATTTTGATTCGACCAGAAATCTGCCTGCAAATAATTTATCAAATATTTTACTTGTATATTCGATTAAATTGTTTGTTTCTTGAACTGATAACATTTTTCTATATTCCTTGACTTTAATTCAATAAAAATGTTTATCAAAAAATCAAATCTGCATTTTTTCATTATTTAATTCTATCATTTTTTACAATGATTTAGCCTTATAAATTAATGTAGTAAAATAAAAATGAGTTAAATATTTGTTGCAAATTATTTTTAATCTTAAAATTGTTTATTTAATATTCAAAAAGAAAATTTGGTCAGGTTAAATTCTTTAAATAACATACAATAAAAAGAGTCTCTTTTAGAATAAACAAGCAATAATCTATTTATTCCGTATATCTTAGTAGCAAAAAGAATTAAATTTAAAAAATATAAAAAAAGAAGAAAAATAGAATATTTAATCTTTATTTAATCAGACTCGACTGTAATCGCTCCTTCAGGACAATTTTCAACGCAAGCTAAGCATTCAATGCATTCATCTGGGTTGACTACTTTTGATTTATTGTCAATTATTTCATAAACTTCCGAAGGGCAATTTTCTGCGCAAGTACCACAACCAGTACATTTACTTTCATCAACCGTGATTTTTGGCATAATAAATCACCATTATTTTCAACATTTTTTTTAAAAGAAATGCTTTTAGAGTCATTTAAATGATTTTAAAATATATTTTTAAATTTTTGGTCTATAGTTTCTTATTTTAAAAAAATCTATTAAATCCAATTTAAAATCTATGCAAATAGTATTGTTTCTATCTTTTCAATAATCCAGCAAAACAATTTTAATTAAAAAGGGGAAAAAATTTATTTATTATTATTTTTATATTATTTCAAATCATTATTCTAATTAATTTAGAAAATTACTTTTGTAAATTTGTCCTTTAGGGATTATTAATTCATTCTACTTTTTTTCTTCTTTATTTGGGGAATTTTTTTTATTTATTTGTGTTTTTTTATTTTTACTCTTTTTTTTCTTTTTTTTAGGAGTCGAACTTTTACTAAGTCTTCTTTTGTTAGTTTCACAATCAAAATAAATATATGGGTGTGTAATTCGTCCGCTAATAATGTTTTCACAAATCATTTCTGTAATACGGTCTACTAAATCATTCTTTTTTATTTTAATAACCTTGGATAATTTTTCAATATTAATTTTTTCATAGCTAATTGAGGCGACTTTAATCCTTTTTTCTATTTTATTTTCGGATTTCCATGGTTTTTCTAGTATTATTCCCATTATTGCTATTAGTAATATTGTAATGTTGATAAATGTATTTGCATTAAACCAATTATAAGTTAGAATAGACCCAATAGTTGAAATTGCCGTCTGAGCTATAATAAACGTTAAAACGACCATGGCAGACCCCCACGCCCAAGCTCTCTCTTTAATAAGACCAATACCACTTATCAAACAAAATATTCCGATTATAAAAGTGTATGTAGTACCATAATTAGTAAGGAGATCTGCAATACCCGGCCATTGCGACACACCTGTTAAGAATTCAGCGATCGAAGTGCCAAAATAAATGGCAATATAATTATACAACCATAAAGTCAAAACTTGAAAAATATATAAAAGTCCTAAAAATATTAGGTCCATTTTCGTTATATCTTCCAATTAGCATCAACCCTTTAAAATTTTAATAACAAATGTATTTTAATGATCTATGAATTCTAACGAAATATTTTCATTTTATTTATTAAATTTTTCTATCAAAATAGAAATTTCTTAGAATTTTTATGTAATCATTAAAAAAAATTTAATTTTCTCAACATAAGAAACTAAATTGGAAGGTGATATAAAATTTTTAAAAATTAATATTTAAATTTAATTATCAAATATAAATAAAGGTGTTAATAATTAATGAAATTTAATCATTATGCTATTTTATCGAACTCAGAAGAAGAAAGTGACAAATTTTATATGGAATTATTAGGTATGGACAAAGCATATAGTTTTATTATTTCTAAAGAATTAATGAACAAAATTTTTTCAATAAACGAGGAATTAAAAGTCATAAGATATAAATCTAAAGAAATTGATATTGAAGTCTTCATTTCAAATAAAGAAATAAAGCAAGAAAAATCTATTAACCATTTGGGGATTGTAATCGAGAATAGAGACGTTTTTTATCAAAAAGCAAAATCTTTAGGGGTTGATGTAATTAAAATTGAAAAGCCACAAGGAAATGGTTATTATTTATTTATTAAAGATTTTTTTGGAAATATTTTTGAAATTCAAGAATAATAGCGAAATATTAATCTATAAATTTAATTTTTTAAAAATTTAATGTTAAAATAAGTCAGAAATGAACATAAATTATTAAAACTCATATTTAATAGAAGTTTATTATAGTATTTACAAAAGAAATAAATTACAATAACTACTTATGAAGATTTTTTAAGTAAATAATCTTAATTTAATGATTCCCAAACTCTCAAACCTCTTCTACTTAAGTAAATAGGTATATTTTTAAAAATCTTATTTTCATCTTCAATTGATCTTATCATATTTCTTTTAATATGGGATAATGGATTGCATAATATTGTTAATGAACCGCCATCGCCTCCAGCACCGTTAATTTTATATCCCAAAGCGCCATATTCTTTTGCAATTTCAATAACTTTGCGAGCTTCCTTTGATATTAATTCATGATGGAGTTGTTCTTGGGCTAATGTATTTTTTACCATTATTTCTCCAAATTCATTAAAATCTCCTTTTCTAATTGCATTTACTGCTTTTAAAGCTAATTTTCTTAAATCATTTAATTTCCTATTATTCGGGCTTTCATTTTCTAATTCCTTAATTACTTTTTCATGCATTTTTGAAGAATTGTGTGATTTACCTAAATAAATTAATATTAATCTTCGTTCTAATTCCCACCAAATCGGATTTGGTAATTTAATTTTATGTATTCTTGCATAGGGGTATTTATACATATCAATGAAATTTATTCCGCCAAAAGCAGAACATATTTGATCTTGAATTCCGCTCTGTTGATTCAGCATTTTTGTTTCAATATAATGAGCTGTATACGCAATATCTTTAAGGTTTAAATTGGACCTATTAAAATGGTTTAAGGCGCCAATTAAAGCAACAGAAACAGCTGAAGAAGTACCAGTTGATGCACCTATAGGCGCTTCAGAAAATATGTTAATTTGATAAGTTAAGTTTTTAGGTAAGTTCATTTTTTTAATTGAAGCTTCGATTAATGGGTGTTTGTATTGCATATTTTCATGGTCAACGATATATCGATCCCCAAAATTCTCTGCTTGTATAATTATTTGGTTATTTTCTTTCATAGAATAGATCTCAACTTGAACTTCGGCATATGGATATACTCCAATATTAAATATCTTACCAAATTCTGAAAACCATGTGTCTGTCCATCCTCCAATATCGCATATACGAATTGGTGCAACGCTGTTAATAATTTTTAAGGCATTTTTTTTATTGAATTCAGTCATAGTTTGTACACCTTAATTTCGATAAAAAAGGTCTTTCACTTGAATTAAAGATTTAACTAGCAGGAAAATAATTTAAAAAGTCATGGAACAAAATATACTTGAAGTATTGAAATTATGCGACTTCATTTTCGTATGATTGAAAAAGATATATTCCATTTTCTTGGTTATATTCTGTTAAATTATTTTTTATTATATTTTTAGCGCATCTGTCTAAATATATTCCACATTTATTTTTAATAGCCATATTCATTTCAATTAAATTTTCGTATGAGTTAAATAGAGCAATTCCATCATTTTGATTAAACTTTATTTGATTTTTATGTATTTGATTAACATTAGAATTAATTATTTCAATTCCAGTCCCATTTTTTATTATCATATTTTCAATGATTTCATTTTCTGAGCAATCAATTAGTCTTAATCCAATTTTTTTATTTAATTTAATTTCACACCCTTTAATAATACAATTATTTGATTGCTTAATATCAATTCCAATTCCATTATATGAATATAAATTATCAACAAGGTTATTATTTAATGAGGATTCGATTACAATTCCTGATTGTGAATTGGTATTTATTTCATTTGCTTTTATTTCATTTAAATCTGAGTTACTAATTTTAATTCCTATTAAAT
>Ga0190360_1000756_pt1 | contig 17437 bp, 13 predicted proteins | sample 48721834_MG_FD_161271 | JGI IMG/M metagenome (GOLD analysis project Ga0190360, IMG submission 161271) | Hydrothermal vent microbial mat bacterial communities from Southern Trench, Guaymas Basin, Mexico - 4872-18-3-4_MG | ecosystem: Environmental > Aquatic > Marine > Hydrothermal vents >... | reverse complement strand
TCAGGGACTTCAGGACCGCTGTTCCAGAGGTTGTTCTGGGGGAGGGGAAGACCTTAGAGGAGATGGGGGCCATCTGCCTAAGGTTTCTTCTTTCAAGGGGGGAGGTGGCGTTGACCCGTGTTGGGGAGGAGGAGGTGGAGCGTCTTAAAGAGTTATTTGAGGAAGCACTTGAAGGTTTTGAGAGGAGATTCAACCTTCGGTACAACCCCCGCGGACGTGTGCTCACCGTTCGCAGGTTGGACCTTGCACCTGAGGCGCTGGGAAATGTTATTTTGGTCACTGCGGGAACCTCTGACATCCCGGTAGCAGAAGAAGCCAGAACACTTCTTGAGTTCTATGGCGCCCGGGCTGAGACCTTCTATGATGTGGGTATCGCGGGCGTTCATCGTTTAAGGCCCGTGGTGGAGGCGGTGGAGAGGGGAGGATACCAGGTAGCGCTTGTTTTTGCGGGAAGGGAGGGGGCACTGCCCACACTTCTATCCGCCCTCATTTCCATACCGGTTATAGGTGTCCCTGTGAGCTCTGGGTATGGCCACGGTGGGGGCGGCGAGGCTGCCCTATCCACCATGCTGCAGAGCTGTTCCCCCATCGCCGTTGTGAACATCGACTCTGGATATACGGCTGCTATGGTGGCCATCAAGATACTGAAGGCTTCCAGGGGCGGCGTGGGAAACGTTAAAAAATAGTACCGAATAAAGAATCTGAACTGAAAGAATAAGGACTGGTGAAGGACATGGTGGCAGAGGACCAGGAGGCTCTTATCAGGGAGATCAGCGCTGAAATAGATAATGCAGAGAAGAGACTCGCTGTTTTGAGGGAGAAGAGAAATACCATGAACGAGGAGGCCCGGGTGCTCCGGGAGATGAGAGACGAGATGAACCGGAAGCGCAGGGAAATTCTAGATGGAATACGGGATCTGAGGGAGAGAAGAGGGGCTCTTCTTCAGGAGAGGAGAGTTCGGAGGGATAGGATAAGATATTTCACCAACCAACTAAATACCTTGAGAAGAATCACAAGGGGCCGCGGGAGGGGGGCTATGAAAGGCTCCCTCGATGACCCCGAGTACCTGAAGATGCGCATTCAGTATCTTGAGGAGAGGCTCCAAACCACCCCCATGGGCCTCAAAGAGGAGAGGAAAGTACTGGAGGAGATCAAACACCTTTCTGAGAAGCTCAAAGCGGTGAGTGACAGAATAAACATCCCTATGGAGGAGGAGATAGGGGAGGAGCTCACCGTTGAGGAGAAAATAGAGAAGATAGAGGAACTTTTATCCAAGGAACGGGAGGGGCTCGAGAGAGTGAACAAGCAGCTGGATTCCATCATGGAGGAGCTGAAGAAGTACGAACCGACACTTGAGCACTTGAGGAGGGAGGCAGACCACTATCACACCGAATACCTGAGGAAGAGAGAGCTGGCTGACGGGTACCATCGGAGGTTCCTGGAGCTGAGAGCGAGGGTCCTGCAGCTTAAAGAAAACAGAAGAAAAATATATGAGGAGGCGGAGGAGATATTGAGGGAGCACCACCAGGAGGTTGTCCAGAAGCTTGAGGACGAAAAGGCGCTGGAGGAGATAACGGAGGAGGCTCTGAAGGAACTCAAAGGTGGGAAAAAGATAACGCTCTGAGGGCATTGCCATGAAGGTCAAGGTCCACTACTACGGCCTTTTCCGTGACCTCATAGGCAGGGAGAGCGAGGAGGTCGTGCTGAGGGACGGTGCAACCGCCGGCCACATCATAGAGGAGGTGCTCTCCCTTCACCCGGAGCTTGAAGGGTACAAGGAGAGCATCTTCATATCGGTGAACCACGAGAGTGCCACTACAGAAAAGGTTATTAAGGAGAGTGACCACATCAGCATATTCCCCCCTGTGGGGGGAGGTTGATTTGCAGGGGGCAGTAGGATGGAGTTGAGATTTGGACCGGCAGGGATTCCGTTATCGTGCAAGGGAAGGACCATAAAGGACGGCATAGAGGATGTCCATGCGCTTGAGCTGGGTGCCATGGAGATACAGCTTTTGAGACCTCACAAACCCATTGAAGAGGATATGGAACTGATCAGGGAGCTAGCCGAAGAACTTGACGTACACCTCTACGCCCACGCCCCCTATTACATGGATTTTCTAGGGAAGGAGGAGTACCGCGCAAGAAGCTATGAAAACCTGCTTTGGGCCGCTGAGACTGCAGAGATGTTGGGAGCTAGGATCCTTGTGACCCACATCGGCCTCTATCACGATAAGGACCACAAGGTGGCCCTAGAGGAAGCAATAAAGATCGTCAGGAAGGCCAGGGACCACATGAAGAAGAAAGGGTACAGCGTCAAACTTGGGGTGGAGACCTCAGGCAGGCAGATGGTATTCGGAACCCTAGAGGAGGTCCTTACCGTAGTTAGGAGAGTCTCCGGTGTCGTTCCGGTCCTCAACATTGGAAACCTCTTCTGCAGGATGGACGGGAAGCTGAACACCAGAGAAGACTTCGAGGAGCTCATCTATGCTCCCGTTATGAAGGTTACCAAATCAAAGGAGTTCTATTTCCACTTCAGCGGCGTTGAGAGGAGGGGTAAAGACAAACTTAGGAATACCCCCATTAAGAAAGGGGAGCTCAAGTTTGAAACCTTTGTTGACTCTCTTCTTGAGAGAGAGGACTTCTCAGCCACTGTCATCTCCGACTCTCCTCTTCTAGAGCACGACGCCTACTACATGCAGCTTATAACCGAGAGAGTCAAGCAGAGGAGGGCTCTGAGAAAGAAGGGAGGACAGGAGAAGAAGGGGTCCAAGGCTGCGAGCAAGTAAATATTTAATTATGCCTACCGCTTATATGGGTTTGTTCTGGACGGTGCTTAAATGTTTGGAAACAGGAAGAAGAAAGATAACACCCTCAAAAAAGGGCTTTCCAGACGATCGCTCATCATAATTATAGTCGCTGTTGTTGCAATTGCGGCTGTGGCTGTAGCATATCAGTTCTATATCTCTAATTACACTGGCGGGAAGAAGAGCGGAGGTGGTGGCGGGAGCGGCAACAACACCACTCAGACAGGAACCCCTCCAGTGGCTAGATTCGTGGCGAGCGCCACCCACGTGGAAGTAGGAGAGACCATCACTTTCAATGCTTCAAGATCCTACGACCCCGACGGAGAGATCCTCAACTACCGCTGGGACTTCGGTGACTCGACCTCAAGGGTTACGGACACACCCGAGGTCAACCACACCTACACCGTCCAGGGAATCTATACGGTGAACCTTACAGTTATGGACAACGACGGACTGACCGACACCACCTCCCTTACGGTCTATGTCTCCCCCGAGAATCAGACCCTGGGACCTTACGGAGAGCTGCTTCTCTCCAGAGAGAACCCCTTCTTCCCCAATTCCACGTCCGTAAACTTCACTCTTAAGAGGGGCATAGACTCTTTACAGGTCAACATATCCGCCATGGGCCTCTCCTACGAGGAGGAGCAGCAGCGGATTGGCAATGCCACCCTGAAGGTCGTTCTCTACGACCCCTTCCTTCGGGAGGTCCTGGCGAGGAACTACACGTATAGAGGACAGGAGGATATGGAGATCCAAGTTGACCCAGCTCTTCTCACTGTTCTCCCCGGGGAATACACCCTGGAGTTCACATGTCTCAGCGGCACCACAAGGATTGTATTCACCATTTTTATAAACTATACCCCACTGTAGAACTGCGGGGGTACCCGAGCGGTCAAAGGGGCAGGACTTAGGATTCTGTGGCTCAGGCCTTCGTGGGTTCAAATCCCACCCCCCGCACTCCCCGTTATTGTTTCATTAGATACCCATTAACGTGTGGGATTTGAACCGTAGGTCCTGAGCAGTTCCTTAAACGTAAAAGTGACGACGGAACTGCGAAGGCCGGAAGAATACGTCTATTCGCAGGATTATGACAGAGTACTCATCGCTGTCGAATCCCACATCTTGTTGTTACATAAACCTTTCATTGTCATCTGGGATTCTGTCGCCCGGGGCGGTGGGAATGAGAGTAAAATGCGCCCCGTTTCGCAAAAGGAGGTAGCCCCGGGGACTCATCTCCACTTGGAGTATCTGTCGAGGAGTGAGGTTATCTTATCGTACAGGCTTTCGTCGATAACGCCATCTTCAACCTTTCCTTTCAGATACTCTTTTGCCTCTGCTATTCCTCTGCGGGTGGAAATAACAAGAAGGGAAGCGGTGAGGGAGTTCTTCTGGCCCTCTTCCAGGTCCGTCTCTGAAAGTATCCTGCTAAGATCATATTTGAAATGTGCCTGCCTGCTCTCATTCAGCTTTTTTATCCTTTTCTGCGGCTGGGCTGGAGGTCTTCTCCCCTTGCTCGGCCTCTTGCCGGTCTTCCACCTCGCCAAAATAATCACTCCCGTCCTCTTTCACCCCTCCCACCACCATATCCTCCCCTGCCCCTGTAGGACCCCCCCCGGGAGCCGTAGCCCCTCCACCGCCTGTCGTGCTCCATCTCATACTCCTTCTCGCTCATATCTGGCTCCTCTGAGACCTCCTCAAGGGCCTCATCGGTATCCTCAAAGCTTCCATACCTTCCTAGGCCTAGCCTCATATGGCCCCTTACAAGGGAAATGTAGCCGTTTACTATCTTGATCGTATCGTTGTCTTTAAAGTCGCTACCCTGATCATCCCAGAGGGTCATAAGTATGGAGCCTGTCTCATCCGCAACCCTGGCCTCCCTGAGCCTTCTGGTCTCCCCGCGACGGGTTCTCACCTCCCTCTCCTCCCCAAGATCCAGTATCTTAACTATGATGTTCACACCGCCCATCTTAGGCTGCAGTTCAGACACCTTCACATACCTGATCTCCTCTTCACTTCCTTCCATATCCATTACCTCTTAAGCTGCTCACCGAAAAAACTCAACCAAAAAAGGAGGTGTTTTTGGCAGGTTCTTCGGCGGCCACAAAAAGCAGTTGGTTATATATATACTTTGCTTATTTACATCCGATGACAGATAAAGAGACGAACAGGATAAGCCTGCTTGAGAGGTGGCTTGAGGAGCTCCAGGGGCGTGTGGAGAGGATAGAGAAGGAGCTCAGGCTTCTGGCGACGGATAATGTATTCACAGAAGATGTGGGCCCCATAACAGTGGAGGGGGGCTTTATGAACTTGATAGACGTGCTGGATGGGCTCAGTCTTCGAGAGGAGAGGGCCGAAGGAGAGGTGAACGTAAGTGCTCTTTTGGACCTCCTGATACGTTTCTTGTTCCGGCAGGAGGCACAGAACACACAGATCAAGCTCCTCATACTCTCCCAGACCCACCCCATCTCCGGAGAGCTCTTTGACGAGATTGGACTCTTTTTGAACGATGTGGAAGACGAGCGCTTCACCATCCAGCAGCTTAAATTCCGTTGGAGGCAGATAGAGGCTATGGTGCGGGAGGAGGTGAAGAGACTGCAGAAGAGTGGCAAATCTTTATAAACGACAACGAATTTGCCCTCGGAAGGTGTTTTAGATGGCGCACATAATCCTTGAACTGAAGCCCTCAGAGAAGGCCCTGGAGAAGGAGATCCTCTCAGATGATGTCATAAGCAGACAGAGCATAACTATAAGGGACGGCAAGGTTCTGGGTTTAGCGGAGGATAAAGAATATATTCTCATCGAGGGATCGGAGGAGGCTATTGAAAGGGTGAAGGGGATCGCCCCCAATAACATCCTTTCCGGCAAATGGGCTGCCGAAGCCTATGAGAAGCTCAAGTCAGAGGAGGAGGACGCTGCCTCTGGCATGGGATTCATCTTCCAGTGAGAGCCTATACTTCTTCAGCGGAGCACCCCCTCGGGGTGCAAGGCCCCGAGCGACGGGAAAAATTAATAAATAGCATTACGTTTATATGATACCGCACGGGCCTGATTGATTTTAAATGCGTCCTGATAGAGCAATTGACTTTTAGGCAGGTGAGAAGTATGCGTGAAGGTAGCCAGAAAAGGTTTTCAACCTCTTCAGCACTGTTTTTGGCCGCCCTTATGGCCCTGTCGGGCTTTGGGGTTTTTATGCTGACAGGTGCGCCTCCGGCTCAGGGGAAAGTGGGGTTGCGGCAGATAATAGAGAAGGGTGATATCACTGTAACAGGAGATGTGAGCTATTCCAATGAGACCTGGAGGGTCACCGGTGACATAAAGATATACTCGGGCGGCAAACTCACTTTGGATAATATGACCATTTACATGAACTGCTCTACTGACGGAGAGTACGGGATCTACGTATACTCTGGCGGGGAGCTTATCATAAAGAGTTCCACCATAACTACCACCAATACCACCGCCCTTATAGACGTGCCTACGGGACCCCAGTGGGTCAGGACGTGGGGGTATCATTGGAAGTTTTACATCTACGGCAAAGCAACCCTACTTAACTCCACCTTCAGCTACCTCTGGGGTGGAAATACAATTTATTACCAGAGTGGACTGGAAGGTGGAGTGGTTATTTTCAGTACAGATGATGTCCTTATACAGGGCTGTCGGATAGAGAAGGCAGAAGGCTCCGGGATCTTCATAGGCTCCAGCAGTTTTAGCCTCTCTGATAATCCGTTTATAAAGCCGAAAATATACAACAACGTGATTGACAACAGCACCTCCCACGGAATTATGTCCTGTGTGGGGCATCCGGAGATCGTGGGAAATGTGATATCAAACGCATCCTACAGGGGTGTGCAGTTCTTCCTTTATGGAGAACCGCTCTTCAAAAACAACATAGTAAAGGACTGCGGAAGCGGGAGAAATCTAAACTCCACCGTTCTAGATGCCACCTCAACCGGCGGTGTGTTCATTGACTTTATCTATTACTCCGGCACCGTTCCGTATATTTTTGAGGGGAACACCATCATTAACAATTCAAACGGCCTTGGGGTAAGACGAGTGTCCAGAACAATGTCCAACAACTGCCATGTGATTGTGAGAAACAACACTATTTCTAACAACTGGCGTTACGGCATTTACAGCGGGCCCGTACCCACCAGCCCCTCTTCCTTTTACGTTATTGACGCGATCATTGAGAACAACACCGTCTCAAATAACGGCTGGGATGGAATCTATTTCAGCATCTGGGGGAATTTCCAGAACAGATATCCCCGGGAGATTAAGTATAATAGAATTTACGGAAACGGGAAAAATGGCATCCTTATAGGTAATGAGACATCCGGGGTTTCTGTTAACATATACGACAACAATATCTATAACAATGGAAAGTACGGGATAGAGTGCATAGGAGGAGGTGGGTCATACTACTCCAATGATATCCACGACAATACCTTGGGCGGCATCCACATCTCCGGAGGGGTCCCGTCAGTTTTCAACAACACGATAGATGTGAGCGGAGCGGATGTCCCTGGGGTGCTGGCTGAGAGGAGCACTCCCTCCCTGTACAACAACACCATAACCGGGAGCGGGGAGAGCGTCCTTATGAAGTTCAGCGATGTGCACCACTACAACGTCCGGAAGAACCTTCTGACAGGAGGAGGGGTCGCCCTGGAATTTACCTCGTCCTCGTACATAAGTTTTGAACCCTTCACCATCACCGGCTCTGACACTGGCCTATTTTTCAACGGCTGCGACCACGCCACCATATCCGATGTGACCTTCAGCAACGTTAACAACGCCTTCGTGTTCAACAATACCAAATACTCCACCATCTCAGGTCTCACCATAACCTCCAACCGGGATGCTATAACCCTTCTTTCAAACTCCTCGGTCCTGCTAAACAACGCCACCATGGGCACTGTTGGGGGTTACGCAACGGTTATGGATGGTAACTCAACACTGAAATCCATGAACACAACCCTCCCCCTGGCGAAGGTCTCCGTGAGGGATCCCCTCTCAACTCTTGAGGTATTCTGGCCTGTCTTCATAAGAGTCGAAGACGAGGGCGGCTATCCTCTGGAGGAGGTGGAGGTGAAGTTCGCAAACGCTGCAGGTCAGGAGTGGACCTATTACACACCGGCGGATGGGAAGCTCTCCTGGATCTGGATGAAAGAGTACTACTTCACCAATGGAACATCCACCGTACTGAACCCCTACAACATCTCCGTCTACCTTCCAGAGTACATACCCCAGTGGGGGGACCATAACATAAACAGAATGCTGTCCTTGCAGTACACCCTGGAGTTCAACTATCCTCCAGGGAGCCCCAGGCAGCTCAGGCCCCTTCAGACACACAACGTGACCCCCACCCTCACATGGGAGGCCCCTGACGACCCCAACGGGGATGTACTGTCCTACACAATAGAGATATATGAGGATGTGGTCTCCCCGGGAACCCTCTTCTACTCTGGGACGAGCCGTGACACCTCCTTCTTTGTGGAGAGGCCCATGAAGTACCACCACTCCTACTACGTGAAGATCACAACCCACGACCCATGGGGCAAGTCATCAGAAAAGGTCTTCAAAGTGGATGTAGTGAACACACCGCCCGACCGGCCGGGGATTAGGATCGTCCCCAGCCCCGCCTCCAGCGTTGAGGATCTAACTGTGAACATTGTATCGCCCTCAGAGGATCCAGACACCAATCCGGTGGATGTAATCACATACATATACACCTGGTATGTCAACGGCGTACCCGTTCAGGAGGGGGAGAGCAACACCCTGTCCCACCACTATACAAAGGAGGGGGATGTGGTAAGCATAAAGGTAACTCCCTTTGACGGGATTGACTACGGAACGCCTGCAACCCTGGACGTTCACATAGTCAACTTCGCACCCTATGCACTGGTGGAGGAGGTCAACCTGACCACGGAGGAAGACACGCCCCTTGTCAACACCATCAACCTGAACGACTACTTTGCCGACAGAGACCTGGACGTCCTCAGCTTCACCGCCAAGGAGGAGAGGCACCTCTCGGCAGTGATAGACCCCGTCACCGGCAATCTCACAATATATCCGGAGGAGAACTGGAATGGCCGGGACTATCTTATCATCTCCGCCTCCGACGGAAGGGCTCGGGTGCAGCCAGACCCCACAATAAAAATATGGGTGACTGTAAACAGCCTCAACGACCCGCCGGTGATAACATCCGTGAACTCCATCCCACTAAGGGGCGGTGAGGTAGATCTGGAATCCCTTCAAAACGCCCGTGTGGTATTAAGACCTGTGGCCACGGATCCTGACATGGTATATGGAGACGCTCTTCAGTTCTCCACAGACGCCGGTGCGATCATTGAAGCGAGGGGAGTTCCTATAGACGATCCAGACCTTGAATACTCCTTTGACAGCAACACGGGAGAGGTCTCCTTCAAGCTTCTTAACGCTCTTGTAGGCGACCTCACAGTGGAGTTAACGGTAGCAGACAGCGCTGGAGAGGAGTTCACCGCCCGCATAATAATACACGTCAGGAACCTCAACGACCCACCCACACCCCCCGTCATTGTGAGCCCCGCTGACCACCAAGAGTTCGGGACGCTGACAGTAAGTTTCACCGCAGACCCCTCCGACGACCCGGACCTCCACATACCTGCCTCTGAGGAGTCTCTCACATACATATGGGATTTTGGTGACGGTGAAACCGTAGAGGGAGAGGAGCTGGAAGTAACCCATACCTACCGCGTCCCCGGTACCTACACCGTCACCCTGACAGTGAGGGATTCAAGCGGCCTCTCACGCAGCACAAGCATAACCATAAAAGTGAGCGGTGAGATAGAGAAGCCACAGTACACTGTGGAGAAAAGGGAGGAGACGTTCCTTGAGAAGTACTACGGGTGGTTAATACTCATTGTGGTTGCTATCCTCATAGTAATAGGGCTCCTGGTGCTTCTGAAGAAAAAGGAGCCCCTTGAGGAGGTGGCGGAAGCGGAGGAGAAGGATCTAGAGCAACTGAAGGCTGCGGTGGCCCCCGCCCTCCCGCCACCGGAGGAGGCACCGCCGGAAGCACCACCTGAGACCGCTCCACCCGAGCAGCCTCAGCCCGAAGAAGCTCCTCCCGAAACCCCTCCACCTGAGACACCACCGGAGGAGGCCCCACCGGAAGCACCACCGGTGACTCCTCCGCCCGAGGAGGTACCTGCAGAGACTCCACCTGCAGCTCCACCGGAGGAAGCTCCAGGAGAAACTCCACCCCCCCCTTCACCTCCGTCTGAGGAAGTCCCGCAAGAGGGGCAACCAGCGGGGGAGACACCGCCGGAGAGTCCCCCGGGGACCCCGCCCGAACAGTAAGATAAAAGTTCGAAAAAAGAAGGGGGAGGTGGGGTTTTGGGAACTCAGCGGAGGTGCAGGCAATCCCCAGTGGATATCGTCCACTCCATCTTATCGTTCTTCAAGACTAGGGAGCCATCGGGCTTTAAATCCTCGGCAACCCCCTCTAGCTCCGCCTGAGGGGTGGAGACCCTCACCCATTTGCCTATGGTTGAAGAGTGTTTGATCCAATCCTCTTTCATCCCTACAAATCTCCTATCCATGAACCTCAAGTAGAGGAGGTCAAGATAGTAGAGGAGGTCCTTCAGGAACAGCTCTCTATCCACCTCCTCACCCTTCTCAACAAGAAGGGAGGTTGCGGTCCCTCTCACATCCTCCGGAAGGTCCTCAAGCCTCACGTTGAGGTTGATGCCCACACCGGCCACCACCCAGTTGAGCTTCTCAGGAGTTGATGAGCTCTCAAGGAGTATTCCAGCTATCTTCTTCCCGTCAATAAGCACATCGTTGGGCCACTTCAGGTGGGCCACCCTTCCCAGGTTCACCCCAATGGCCTTAGATGCCGCAAGACCCACCATGAGGGCCAAGGGCGGCGCCTCTTTAGGGTGTATCCTAGGTCGAAGGATCACCGAAAGGTACACCCCTCCAGGGGGGGAGTGCCAAACCCTCCCTTCCCTTCCCCTCCCTGCGCTCTGCTCCTCAGCAAGGATCACAGTTCCCTCCTCAGCCCCTCTCTCTGCGAAGCTGCGTGCCACCTTGTTGGTGGAGTCCACCTTCTTCATATAGTATATCCATTGACCCATTATGCTGGTTGTAAGTCCTTGATATATCCGCTTCACGTTGATCGCCGCCGTCGAACCACCCCCGAAACTATACTCCCCAGGGTGTACTTAAAACTTGCCTTATCCTTTACAGTATCCGATACTGCTATTGTCCCTTTCTGCTCTGTGACGCAGATATTACTGCCTCCACCGCCGCCATAGCCGCTGCAACCCGGGCTCCCCCCTGAGCACTCTTCTTCTGCTTGACGTACTCTACTACCTCATCCAGAATCCTGTACCTCGGTATGAAATTGGTGTCGTAGTTCCCCTGAACGAACGTGGGGTGGTTCATGACCACTTCGTGGAAGGGTATGTTCGTCCTGACCCCCGATATCTGATACTCCCAGAGGGCCCTTTTCATCCTGGCTATCGCCTTCTCCCTTGTCTCACCCCAGACGATGAGCTTCGCAATCATGGAGTCGTAGAATGGTGGTATCTCAAAGCCTGCGTAGACGCCTGAGTCCACCCTCACCCCCGGGCCCCCCGGCTCTCCGTAACGGATGATCTTCCCCGGAGCGGGGTTGAAGTTGTTCAGGGGGTCCTCGGCGTTTATCCTGGCCTCTATGGCCCATCCTCTGCCTACTATGTCCTCCTGCCCGTAGGAGAGCTCTTCCCCTGCAGCCACCCTGAACTGCTCCTGGACCAGGTCAACACCGGTTATCTGTTCAGTTATTGGGTGCTCCACCTGAAGACGGGTATTCACCTCAAGGAAGTAGAAGTCCCCTCCAGTATACATGAACTCAACAGTTCCAGCGTTGTAGTAGCCTGATGCCTTGGCCGCCGTAACAGCCGCCTGACCCATCCTCCCTCTGAGCTCCTCCGTCATCACCGGGGAGGGGGTCTCTTCAATGAGTTTCTGGTGCCTCCTCTGGACGGAACACTCCCTCTCCCTCACATGTATCACGTGTCCCTTCTTGTCCCCAATCACCTGAAACTCAATGTGGCGGGGGTTCTCAAGGAACTTCTCTATGAAGACCGTATCGTCCCCGAAGGCGGATTTTGCAAGTCTCTGGATGGATTCAAGGGCCCCGGGGAGCTCTTTCTCCTCCCTTACCACTCTGATGCCTATGCCACCCCCACCAGCGGAGGCCTTGAGCATCACAGGGTATCCGATCTCGTGGGCTATGTCGAGGGCCTTCTCCACATCGGAGATAGGGTCGATTACACCAGGGATTACTGGAACTCCGTGGGCCTTCATGGTCTTTTTGGAGTCTATTTTCGATCCGAGAAGCCTCATAGCGCTGGGAGGGGGGCCTATGAATTCAATTCCGTTCTTTTGAAGGAGCTCAGCGAAGTGGAAGTTCTCGGCCAGGAAGCCATACCCGGGGTGCACCGCCTCCGCACCGCTCTTCAGGGCCACATCCAGTATCTTCTCCATGTTGAGATAGCTCTGGGGCGCCGGGCCTGGCCCTATATTGTAGGCCTCGTCTGCGTAGCGAACGAAGAGGGCGCGTCTGTCCGCGTCGGAGTAGACAGCTACGGTCTTTATACCCGCCTCTCTAGCCGCCCTCATCACCCTTATGGCGATCTCACCCCTGTTGGCAACAAGTATCTTGTTGAACATATCTACCACTTCTTCAGAGTATCTGCATTATGACATCTCCTGCGGAGATCACGTCTCCCTCCTTAACAAAGATCTTCTTAACCGTACCAGCGCGCTCGGTGGCAATCTCCTGCTCCATTTTCATGGCCTCAATGGTAGCCACCACATCCCCCTCGGAAACCCCCTCCCCCTCCTTCACCTTGATCTTCAAAATAGTGCCCTGCATGGGGCTCTTCAAACCCCCCTCCACCTCCTTGGGCCTCTCCTCCTCACCCGCCGGGGCGCCTGAGGCCACCATAAAGCCTCCCTTGGGGTTCACCTTCACCTCGTAGAGCTCCCCGTCCACCTCCACCTCGAACTCCGTAGGAATGGCAGGTGCCACCTTCCTCGCCTCAGGGGGCTCAATCTCAAGGTAGACCTCCTTATACTCGGGGAAGAAGGACTTGACAAACGCCCTTGTGGCCGGGTGGTCGTAGGGAAGCGGAAGCTGATCGGAGGTGAACTCGGGCACAGCCTCGCCCTTTAAGAACTTCAGCCCCACCTGCGGATATATGGCATAGGTCAGAACGTCCTCCTCCTTCCTCAAGAGCCCCATCTCTTCAAGCTCTTTCTTCCTCCTGTCCCACTCCGGCTCCAGCAGATCCGCCGGACGGCAGTCTATAATCTGGTCTTTCCAGTCGGGCCCCAGAACCTTCTCATATATCTCCGGCTTGATCTCCCCCGGGGGCCTGCCGTACATGCCCTTCACATAGTCCTTGGTCTCCTGTGGGATCATCTTGTACCTTCCAAAGAGAACGTTCATCACCGCCTGAACTCCTACCACCTGGGAGGTGGGGGTGACCAATGGCGGGTATCCCAACTCCTCCCTCACCCGGGGGACCTCCTGTAAGACCGCATCTAGCTTGTCTATAGCCCCCTGCTGCTCAAGCTGTGCCACCAGATTTGACATCATACCCCCGGGGATCTGATGAACCACTATGGAGGGGTCCACTTTGAGGGCCTCAAGCCTTATCAGGTGGCGGTACTTCAGGAAGACCTTCCTGAAGTATTCTCTGATTTCCATTAACAGATTTATATCATACTCGGTATCCCACTCGGTACCTTTAAGGGCCGCCACCACGGACTCAGTGGGGGGGTGGGCGGTACCTCCAGAGAGTGGTGATATGTCCGTGTCAAGAACCGCCGCCCCCGCCTCAACTGCCCTCATGTAGGCCATTCCGGTCATTCCAGAAGTGAAGTGGGCGTGCAGGTCAACAGGAAGCTTTCCCCCCGCTTCTATGTAGCCCTTGATTATGTTATAGGCCCTAGGCGGGGAGATCATCCCCGCCATGTCTTTTATGCATATGGAGTCAGCACCCATTTTCTCAAGCTGTAGCATGGTTTCAACGTAGTATTCAACGGTGTGTATGGGGGAGATTGTGTAGCAGACAGAGGCCTGAACGTGCCCCCCAACCTCTTTTACCGCCTCCATGGGTACCTTCATGTTCCTCAGGTCATTGACGGCGTCAAAGATTCTGAAGACGTCAATGCCGTTCTTCTTGGCGTAGTAGATGAACTTCCTAACTATATCGTCGGGGAAGTTTCTGTATGCCACTATGTTCATGGCCCTCTCAAGCATCATAAGCTTTGAGTTGGGCATCGCCTCCCTGAGTTGCCGGAGTCTCTCCCAGGGGTCCTCGTTGAGATACCTTATGGGAACATCAAATGTTGCCCCTCCCCACATCTCAAGTGCCCAGTAACCAACCTGATCAAGCTTTTCCGCAATTGGGAGCATATCCTCTGTTCTCATCCTCGTGGCCAGAAGGGACTGATGAGCATCCCTGAGAACCAGTTCTGTAAGACCTACCTTGCCCATGTTCTTCACCCGACCTTTCCAAACAAGCTGGGATGTGGGCTCTAAAAAACCATACTAATTAAAACTTTCTTACGAAGTGTAAGCTCGGCGAACATTTCGACCCATCCACCTCCCCTCACCCGGGCATAGGAAGTAGGTCTCCTAGGAACGCCTCAGCCGCCGCAAGACCCGTCCTACATCACCAGCACGGAAACCGGATATCAAATGCCCTGCTGTATACGCTTCGGTCCTCTGCTCATCCACGTTATATTACGTATTGTCGCATCAAAGAGTGGCACGGCAGTGACGATTCTCGTGAGACCGCATATAAGTCCCATGAAACATTACGGGTGTAGTGGGGGGTGGGGGATGTAGTCCAAGCTGCACCCTCAGCGGGTGGCGGTGGGCCCCAGCTTCTACCCCCTCCCCCGGGCCTACTCCTCTGGCCTCTCAACCATGTAGAGTATGTCCTCCCACGGATGGCGGTAGAGGCGCTCCTTCAGCCTCTTCTGGTCCAGTACATGGCCTATGATCCCTATGGAACGCCCTAGCAGGAAAAAGGCGTTCAGCACCTCCGTCCTTAACAGCTCCTCGATCTCCTCCTCGCTCATTCCCAGAGACTTGAAGAGGTCCATGAAGAGAACCCCTACGCAGCCGTCCACGTTCAGTATGAGGTTTATCTTCTTCTTGGTGGTTATCCCCTGGACCATAAGGGCGTAGTCGAGATGTTCGGTAGAGGGGAAGTTCTCCCTGGCGTACTTGACGAGGATCTCCACCCTCTTGTCAGGGTTTTCAAGAGACTTCACCCTGTGGCCGATCCCCGGGATTAATATGCCCTTCGCCTTCATGTCATCCACGAACTCCTTGGGGGAGAGGCCAGAGAGGAGGGCGTTGTGGAAGTAGTAGGCAGCGTCGGATATGGCGCCGCCGAACCTGGGCCCTATGGTAAGTATTCCGGAGGCTACCGAGGACATGAGGTCCTTACCAGCCCTTGCGGTAACTATCGCGTTATGGGCGCCCGATACTGCAGGACCGTGGTCCGCAACCGTCATGAGAACGAGCTCAATGAACTTTGTGGCCCAATCTGGGAAGCGGCGCTTGAACCAAAGGAGGGATATAACGTCCCCTATGCTGGCACCGCTCTGAAGGATCTCTGAAAGTGGATATCCGGCATAGACCACCTCCTCACCCCGATCATCGGATATGGTAGTGGTTATATGGGTAGGGTATCTTATTATGCTTTTCTGAAGGGCCTTCTTGAAGTCCATAGGGACCGGGCGATAGGTGGCCTCCGCCTCAGGGCCGATCACACCCTCCTCTCTGAGCCTTTTGTATGTCTCCTGTATCACCATGTCCAGGTCGGCAAAGGTCTCGGGCACTATAGCGCCAGCCTCTTTAAGGGCCTCTAGCTTTGCCTGGGCGGTCTCTTCTGCACTTCCGGCCAGTGCCCCCGCATGGCCGAACTGGACCTCTGTGGGAAAAATGGGTGCACACGTCCCGAGGACCCAAAAGATCAGGGGTTTTGTAATCCTTCCGTCCTTTAAGGCCTCCACCACCCTGTACTCCTCCCGACCCCCCACCTCGCCTAAGGCCACCATGAACTTCACCTCATCAATCTTTTCATATCTCAGAAGGTGGTCTAGAAGGGTGGAGCCGGGGTAGCGGTCACCTCCGATGGCTATTCCCTGATATATCCCGTCGCTGTTCCTGGATATTATGTTCATCATCTCGTTCAGAAGCCCTCCGGATTTTGTCACAAGTCCCACAGAGCCCGGACGGTAGAGCTTCGACTGGATTATGTTCTCTATGGTACCCGCAGTGTTACCTATTCTGAAGGCACCCGCAGCGATCCCCCCAACGGTGGCGGGGCCGATTATCCATTTGCCCCTCTCCCTCGCTTCGTGAGCCATCCTTCGGGAGTCCCTCTCGGGAATTCCCTCGGCGATCACTGCGATGGTGTGTATGGTAGGTATCTCAAGGGCCTCCATGGTAACGGAAAAAGCCGTTCTGAAGGATGCGAAGTTCACAAGAACATCAGCCTCAGGGTGCTTCTCGGCGGCTTCCTTCAGCGACCTGTACATGGGCACGAAAGTCTCCTTGCTTCCCCAGAAGACCTTGTGGTAACCCTCCCTATTGGGGTTGACCACACAGGCCACAGACGGCGTCTCCCTCCCCACAAGATAGTCGAAGTCCAGCATCCTCTGGATGGCGTTGGCCTGAAGCCCCCAGACAATGGCACGGGTCTCTCTGGTGAACAGCCTCATATCATCACTCATTTCACCACCTCCTTGTGGCCTTCAAGGGCGTATCTCACTATAGCCGTCATGTTGGTCTCAGGACCGTAGACCTCAGCGGGTATGCCGAGTTCCTCTAGAGTTTCCTTCATAAGCTTAAGACCCTGCTCGTAGTTGGGGCCGCCTCTTCTCACATAAACCCTCACTCCCACCTCCATGAGCTTATCAGCGTACTCCCTAAGCGCCTTTATGACACCTTTGAAGGTCTCCGCTACATCTGTGAAGTTTGCTATGCCTCCCCCTATGATGAGTATCTTTTCCCTCCCCTGCGGATCCTTCTCCCGGGTCATGAGGTCAAGAACGGTGCGGGCGTAGAGGTATGTCTCCTCTTCCGAGGGATTGCCACTGTACTCGCCGTAGTTAGCAAGCTCCTCCGCGAAACCTAAGTCAACAATGGTATCAGCATAGGCTATGGAGGCCCCACCCCCCGCTACAAGAGTCCATATCCTGCCCCGGGGATTGAGCACCGTCAGTTTCAGCGATGCACCACTCCTTCGGTCTATCTCCTCGACGAACGCCTCCTCCGGGGAGAGCTTTCTGCCGAAGGGAGCTGGGAAATCAATGTCACCCCAGAGCTCAGCGTTGCGGAAGGATGCTGTGTCGTCAAGACGTGCCACGGTGTCTAGCGGATAGACCTTTCCGTCGGAGAGGGCAAAGGGGTTGATCTCAAGATATACGAAATCGAGCTTCACAAAGAGCTCGTAGAGGCCTTTCAAGAACCTCATAACAAGCTCCTTTTCGCCCCCCTGAAGGTCCTCAAGAAGCCCTTGGAAGGCCTCCTGGCGGGGTGTGCCTTCCAGACCCATATTGGCCTTCTTCACGTATTT
>Ga0190360_1000755_pt1 | contig 17447 bp, 13 predicted proteins | sample 48721834_MG_FD_161271 | JGI IMG/M metagenome (GOLD analysis project Ga0190360, IMG submission 161271) | Hydrothermal vent microbial mat bacterial communities from Southern Trench, Guaymas Basin, Mexico - 4872-18-3-4_MG | ecosystem: Environmental > Aquatic > Marine > Hydrothermal vents >... | reverse complement strand
TTCTAAAATTTATTTCACTTGGAAAAACTTTATCAAATATTCTTTTTCATGTGAATCGCTCATTTACGGCTATTTCTATCTCATTTTCTTCTACCACCACCCTTTTATCAGGATCATGTCTTAGCCATAAAACGCTGTGCCGAGTAACGTAGGTGATGTTTATAAATCAATCCTTTTTATTAAATCTCTAAAGTACAGATAAATTTCTAAATTTAAAATTTAAAATATGTTTTTCTAATTTAGTGTATATAAATCATACATTTCTGCAATATTTACATATGCCGCTATTTGGAACTTTTTTAGCTAACTTTTTTCTGATTTCCCTAAATTTTTTAGTATTCCAAATTTCCATTATTTTTTTGTTATTTAGATTTCCAAACACTTGTTTTGAAAAAAAGTCATTACTACACAGTATCACGTTACCTTTATAGTCGACTGTAAGCTCACAAGCCGGACGGATACATAATTTCTTAATGATTTTCTTTTTTACATCGACAAGATTTCCGCGGGTAGACAAATAATGATCTTCAATTTTATATTTAATAACTGCATCTTTATAGTCCCCCACAATCTTCTCTATTCTACATTTATCTTTGTAACTGGCAGGGGTGTGAATTGTTATGATCAAAGTTATTTTATTTTCTCTAGCAAATCTAATAAATTCTTTATTCAGAAAATCTCCATTTGTATAAACAACTAATTTATTGTTAGGAAAGTTTTTACGGGCAATTAATAAATATTCTTTAATATTCTTATTCATCAGAGGCTCGTAATATCCTGAAAACAAAATAGACCCTCTATATTTAATCATTTGAAGTTGATTTATTATTTTTACAAAATTTTCTTTATTAAAAAAAACAGTATTATCCCTATCATCATAAACAGATTTAGGACAATACGAACAGGATCTATTACAGATACGATCCAATTCAATTGTTATGAAATCGAACATGTCTTCATTTCCATAAATAACAAAACATTTCAATTTATGAAATGTTAGGTAAAATCTAGATAGTGTATCCCTAAGAAAATTTGGAAAAAGCCTTCTATTGGAATAAATAAATCTATCAATTAAATTCATTTAATCGCCGTTTTCTTTAAGGCATCTGATATTTTTAATATGTTCTTATCATTTAAACTATAATAAAATGGGAGCTGAATTATGCTATTATAAAGCATAATGGAATTTGGATATAAATCTTTATCATTTGAGCAAACATCCATCACCTCACCTTTTATACCAACATCGATACCCGATGCATACATGCCTTTTTCAATTCTAGATGAATCTTTCTCAGAAATAACAAGAAAAGAATAATAAGAGTATTTACTACAAAAGCCAGTATCGATAATCTTTATAGAGGATATATTTTTAATTAAATTAATATATTTTTCTCTTATTTTTTCTAATTTGATGTTCTTTTTGCTCAAATTATGTAATTGGTAATACCCAAGCAAAGATTGGAAATTTGATAATTTTTCAGGCATATTTGAATCTGTTTTGTGGATTTTTTTTATAATTGTATGGAGGGTTTTATTTCTCAATGCTATTTTTAATAAAAAAAATAGTGGAGAATGTAAAATTATCATTTGAAAATAATAATACCCTATTTTTCTCATAGTATTAATCGTTCTAGGTTTATTAAACATTGAATAATTTGAATGGATTTTTTTTAAATACTTTTTGTTGTTGACTAATAAAGCTCCTCCCCCCAAAAGATTTAATGGTTTAATATAATCAAAACTAAATAAGGCAAAGTCGCCAAATGTTCCTAAATTTTTTCCATTATATTTAGAACCAAATGAATGAGCGCAATCTTCAATGATTAATATGTTTTTGTTTCTCTTTTTTATTTTTGTTATAATATTTGATATATCACCACATATCCCAAAAATGTGTGAAACAATAACATATCTAGTACGTTCATTTATTTGAGATAAAAGTTCTTTAATATTATATGAATAATCATTTAGGTTTATATCACAATACTTAACTTTTAACCCTTCATTTTTAAATATTGGAATCAATTCTTTAAGATAATAATTTGGTACAATAATTTCATCATTTTTGTTATGATTAACTGAACGAAAAATAAGGTCGAATGCAAACCTACCTCTAGCCAAAAGAAAAACAGTTCCTCCAAATAATTTTTCCAAAGAACGTTTGAATTTGAGAGAATAATCTACTCCAGCGAATAGATTAACGAACCACTTAAAAATATAATATGTTACGCCTCCATACGGTTTTACGTCTCTTCTTGGAATCATTTTTCTGTCCTATTACATTATTTAAGAAAATCTATCAATAATAAAATTCCCAATTGCTAGATAATCAAGATTTGCTTGTTTAAATGCTCTTAATGCATCGTAGGGGGTCATTACCATCGGTTCTTCATGCATATTAAAACTTGTATTTAAGATTACAGGGTTTTTTGTAATCTTATAATACTCGAGTAATATATTATAAAAGTCCTTATTATCATTTTTAGATAATATTTGAGGTCTTACCGTTCCATCAACGTGAACAGCAGCAGGGAATTTTTTTTTCATGTAGTCTGTTGCATTAAATGAAATATTCATAAATTTAGATGTCAGATAAGCTTTTTTAATATCTTTGAGGCATTTAGAGGCACATTCTTTTAATATAACAGGTGCAAAAGGCATAAATTCTGTTCTATGAAGTTTTTTGTTCAGAATTTCATTAATTGAATTATCTGTCGCCTGGACAAGAATACTGCGATTTCCAAGTGCTCTTGGCCCATATTCCATTCTTCCATTAAATCTAGCAATAATTTTACCTTGAGATAATAAAGTTGCAATTTTATTAGCTATATAATTAAACTTAGTATATTTTATCCCTTCCTCAATCAATATTTTCTCAATATATCGATCAGAGTATTCGGGACCATAATATAAGTTGTTTAATACTTCCTTTTTCCTAACTAGCGATAAAATTGCCCCATGGCTAACCCCTGCATCTGACATTGCTGGATAAATATAAATCTGCTTGACTTCTTCAAGTTCACTTATTCTCTGATTAAGTTTTACATTAGCGAAAAGTCCACCAGCAAGACATATATTATCTTGACCATATTTTTTCATATAGTAAGAGATGATCCTGCAGACAAGCTTTTCAACATTATGTTGAAGCCAAGAAGCAACATCTTCTTTACGATACTGTGAAAACTTGCTTTTTATATCTTTCAAATCTTTAATATCTCCTTTACCAAGATATTTTGGTTTCATTGTCTTAGAAAGGATAAATGGAAATTTTTCCTTAACGTTTTCATACGTTCCATATGCCGCAAGACCTGTAACTTTACCCTCATGTCGCTCCGGTGTGAAACCAAGAAACTCTGTAATAAGTGAATAATAAAGACCAAATGAATCAAGAGCATTTACTGCAAGTATTTTCTTCAGTGATTTTCCATTAGCAACATAAATTTTTCCAGAATATCCATCACCATATCCATCAAAAGATGCTACTAAGCTTTCATTGAATTCTGATGAAAAAAATGCTGCAGATGCATGACACAAATGATGGTCAACAAACAATATAGGCTTATCTTTTATCAAAGGGTGCAATCTTTTACTTAAAATATATTTGAGTAAATATTGCATGAATTTACTTATTCGCTTATTGGAATTAACAGAACCGAAAAGTTTGAATTCATATATAAGAATATAGCTTATAGTCCTATAAATTAAATCAAACCATGATTTATTATTTTGTTTGGTAGATCTTTTATCAATATCTAATAAAAAATTAAAAATTCGTGATACTGGTACAGGTGTTAATATTCCAGCAAATACAATTTGATCGATTGAATCGAGTTCATCTTCGTAATATTTATAAAAAAGATCTAGTGATTTATAAGGAAAACCTCCATCTAGTTTTTTTCTTGATACTCTTTCTTCATTAAGTGCAAATTCAAGTTTACCATCTTTGTAATAAGCAATCCCAGACTCGGTTTTTGAGTCGCTTATTCCTAATACTCTGTGCATATATAGCAAAATTTCATCATCTTTTTTATAGTTTCCCTAAAAATTAATAAGAATATAAGATTATGCCTATTTATTCATTAAAAATTGTAATAATGTTTGATTTTTCAACATTAGATTTTTTAAATCGATAACAAAATTCCTGAATGTGAAAAATATTTTAAAAATCAAAAAATATAACAATAAAAAAGGTTTTTAGTCACGAGAGGAATTATGAAAAAACAAAATAATAATTTAAAAAACGGGAAAAAAGTGATTTATTGTTCAAGATGTTGTCATAGTACTATAATCCCAGGAATTACATTTGATGAAAATGGAGTATGTAATTTTTGCAAATTACATGATAAAATGCTTAAAGAGTTTCCTTCTGGTGAAAAGGGTGAATTAATTCTAAACAAAATGTTTCGTAAGATGAAAAAGCATGAAAGAAACAAGAAATATGATTGTATTATTGGAATAAGTGGGGGTAGAGACAGCACTTATTTATTGTACAAAGCTGTAAAAGAATGGAATCTCAGACCGTTAGCAGTGCATTTTGACGATCATTTTGATAATCCTATTGCTATAGAAAATATGAATAAGGCATGCAAAAAACTTAATGTAGAACTAAGAATAATTACTTCAGATTGGGAAGAAGCGAAGGATTTAAAATTGAGCTTTTTAAAAGCCTCTGTCCCTGAATTAAATGCTGGAACAGATGTTGGCATTGGTGCAACGCTTTATGGCGTGGCAAATAAAGAGGGGATAAAATATGTGATGATTGCACATTCATTTAGAACAGAGGGGATCAAACCACTTTCTTGGTCTTTTCATGATGGCATATATCTTAAAAATGTACAAAAACAATTTGGGACGGTTAAACTTAAAAAGTGGACTCCAAACGATCCTGGGTTTAACCTTGGGATAAAAGAGTTATTCTATTATACAGTTATTAAAAGAATTAAAATGTTTTTTCCACTGTATTATGTTGATTATAATAGGGACGAAGCGGAATCTATTATCAAAAAAGAATTAGATTGGAAATATCCCGGTGCCCATTATTTTGATGATTTATATCATAGTTTAATTGCTTATGTCCATAGAGTTAAGTTCAATATTAATTTAAATATGAATAGTGATGCTGCACTTGTCAGAACAGGTCAAATGAGTAGAGAAAAAGCAATAAAGCGAGCTCAATCAATATATCACATCGAAGATCCAAAAGTAATAGATTTGTGCATCGAAAGATTAGGTTTGAAAAAGGAAGAATTTGAGGCATATATGAAATTGCCCGCTAAAACCTTTAGAGATTATAAAACGAGTTGGCCATATTTAAAAATCGCAAGATATCCGATATGGATTATGTCGAGATTGCACTTGCTTCCAAAAATTACATACGATAAATATTTTAATTGTGGGAAATAAAACTTTATAACTATCGTGTTTAAAATGTCTTTAAAAATTATGCTTACAACTCCTCAGTTAGATAAAATTATTGAACCTATTTATGATAAACCAATTTTTGTTAGGCCTTCACTTGCACATATTGCTGGTTATATCAGAGATAACAGTGATTATGATATTAGATGTGTTGATGCGAAATTTTCACAATTAAAATTAAATGATTTGATTAAGAAAATAAAAGAGTTTAAGCCAGATGTTGTAGGAATTTCTGCTTATACTTATGAAATTAATGAAGTAAGGATATTGGCTAGAGAAATCAAAAAAGAAAATTCTAATATTATTATTGTTTTAGGTGGTAGCCATATAACCGCAATTCCTGAAGATACATTAAAAGAAATCCCAGATATCGATGTAGGAGTTATTGGTGAAGGAGAACAAACAATGCTGAAAGTTTGTGATTCTATTTTTCTAAAAAAAGGTTATTCTGAAATTTCGAATATTGTTTATAGAAAGAATGATAAAATAATTTTGCAAAGGAAAAATAATTATTTCCTTGATTTGAATGATGCAGCTCTCCCGGCATGGGATTTATTGCCTGCTGCAAAAGAGTATTATATTCAAGCTTCAAGAGGTTGCCCGTTTAACTGTATTTTTTGTTTAAACCCCAATGGAACTAATATTCGTTATCGAAATGCAAAGCATATAATTAAAGAAATAGAATATTTAATTGAGAAATTTTCTCCAGAGAGAATCTCATTTGGTGATGAGGCATTTGCTGCAAATAAAAAATTTGCACATAGTTTACTCGATGAAATGATAAAAATAAAAATTTGGGAAAAAGTTAATTGGGACATTCAAACACACATTAGATTTCTTGATGATGAATTATTAAAAAAAATGAAAAAAGCTAAAATAAATAAGATAGAAGTTGGAGTCGAATCTGGGAATGAACAAATATTGAAAAAAATAGGGAAAGGTATAGATAAAAAAATGGTAGAGAAAACATTTTTTAAATTAAAAAAATATAAAATAAAAACAGGTGCCTTCTTTATTTTAGGGCATCCAAATGAAACAAAAAAAACAATATGGGATACAATAAAATTTGCTGCAAAAATTAATCCTGATGAACCGATTTTTGCAATAATGGTCCCTTTCCCGGGAACAGTTATTTCTAAATATGTAAAAGAAGGAAGAGCAGGGTATTTACGTGCATCTGATAATTGGAGTGATTTCCGAAAACAAATAAATAAATCAATTGAATTTAAAAATTTTACAAAAACAGAACTTAAATTTTATCTTATTTTTGGAAATTTGTACGTTTTTTTATACAATTTTCGTTTTTTAGATTTGATTAGGAAAGGGTATCACTATCGAAAAAGCATTTTGAATTATTTTAGATACACATAATTTACTAATAATTTTATAGCTTCTCGGAAGGAACAGATGAGGAGAACTAAATTCATAAAGTATTATATTATTACCCAGGTACATAATATATTATTGTATCATATGTTCCGAGAGCTTCAATATATGAGTCATTTATAACCTTGACTTTTATCCAATTTTCAGGGGGATTGTATATAAATGCAGGTAAAGCATCTCTAAATTCCTTGACTTCTACACTCTCTCTAGATGCATTTACAATAACAAATGCATCCTTAATTTCATCAGGATCTCGCACTTGTTCTAAGAATTTTAGATTTTCGGTTCTTTTATACCCCAGTAAAAAATTTAGTCTACCACATGTCGCCTCGTCTGTAAAAATATTTGTATTGGGATACTGTTTTAGAAAATCTGCGGTTTCTCTATAATCTAGCATGCTTTGCTCCATAAATTCATGAGATTCATCAATATAATAAAAAGATGAAATCAATAAAATACCAATTATAATAATATTCACAGCATTAAATATTTTCTTTTTATTTATTTTACTATCTGCTATAAAATAGCCAACTGTTACAGCAATGGGAATTGTCCAAACTGTTGCAAATCTAGGTATGTGATCTATTAAAACATATTCGTTGAAATTCATTGTACCGTATTGCATCCATAAGTATAATGCTAAAAACCATGTAATTAGAATGATAAGTTTTTGATTTCTATCAAATAGTAAACACAAAAAAATACATACACAAAAAATTATGAAAAACAATCCAAAGTAGTTGTGATACAGGTATTCAGCAAGAAGCATGCGTGGATAAATATTCAAATCCGTAGATCGGCCTAACAATGTTGAAACATAATGTTCGGTTTCAATTTTAAATCTTAAAAAAAAGTTATTCTTAATAAACAGATACAATAATCCTTCCAAAAATAAAACAAAGATGAAACCTAGAGATGTTAAAATAAATCCGGATCTAATAGCAAATAAATGTTTAAGTTTATTATCATATTTCTTTTTTTCACCGTATAGGAGATATTTAAAATTAAATATTTTATCCAGTAAAAAGTAAGATATATAGAATAGAATTATTAAAATTGCTAAAGATTTTACAAGCCATGCAAGACCGATCGTAATTCCAGCCAATATATAATACAATTTTTTATCACTTTTTTCACCGATAAGGAATAAGCAAACACTTAGACCCATGTAAAAAGCAACAGGAACGTCAGGGACAATTGTTGTTGCATGCACAACCTCTATTGGAAATATAGCCATCAAAAAGGCGGAAGCTAAACCAGTTCCTGGCCCAAATAGTGTTCTACCAATATAATATGAAACAATAACACTACCAATTGAGCATAACAATATGTATAATGCTGCTGAAAAATCACTAACTCCAAATAAATAAAAAAATAATGCAATAGGATAATTCATCATGATCCTCGGAGTAATAATCCATTCAGGAAATCCAAATTTTCCTTGCGTAATTAGATATGCTGCATCTAGATAACACAAATCATCGTTTAAATACATACCTACAAAAAAATGTAATCTGATTAACAATGCAAAAATTATGATGAATATAAGCCATATTTCTGGCTTGATCTTATTAAATGATCTTTTTAGATTTTTTAGATTTTGAAGATATTTCCCAATATTGTCTGATACGCTTCGCATGGAGTCCAACATCCTCCACAAACATTTTCATTGATTAATTTTCTAGCCTTATCTGCTTTTTCAGATTGCCAAATTTTTTTTAATTCATAATTATAATCTCTAAGATTTCCAATAACCCAATTAAACCCAGTGCAAGGATAAACATAGCCATTGGGGTCGATAAAACACGAAGAAATTAAAGCTTTACATTTCTTTGGACTTTTTTCAATCTCAAAGTATTTCTTAATTAGTTTAAGATATTCTTTTTCCAGTATACTGATTGCGTTAAACCCAGTTTTTTGTTGTAAAATATAATCTACATCTTCAATAATCTTATTTTTCATATTGATTGGAACTGTTATTGACTCGTTTCCATAATAATATGATCCATGGATGATATTAAAGTGAAAATCGTTGATACTAACTTTTATTTTTTTATTGACTTCTTCTAATGTTTTGTTTATTAATCCAACATTATGATGCGAAATTGTATATCCAAAATAAGTTTGAAATCTATTATTAGATGATAACTCTTTTAATTTTGTAAAAAGATATACTGCTTTATCCCAATTACCTTTTACTCCTCTTATCCTATCATGTGTTTCTCTCGGCCCATCTAAACTAACGACAATAATTACTCTTGGAATTTTAAGCTTTAAAATTTTTTTCAGAGTTGTTATGGTTTTTTCAACTAAAAGCCCATTAGTCGTTATATTTAAAAGATAAACATCTTTTTTGCTAATTATTTCTGCAATATCATACAAATCACTTCTAATAAAAGGTTCCCCGCCAGTTAGATTAACCCATGGAGGGTTAATATTTTTAAAAATATTTTTTATTTCATCAATCTTAAGTTCATTTTTTATTTTTTTCTGCCATATTTTGCAGGTTCTACATTTGGAATTACATTTATAAGTAATCGCAAAAGTTAATTTATAAGGCTCTTTCAAAGTTTTAAAATTTGAAGTAATGGCTTCAACGCATAGCCTCACAAATTTATACATCTACCAGCCTCAATCTTATTTTCAATGCAAGTATAAAAAATTCTATAATATCAACTTTTGATAATTTGCTTTTTCCACTTTTACGACCGTAAAAAGTTATAGGTACCGAACCAACTTTGAATCCATTAGCCAATGTTTTATATATCATTTCCAATTGAAATGCATATCCCTCGGACTCTATCTTATCTAGGTTTATAGTGTTCAGAACTTCTTTTCTATATGCTCTATATCCAGTTGTCAAATCATTTACTTTTATACCTGCTAAGTATTTACCTATTAAATTTCCTCCACGTGAAACAATTTTTCTAATAAAGCCCCAATCAATAAATTTTTTTCTTTCACCTAGGACAAGGTCATAACCCTCATTTATTTTTTTGATGAAATCCAAAATATATTGAGGTTTATGAGAAAGGTCGGCATCCATTTCAAAAATTATATCTATATTTTCTTTGATTGAGTCTTTAAAACCCAAAACATATGCAGTTCCCAAACCTTTTTTGTTTCTTCTTTTAATTAATTTTATTGGAAAATCATTTGCAATTTCTTTAACAAAATCAGATGTTTTATCTGGGGAATTATCATCAATTATCAATATATCCGCATCCAATTTATTTTTATTAAAAAATTCAAAAAGTTTTGGTATTAAAATAACTAAATTATCCTTTTCATTGTAGGTTGGTAGTATAATTCTAATTTTAACCATATAAATCATCTTTTAAAAACTCAGTAACAATTATTTTAAAAATCCTCCAACCATCATTAAAAGTCTTAAGCTTGCCTTTACCAAATTTTCTAGCTTTTTCAAAACTTGGGACTTCAAGAACCTTTAAACCTTTTTTTGCAGCTTTAATCGATATCTCAGTTTCAATGCCAAAACCATCGCTTTTCAAATCTAGTTTTTTTATAGTTGATTTTTTTAGAGATCTATATCCATAGCAGAGATCAGAATAATTCATATTCCATAATAGGTTGACTAAAAAAACAAAAAATTTGTTACCAAATTTTCTGATTAGTGACATATCATCTGAGCCGCCACCTTGTATAAACCGAGAACCCATACATATATCGTATCCTGCTTTAATACCTGCCACAAGAAGATGAATCTCATTTGACAACATGGAAAGATCTGCATCCATGCAAATTATGATATCACCCCTTGCTGCATCTAAGCCTTTTCTAAGTGCTGATCCTTTTCCCATATCGTCAAATATGACTTTGCAACCAAATTTTTTTGCCTCTTGAACTGTTTTATCAGTAGAGTACCCATCAATAATTATTATCTCATTAATCAATTTTAAATTTTTCAACTCTTTTAACAATATACCTAGATTTTTTTCTTCATTTAAGGTTGGTATCACAACAGAAACGTTCACTCATCTCCCCCTTCCCCTTAGCAAGATGTAGATAATTAATAAGATAGTAAATATTCCCATTAGGAATGTTATATACAACAAAGTAAAAGTTTTTTCTGTTTCTTTAAATACAGGAATTGTTTTTTCTATCACGGATGAATAGTGATGAATATTATCATCGTATTCTAATGATGCATAAATCTTATAACTACTGCCTGGTAGCCCACCTTGATTGATTATTTGAAAATCTACTTTCTGCACTGAAATTGCATCTAATGGGATGATTTGTTCAGAAAAAGTATTGTTAAACTCATCAAGTATGTACAACTTTATTTTTATACTATGTGGCGTATCATCTAGATTTCGGAGATAAAAAGCATATGTTCCTGAACCATTTGCAGTTATATCCACGGGGTATATATCTCCCTTAATATTTGACTCATAACCTTCTTGGTATGTTAATAAATGTGAAAAAAGTATAGAATAAGGGTGATTGCCTAGATCATAAAACTTGAGCTTCATAACAATAGAATAAATACCAGGTAACAAGCTTTTGTTAACATATATTGGAAAAATATTTTTAAAAGTTTCTGCTGAATCTAAATCACCAAGTACGATAGTATTGTTCATATAAAAATCTTCTAGATATAAAGGAATAACTTCAACACGATACGCTGTTTCATCACCATTGTTGGTGATAGACACTGATAAATTAGTTGAAGTTTGATCGATAACTTTACTCGTTATAGTTGTATCCATCTGGACATATGCAGCAGATGCTGAAAAAACCAGTATTATCAATAAGAATATAATTAGTGTACTAGCATAAGAATTTATTCCGGAGATCCTTATTTTATTATCTTGTAGAAGATTTTTTCTTTTTTGGAAAATATCAGCTCCTCCTAAATCTACAACATAATGAGAATATTGATATTTAAAAATTTAATACAATTTGCTTAATATCTCTGGTAATATATTGCGGATAAAAGAAGTTACTTTATCTTCATTTATTGTTTATAATAAATGTACATGTTGTTAGAGTCAGTTAAGGTCAGCGTTTTGTAATCATCTGAAAAATTATAACCATAACCCATAGTATTTTCACCATCTCCGAATGGAATAATAATGATCAACATATTATTTTTTAACTCCCAAGTGTACTTACCTCCATAAAAAATACATTCTACTCCACGGTAGAAAGTAATCTCTGAGCCGTCTTGAGTCTTCCATGTTCCAATAAAATGATCATATTTACTGATGTCAATGCTTTTCTCATTTTACAGGCAACTACATAATAAATTAATCATAATGAAAAGAAAAAGACTCATTCCTAGAACATATGTGTCTTTTCTCATTACAATTCCTCTAAATATTTGGTATATAGACTAAATTTTGATTAATGTTACTGTTGTTAATCCAGTTGCTGATAAGGTCAGCCTATTATTATTTTCAGAAAAAACATAATCATAGCAGTATGATTCAGTTTTGCCGCTATGCCCACTGTGTCGTAGACATACAGAGCCTGCTTTGATTAAATTCAAATACACCCCCCAGCCTCTATGAATTTCACCGGTATCTAAATTGATATATGAGCTAAAAAGAGATTGACTTTGATAAAAATGTATGTATTTTTTCATTTTCGCCAATCCATTCCCAAGTTCCAATTAATTTATTAAGATCTTATGGAGCCAGATTTTCTTGTAGGCATCTAAATAAGAGGAAAAATGATATTAGAAGAAATGAACGAAACATCGTATATTGATAGAATCTATCTACGGACAGATGGAGATAAAACAGTTGAAATCAATGTAATATCAAAACCATCCAATATCTATTCCTCCAACAGGATATTATATTCAAATATCATCAAACAACTTCTCAAAGAATCAGATGATAAATATTTATTGATGAATAATGGAGATGAATATCAATTAGAATTCATAATTCCAGATAACTACCATAAAATAGAGTTTGTTGCAGAGGGATACTACTACATCATCAAACAAGATACCAACAGTTTTTTTCAAATCTGTAGAAATAAAAAAAGAGAAGAGTAGAGATAATGTATTTTATCCAGACAGATTAAAACCAAAGTTGAATATTAATACATTAAACTCTGTTTTCTCGCTGTATCCATTATCGTCATAGGCTTTTACTGTTATTGTTCTTAGTCCAAATACTTTTTCATTCCAGTCATATGAGTAAGGTCCTTCTGTTGTATTGTATCTCAGGTCTCCATCTATATAAAACTCCACCCGAGTTATTGTCCCGTTTGTATCATTTACCTCTGCCTGTATATTAATTGGTCCGATGATTAATGTCCTTGGAAAATCAACGATTTCTTTTCCTAAGATGTAGAGTTTTCCCTCAGAGGGTGTAAGAATATTCAATGATATATTGGATTCAGAGTTTTGGGATGATTCATCTGATCCGACATTATTACTATCATCAGGTTGACTATCAATATCACTTGTTGTATTGTCTCCACTACCTGAACCTGGATCCAATCGTGTGTCATCATCTGACTGATCCGGAGGAATATTATTATCATTCCCACCATTATCATCGCTACCGTCTCCGCCATCATCTCCTGAATCCTGGTCTAATTCTGGTGGATTGTATGGTGCTCCTTTTACCTTCAAGGCTGGATCTCCTAATAAATTAATACAATAGTAAAGCCATAGCATAGGCCAGCTATCAAGACGGACTAGATTATCCTCTTTGGAATCCTGGTTTGCCCAGCCAAGCGTTGATTTTCCTTCACCAAATATTGCATCTATGAACTCTCTATGATAACGCTGAGAAGGCCCATCTGTGCTAGCTCGCCTTCCCCATCCAAAGTGCGAGTTCCATATTCCTGCAACAGCACCATTTGGATTTTTAACAGTCAGATACTCAGCTATACTATCATGATACATTTTTTCTCCGTTTGAATATTTATATGGTCCACCAAGCCAGCTACCAAAGACTTCTTTAAAGAGTGAATGACTAATTTCACCTGAATCATATGCCCCAGCATAACAGCCCTGTGAGTAAATTATCGGATACTGTGTATTTTTAAAACCAGACGTAGGTCTAGCTCCATGTTTCTGGTATCCTGGTGTACCTAGTTTCATGTTGAAATCAACATTAGCATGGCCAAGATGATTAACAATGTTCACATTACCACTGTTGATTGTATCGATTAGTGTATTTCCGCCCCATCCCCTAATTTTTTCATACAGTCTTTCTATAATATATTTCATTCCAGATGATGTAGAATCACTTGAATCTGCTGAAGGAATACCCACTGTTTTGTATCCATTGTGTTTACAACCATTAATAAGTTCATTTAGCATATCTGCAGCATATTCAGCAACTCCACCGAAACCAAGATGTTCACCTACGTTCAAAACTTTGTTATACTCGGATGCAGGTGCATTCATATAACTAACCGTTTTCTTAACGAAATTCTGCAGGTCAGATACATCACTAACTGGTGCACGTCCAACATAGACCTCGCTGAGTAAATCAGGGAAAAACTTAGGTCCCTTATAATCCTTTGAATATGTCATTATGTCATCTAAATAACCGGAGTTGTCGAGACAAGAGTATGGTAAATCAGATGCAGTAGTAACATGTCTTGTAAATATATGCTCCCAATGTCCTGGAGGTGGATTGCTGTTACCACCGCTACCACCGCCGCTTCCATCACCCGATGCCTCCGGTTGATCTGATGTGAGAATATCATCAATGTCATCTATCTTATAATAAGGCTCTTCATTTGCAATTTCTGTAGAATCAGAACTCATTTGCATTTTAACATCATTAGACATCTCAGAATCACATCCTTTACCATTGGATAAATCCTTTGAGCCATCACTGGCGGCATCTTTTGATGTATAGGAGTCTTTAACAACCACGCCGTCATTTGTCGAACCTGCATCTGGGCTATTTTTTGTTTCATCTATAGTTTTATCAGTCTTTTGTTGAGAAGGTGATGAATCAACATGAGGAGATGTAGGAGTACTGGGTGTACTAGGCGTGCTTGGGTCGCTATGATCTACATTGTCATTTCCATCATCGTTATCTCCATCATCGTCTCGCCATACTTTTACTACAGCAGAACCAACATCTGTAGCACCATCATCATCAGTAACTCTAACTGTAACAGTATGACTTCCTTCCGAAGAGAAAGTGTGAGAAATTCTAGGACTACTCCCACTGCTATGCCACGTTCCTTTACTACTCGAAGGAATACTACCACCACTATGGGCACTATCAGGAGAAGAATCTGAAGTAGAAGATAAACAAAGATTATCTTGTTCCTGCGTCACATCACCATTAGATCCAGCATCGGTATTACCGCCGTTATTTCCATCTGAAGAAAACTTCCATTCATATTTAACAATACTACCATCAGGATCATAACTACGAGAAGCATCAAACGTGATAGATTTACCGCTCTTACCAGAATAAGGACCACCTGCCTTAGCAACTGGTGGCTTATTAATATCTGTTATTCCTGTTTTCACTGAAATTGAAGAAGAATCAGTATCCTTAGCGCCATCATCATCAGTAACCCTAACTGTAACAGTATAGCTACCCTTTGAGGAAAAAGTGTGAGAAATTCTAGGACTACTCCCAGAACTGATCCAATAACTAGTAGACGGGACTTCTGAAGTTGGCGATAAAAGATTGGTTTGTCCCTCTTGAGCTTGACCAGATTCTGCGTTAGACTCGGAATCGTCATTATCATTGCCACTACCATCAGAAGAAAACTTCCATTCATATTTAACAATACTACCATCAGGATCATAACTACGAGAAGCATCAAACGTGATAGATTTACCGCTCTTACCAGAATAAGGACCACCAACATTAGCAATAGGAGGAAGATTGCCACCATTGCTGCTAAGGCTTACAGTAGTAGTATCAGTATCAATACTACCATTATTATCAGTAACCCTGAGTGTTAAAGTATGACTAGCAAAATAAGTGCCATCAGGATTACGGTGGTAAGTATGCGAAGAATAAGGGCTTCCTCCAGTACTATGCCAGCTGTCACCTGAGAAATACTTCCATTCATATTTGACAATTTTACCATCCTTATCGTAGCTAGCAGATGCATCAAAAGTTATTGGTTCATCCACTTTACCAGAATAAGGACCACCAACATTAGCAACGGGTCGCTCATTAGACCCCCCATCTATAATATAAACCCAAGCTTTAATTGTTCCCATAAACACCTGGAATGTCGGAACCTCAGTTCCATCTTTAATATTTTTATATCTTGCAAGTGGACCAGCCACAAGAGGCACAGTAACGCCCTCTTCCCACTCATAGTCATCATCACCAACTAGCAAAACATAATCTACACCCTGGTTTAGATAATAATCCTTAACACATTTACGGATTTTATAAGCAAGAGGCTGAGTAGACACAAAATTTTTACCCTTAGCAGGTCCCCATAGATCTTTTGTTGGATCAAAACTATAGTGCTGATCAATCGATTCAACTGTTTCAATGTAAACATTGTTCATACCATTATTTTTATGAGCTTGTACTAATTTAGAAAGATCATATGTGCCTGAATAGCTTTTAAGTTTTTCAGTAGTGATAATCAACATATTACCACCGTCATCATCGGAGGCTGCACTCATACTACCTGAGCCTTGATTTTTATAAGAGCCGATCATATCTGGGTTATCAACCAAATCACTAACCACTGCAAAATCGCTAGATAAACCACGATACAAAGAATCAAAACCAACAGAGTCGTCTTTTTCTGTTTTAACCTTCAAAGTCAGATCGGTATAATATATAAGAGTCTGAGAAGATGCATCATACTGTGTTGGATACAGATCGACCATCAAAACAGGTAAACCACGTTTATACTGAACACCAGAGCTAATAAATAATTTCTCAGGATACATACGAGTAGTATCGTACTGAGGAGTATACTTATCAATCTCATGAGTTCCTGATTTATCGATATAACAAGTTACTACACCATCTTCCTTAATCACACTAGAAACTTCTGCATCAGGGATACTTAGAGGATAATACGATAAAGAACCAAGTTCGATGTTTTTTACATTGGAAATAATCCTTTTACCATTTTTCTCCACATCAATAGATACAACAGAAGATTTTGGTGGTAAAAGAATACGAGCAGTTTTTTTTGGAAGCGCAGGAGCACCAGCATTCTCACTATTGCTTAACCCAGCGATAGAAGCACGGGTAAACTGTTTGTCATCGATGGTGATACTGCTAAGTTTAGGTTTTTCAAATGAGAAATTAATAGTTATAATATTTAATTGTTCTGAGTTGGAATCTGCAAAAGAAACAATGGTCAGCGGGGATACCAGCATTATACCTACAACTAAAAAGGCAATCCATTTTTTGGAATTGTTCATTATTTATTCCTCCATTTATATTTAATATTGTCTATATATATTATACAATTTAACATATATATATTTTTCCATGATAATATATAAATGATGTATATAAAAATTCTTGTTATATCAGAACTAAATCAAAAAAGGTTAAAATTAAAGAGTTAACATCGAGTAGCGTAGGTTATATACTTTTTTTCCATAAAAATAATATATAACACAATCCATGCATATATTCATTAACTAGGATGGGATGATACATAAAACTAGGAATTAGATCACTTAT